>Ga0335394_10000310_pt1 | contig 49934 bp, 45 predicted proteins | sample MAT03_FD_205741 | JGI IMG/M metagenome (GOLD analysis project Ga0335394, IMG submission 205741) | Freshwater microbial communities from Lake Fryxell liftoff mats and glacier meltwater in Antarctica - MAT-03 (spades assembly) (version 2) ... | reverse complement strand
AAGGTACTCGTATTTGTTTTGTAGGCTCTTTTATACTACCAAATGGTCTACCGGCGCCAGAACGTACTCCACCTTTACCTTTAGTTTTCTTTTCATTGATTGTATCTAATTTTCCTTTCATTCGATGCTCAATAAAAATCTCTAAATATTTAGGGTATTTTTCAATAACTTCTTCAGCAGTTTTTCCTTCGCATTCTACAGGGTAAAGCGAGTTTGAGTAGATCCATGCATTAAAATTTTTGTCAAACCAAGGTGTTATGGTGCCAATTTCTGATAAGGCAATCTTAACTTCTTTTTTTATTTCTAATTTGGCGGCCATGTTAAACCTCTTTCTTCAAATGCTTTTTTTATTTTATGAGCACTAAAAGCCGTAACTTCAGATTTGGTATTTTTTCCATGCGAAATAATTATTGAACAAATAAAATCACCTTTTTCATTATACAAATTCCAGTCGATAGATCCTTTTTCAAGTTTCCAGCCCACGATTTTGATGTACTTTTCAAATTGCTTAACGGCTAGCGGTTTGAACGGCATATTAAAGCTCTCTAATTTTATTATAGATTATTTGGTGCAAAAAATCAATGTTTATTTACCGTATGCTTCTACCAAAGACCAAGCACCTTCCACCAAAGGGAGCCAATTCCAACCCAGGTAACAAGAAAGAAAATACTCATAATAAAACCCATTTTCCACCAGGTTTTTAAATTCACATACTCAGATCCAAATAAAATGGGCGCGCATCCTGTTCCATAATGAGTTAAGCAAGCAAATAGACTACTGCAAAAAGCCATGGAAAGGGCAAGTAAATAAGGTGGGGCTCCAAGTGCAATACCGACAGTTAAAAAAGCTGCGAGCATAGATGTAATATGCGCAGTATTACTTGCAAAAAGATAGTGAGTATAAAAGTAGATGATAATGAGTAGCGGTAAGGCTACAAAAATGGATGTTCCTTCTAGCATGTATTGAATATGATGACTCATCCATGTGGTGAGCCCGAGTGTATTTAAAAAACCTGCAATCATAATCAAAGTGGAAAACCAGACTAGAGTATCCCAAGCTTCATGTTCTTTTTTGATATCATCCCAAGTTAAAACGCCTGTTATCATCAGGATACAAACTCCCATAAAAGCAACCGTCGTACTCTCAAGGCCTAAAAGCTGCTCGCCAAATATCCAAAGGGTAATCAACATAATGAATACAGTAAGAGTTATCCATTCATATAGTGATACAGGACCCATTTTTGTAAGTTGATCGTTCGCTAATTTTTTAGCTTCAGGAGTATCTTTAATCTCAGGAGGATATAGCAAGTAAACGATGTACGGTACAGCTATCAAGCTTATAATCCCTGGCACAGAAGCTGCAAGTGCCCAACTACCCCAAGTAAGATTAATCCCGATATCTTGTAAAATGGCAACAATTAATGGGTTTCCTGCCATTGCCGTAATAAACATTGCGCTTGTGATAAGATTAATATAATAAGCGGTTAATATTAAGTAACTGCCTATTAACCGCTGGGAATGCCTTTCAGGGCTACTTCCAAAACTGATTGCAAGTGCTTTAACAATCGGAAAAATCACACCGCCAGCCCTTGCTGTTGCACTCGGGATTGCAGGGGCTAAAAATAACTCTGTTGCAGTAATGCTATAGCATAAACCCAAAGTTTTTTTTCCAAAAAGGGCTACAAAATGATACGCCATCCGCATCCCAAGGCCCGTCTTGATAAATGATTTTGAAATTAAGAATGCAGCCACTACAAGCCAGATGATAGGATGTGAAAAGCCACTGAAAGCCTCTTTCATAGTTAATGTATGTGTGACTATTAAAATTGTAAGCGCTAAAAATGAGATTCCACCCATCGGAAGGGCTTTTCCGATAAGACCTACAATAAGTCCGCCAAATACTGCAAGAAGCTGCCAGGCTCTTGGCTCAACACCTGTTGGAAGAGGTATCAGCCAAATGCATATACCGAATGCAAACGCAACAAGTAAGGGCAAGATATTAGCCCCAACATAGACATTTTTTTTGGTTTCAATATGAGTCATATATATATTCCTTTTTAAATAAGGGAGTATGTATATCAAAAAAAATATCTTTAGCCTATTTATTTTTCTCTAAAAGAAAATGCCAGCGATCAAACAAAGCTTCTTGCCTCTGCTCTGTTTTGCCAAGAAGTGTATAAAGATCTAGCGATTTCTTTGAATCAGCATGCACTTGGGGTTGATTTAGTTGACTTTGTAAGTCAGCTATTTCTTTTTCGGTAGTTGTGATCGAAGATTCCATTCCATCTAGCTCTTTTTGTTCCATATAGGTGAGTTTTTTAGATGGAGCTATTTTTTTTGGACTGCTTAAAGTAACGGGCGCTACTTTTTTGTTTTTTTCCATCAAAGCATTTGCTTGTTCCCACTGGGCGTAATCAGCATAATATGATTCTTCATTGCCCATTCCAAGACCCAATATTTTCGTGCAGACATTATCCATCAAGCAGCGATCGTGAGAAATTAAAACAACGGCACCTGAAAATTCTTTAAGACTCTCTTCTATCACTTCAAGCGTTGAGATATCTAAATCATTTGTAGGTTCATCAAGAAAAAGAATGTCTGCGGGCTCAAGCATCAACTTAGCAATTAAAATACGCGCTCTTTCACCACCTGATAGGCAACTGACAGGCATTTCTAAACGGTCGGCGTCAAAAAGGAATTTTTTTGCCCAACCGTTAACATGAATGTCTTGGCCTCTATAGTTAACTGTGTCTGTATTTGGAGCAAGCGCTCTTTTTAGCGACACATTATCGGGAATACTTTCTCTATGCTGATCAAAGTAGACAAGTTTTAAAGCGTCAGCATATTTGATTGTGCCGGTATCTTGAGGAATTAATCCTGCTAACACCTTTAAAAAGGTTGTTTTCCCTGTTCCGTTTTTTCCAACAATCCCAAGACGAGTCCCAGGAGATAGTACAACATCAATCCCTGCAAAAAGAGCTTTATCGCCAAGTGTTTTGGAGAGATTTTTTCCGGTTAATAATTTTTTTGTTGCTCGATCAGATGCTGAGAATTCGATGTCGACTTTGCTTATTTTATTTCGCGATTTAATATCTGAAAGCTCTGAAATTAATTCTCCTGCTTTTTGTATGCGAGATCTTGATTTTGTAGTTCTTGCTTTTGGAGATTTTTTAAGCCAAGCAATCTCATCGCGCACTTGGGATGCTAAACCACGCTCATGTTGCATTTGAGCCTGTAAAAATTCTTCTTTTCGCTCAAAATAGAGTTCCATCGACCCGCTGGAAATAAAAAGCCCTGTTTTATAACATCTATTAAGCTCAATAATTTTGTTCGAAACATTTTCGAGGAAATAGCGGTCATGGCTGACAACGACGTAGGCTATTTTTTCACGGTTCAAAAATTTCTCAAGCCAGACGATCCCTTCAAGGTCCAAATGGTTTGTCGGCTCATCGAGTAGCAAAAGGTCAGGCTCTTTCATTAGCGATCTTGCAATATCTAAACGTTTTTTCCAGCCACCTGAGAGTTTGGATGCGTTTTGTGTGTAATCTGTAAAAAGCGCTTTTCCAAGTAAAATTCTAGCTTTTGTCAATGTTTCTGTTTCCTCACCACCAGGGATTTCCATGCAAAGGACTTCTTCTAGTGTAGCATCGGGAAATTCAGGTGCTTGGCTTGCATAACCTATAGTGATACCTTGACGTTTGGAAACTTGGCCTTCATCTGCTTTTTCAAGGTTCATTAATATTTTTAATAGTGTGGATTTGCCGGCACCGTTTGGGCCGAGCAAACCAATCTTGTCACCTTGGGAAATCGTAAAAGAAATATCTTCAAAAAGTGTTTCTGTTCCGAAGGATTTTGATAAAGAATGTAATGTAAGTATTGCTGTCATAAAAACATGATACCATTTAGCCCTCTTTAAAGTTAAGTAAAGATCTCTTCAGCTGAAACTTAATCTTTAAAAAAACGATAAAATCACATTTATCGTTTTGAAAAAAAATCCTATAAAAGGTATACTGATTCCAATTGCAAAAAAAACAAAGCTGAAGAGCTAAAACATATTTAAAAAAAGGACAAATATGAGCGAATTTATTCAAATGCCAGACGTTAATGAACTTAAAGAAGAACTAGCAGCAGCTAAAGCTGATATTCAATCAGCAGTTGCTGAGCAGCCAGAACTTGAAACTCAAAGCAAATTTGTTATGGAAGTTTTAGAAGTTCTTGAGGAAAAAATTGCTAATAAAGAAGATCTAAATACTCTTTCAAAAAATGATCAGATTTCAGTGATTGCTCACTTGAATCTATTCTACAGCCTTCTAGAAGATATCTTCGGTGATGATTTAGAAGATTTTGATGACGAAGATCTTTTTGATCTAGAAGATGGCGAAACTAAAGAAGTTTAAGTCTCAATTCTTACCGGGGACATTTCTATGCCCCCGGTTATTTATACCAACTCATTATTTAAAAGATATTGACTTCAAATAATAATTTGAGTCATAGTCCGTTTTTTTTAAATGGTTGTATTCACATGGTCCGTCAAGTTTTTCTCCAATGTTCTTTTCAACTTGTTTTAATCTTTTCTAATTCATATGCAAATGAATTGTTTGATTCATCGCGTGAATTTCCTATACTCCAAAATATAAAACAAGTGACTTTTTCTGAAATGGGTTTTGAAAAAGCCGGGGAAGGTTATTTTTCACCGGATGAAACTCAGATTATTTTTCAAGCAGTCCCAACTGGTGAGAAAAATTATCAGATATATTCAATGGATCTTAATGAGTTGATTCCTAAAATGGTAAGCACTGGAAAAGGGGCTTGTACATGCGCTAATTTTCACCCAAACAATCAAAAAATTATTTTTGCTTCAAGCCATGAGGATCCAGGCTTAAATGATCCTGATTTTTATCTTTCAATTTCTGGGTATAATCGAGAAGGTGGAAATTATTCCTGGGATTTCACGCCTTATATGAATATTTACGAGGCTAATGTAGATGGCTCTAATTTGACTGCTTTAACATCCGGATTTTCTTATCATGCAGAATGTGCTTATTCATCCGATGGGTCTAAAATTGTATATGCCAGTAACGTTGATGGAAGTATGAATATTTATACTATGAATTCAGATGGCACTAATCATTTCCAAGTGACTCACACAACGAATTGTTATAATGGCGGGCCGTTTTTTTCTCCAGCAAACAACGAAATTATCTTTAGAGCAGATAGAGATAAGAAGGATTACTTACAAATTTTTATTTGCAATGCTGATGGGAGTTCTGAAAAACAGATGACATCTAATCATGCTGTCAATTGGGCACCTTACTGGCATTCTTCAGGCTCTTATTTTTGCTACACGACTTCGCTTCATGGGCATAGAGACTACGAAATTTATCTGATGGATATCGCAAGCGGGGAGAGCAAACGTCTTACGTATAATGAAACATTTGATGGTTTAGGTGTTTTTAGTCGTTGCGGAAAGAAATTCATGTGGACATCCAAACGAAGCTCTGACAATACAAGTCAGTTATTCCTCGCCGATTTTGTTTTTGATTAACATCTATTTTAATAACATAAGTTTATCGCCCTCCTTTTAGGATTCAAAAGGTTTAATTGTTTACCCGGGTTTAGGGTGTTAATTTTGCTTCGTTATTTAGTAGAAAAAATCAGATAATAATATAAATTTCGAATTTTATAACGCAGATCTTTCAAGCTAATTCGGTAAGCAAAAAATTGGAGTTTTAAGAGATTTTTTAATTGAATTCAAAAAATATAAAAACGTTAATTCCTTTTTATTAACTTTTTATGTTTTTCTGAATGCAATTGAAAAAGATCCAAAAAACCGTCTTTTTGAATTACCGAATTAGCTGTTCAGTCTGCATTATAATGAGAAATCTCAAATTTGATCTGATTTGTTTTACGTAATAAACACACAAAATTAGCACCCTAGCCCAGCTCGAAGCTAAGCGCAGCTAAGTCAGGGGCCCGGGCAAAAAAAAAGAGAAGTAAATGACTTTACTTCTCTTTAACATTATCTCACAAAGATCAAGAAATTATCTTGTTCTTTGGTGTCTGTTACTAGGTGACTTAAAAGAGTTTGATCGGCTGTTTGAGCTTGGACGTCCGCCGCCTGAATTTGGTCTTCTTGAAGAATCTCTAAATCTAGTATCTTTAAAGCGATTTTCACGAGCTTGAGGCTCCATACCAGGAATTACATGAACAGCAATTTTCTTGTCTGTAAATCTTTCGATGTTACGCACAAGGTGCGAATCTTTGTCTGATGCAAAAGATATTGCAACTCCTGTTCCGCCGGCTCTTCCTGTACGACCAATACGGTGAACATAATCTTCTGCTGTTGATGGTAGATCGAAGTTGATAACATGTGTAATAGTTAAAACGTCAATTCCACGAGCAGCAACATCAGTTGCAACAAGAACACGAACTGTACCTTTACGTAAATTCTCTAGAGTACGGCTACGTTGACGCTGATTCATGTCACCATGAAGAGCACTTGCTCTATGACCCATATCAAGTAACAAATCTACAAGTAAATCGGCATTTCTTTTTGTTGAAGTGAAAACAATCGTTTGATTAGTTTCAGGTCCGATTAAAAGTTGCTCTAATAAACGATGCTTATGACCTAAGTTATCAACATAATGTAGACGCTGTTCGATATTTTCAGTAGTCTTTACATCATGTGCAACAGCTACTTCTTTCGGCTTATTTAAAAGACGATTAGATAGTTCAAGTACGCTACCTTTAAGTGTTGCAGAGAACATTAAAGTTTGACGTGTTTTTGGTGTTGCTTTGGCAATTTGCTCTACAGGCTCAATGAATCCCATATCAAGCATACGATCAGCTTCATCAAGTATCATCATTTCAAGTCTTGAAAAATCGATACGTCCGCGTTCCATATGATCAATTAAGCGGCCAGGAGTTGCTACCAAAATTTCAAAAGGACGCGAAAGATCACGGTTTTGAATTGGGTAAGGCGCCCCACCATAAATACATACTGTTTTAACACGTGGAAGATGTTTACTGAATTTAGTAGCCTCAGCAGCTACTTGCATAGCAAGTTCGCGCGTTGGAACTAAAATCAAAATACGAGGACCTTGACTGCGAACCTGTGATGGTACAGTTAATTTATTCAGCGCAGGAAGGATAAAAGCGGCTGTTTTGCCGGTACCTGTTTGGGCTGAAGCACGGAGATCACATCCGCTAAGTATCATTGGGATAGCTTCGGCTTGAATTGGTGTCGGTTCTGTAAATCCGAGCTCCTCAATAGCTTTTATAATCCCTTCATGCAAATCTAAATCTTTAAAACTCATGTTTGTTTACTTTTGTTAAAGTGTAAAACGTTGATGATAGCATGAGTATTCAATAAAAGATAGTAAAATAAAGAAAAAGTTTCAAATTCAGAGATAAATCGAAATATTTTCCATTTAGAGAAGGGAGTTAAAAAATCAGTAATTAAGAATTTTTTAACTCCATTTTAAGAAAATTAATTTTTTTAAGCGATAGTGACATCCTGGCATAGGTAAACATCTTGAATAGCATTAAATATTTCAATACCTTCCTTAAATGTGCATTGAAAAGTTTTTCTTCCACTAATTAAGCCCATTCCGCCAGCTCGCTTATTAATAACAGCCAAACGTATAGCATCTGATAAATTATTTTTACCTGATGCTCCCCCTGAATTAATCAATCCGAGACGCCCAGAATAATTATTTAGCACTTGATAGCGGCATAAGTCAATAGGGTTTGATGAGCAAAGATCCGTATACATTTTTTCATCAAATTTTCCATAACTATTACCTTTTTGATTTAGAGCTTTGTAGCCCCCATTATTAGTAGGCAATTTTTGTTTAATAATGTCTGCGCCAAGTGTTGCGCCCAAGTGGTTTGCCTGCCCTGTTAAGTCCGCGCTTTCATGATAATCAACCCCGTCTACTTTAAATCCTGGGTTTCGAAGATAGCACCATAATACTGTTGCCATTCCAAGCTCATGAGCTTTTGAAAAAGCCTCGCTAATTTCTTTAATTTGTCTATCGCTTTCAGGAGACCCGAAATAAATGGTTGCACCTATAGCGCATGCACCCATATCATATCCTTGAGCTACATTTGCAAAAGAAATTTGATCGTAATGATTTGGGTAGGTTAATAATTCGTTGTGATTAATCTTCATAATAAATGGGATTTTATGGGCGTATTTACGAGCTACGCTGCTTAAAACCCCAAGTGTTGAGGCTACTGCATTGCAACCAGCTTCAAGGGCAAGTTTCACAATATTTTCAGGGTTAAAATAATCTGGGTTTGGTGCAAATGAAGCGCCTGCCGAATGTTCAACGCCTTGATCGACAGGTAGTATGGAAAGATAACCTGTGCTTTTAAGGCGTCCATGCTCAAACAATCTTTGCAAATTATTAATCACACGTAAGGGTCTGTCACTATATGTATGAACCTCATCAAGCCAGTTATTGCTTGGTAAATATAAAGAGTTTTTTGGGACTTTGGTACATACGTGATTCAATAATAATTCACTCTCTTTTCCTAAATGTTTTTGAATAGCATCTATCGTTAGCATTTTAGTTAAACCTCTTTGATTCTTTTAAATTAAGATACATTCATTTGAACATAATGCCAATTAATTTCTACATATAGATTTTTAACATGTTTGATTTTAGTAAGTTAGAGTTTAAATATAAAAAAATATGTTGTCAATAATCGGAAAAAGGTAATAGTAAAGTTTAGATGTTTTATTACACCCATGAGTGTTTTCCGGGACACTTTAGGCAAGGTAAGAAACTTAAAAGCTCACTTTTTGAGTGATGTATTCAAAAGGTGATATATTTTTATAATCGTTCCGGCGAGGGAGAGTGCTATGAAAAAGTTTATCCAATTAAGTGCTATCTTTTTTGGCCTTATCATTTCACACAACGTTTATTCTCAAAACTATAACGATCAATCATATCAAGCAACTGATTGTCCAGTTGCTTGTCCTCAGGTTCCAGATACCGAATGCGATGAGTGGAAATTGATGTGTCATCAACAACCATGTCCATATAATTCATGGAAATGTGTTGAAGAACAAGTTCCGTGCAAAAAACAATGCTGCCGTTATGTACCAAAGTATTATGAAGTAGATAAGTGCAGATATGTTCCACAGCATTATAAAGAAACATACTGCCGTTATGAAAAAGAAAACTACGAAGTAGAAGATTCAAGAACATGTAAAAAATGGGTTTGCGAGCAAAAATGTAAATATACTCCAAAATATTATTGGAAGCATACAGGCTCATCAGACAATTGCGCTGAAATAGCAAAACCTTCTTCATGCGAATAATTTCTAATTTGTAATATTAAGCAGGTGAGCCCTTCGGGGAGTCACCTGTTTTTTTTAAGCATAAGAGAATTTTGTTTTGAAGCTTTCCGTATCTGCCATTTTTCCGAAATGGCCGCCTAGCCTTAAACCTGCAAAAACCGCAACAAGCTGAGTTGTTAAAACAGGTAGCGCCATCAAACCAATAAAACCTGCAACTGCTATAGGTTTTACATAATTATAAAAATTTTTAATGTTATGCCAAATTTTTTCAGTTTTTTTAGCTGTATTGCTTAAATGGGGAAGTTCCTTCGTGTAAAATATTGCAGCCAAGATGTTGTTTGTTTTTTCTATTACGTAATCAGGTGAGGCTATTCCGGCTGTAAAACTGAGGAGTATAAGCCAAGAATGTTGATTCAATAAAACGATATAGACTCCAGCTGTTAAAATCTCGATTGCAACACTAGATGTTTTGTTTAGTAAAGCAGTTGCGCAACCCTTGAGGCCCAAATTTTTAGCCGAATCATAGATTTCAGAAATCAAAACAGGGATTTCTTTTAGGGCATCTATCATTATATTACCTCTTTTATAAGTCGATTAATTTATGAGTTTATCCTAAAAATAGATATTATCGTCAAGTAAATAAAAAAGAACTTGCGCTATCAATCAATAAAATATTATGGTCATTTATATGGACGATGACATAGCAGACTTTACTATTTCAAAAAAAGCTAAGGCAAAATTAAAAGACAAAAAATGGCTAAAAAAACAATTTGAGAAAGGTAAATCCGCCCAAGAACTAATGGGTTTTTCAGATGTGACCATGGCTAAATTTTATGCAGCTGCATATAAACTATTTGAGCATCATAATTATGCAGATGCAGCAAATGCTTTTTTGTTTTTAATTACGCTAAATTCCTATAACCATGAATATTGGCTTGGTCTTGGCATGTCTACTCAACTTTTAGGAAATTATGAGATGGCAATTGATGCCTATGAAATGGCAGCCATTTGTAAATTAGATAGTCCTGTTCCTTATTTTTATCTTGCCAAATGCTTATTTGCAATTCACGATAGAGATAGCTCACTTCAAGCGCTAGATCTTGCAATAGAATATGCGGGTGATGATATTCAATATTCAGATTTAAAAAATCAAGCCGTTGTTGCAAAAGATTTACTTATCAAAGACTTCAATTAAACCCCAAGTTTCCCCCTTTTTTAAACAAAAAGAGACAAAGGCACGGAGACACTAAGATGTTTTAATAACTTTGTGTCTTTGTGTTTAAAAAAGGCGGAAACTTAGAATTGATTTGATGTAATGGCTGTGGTAGTATGGATCCTTTACTTATAGGATAAAATCATGCAGATCTCCATTGCCGAGCGGTTAAGACCCTTCGATCATTTACCTGGAACTACCTCTCCTGTTCCAGGCTCAAACTATGCATTACAAGTTTTTCCGGCTCTTATTTGCCTTTATGACCTGGCATCTTCAGAGCCAACCCTTTTAGCAAAGATTAAGATAAATATTCAAGGACCTGTAAAATGTTTTACTGTCCAACTAGATTTGGAAAAGGGAAATATTGTAGTTTTTGGAGAAAGTACAAATGGTTACTTCCGCTACAGGGTAGCCTCAGACTCGAATGGAAAAAGCTTGAGGCTTAATATTGAAAGGCAACCTGATCAGCATATCCAATTTAATTTAATTTCTGCAGATTTTCAATTAAGCAAAGAAAATGAAACCTCTTATATTTTATACGAAGATATTAAGAATAATGAAGTCTACAAGCCGGCACTCTTAAGTCGATTATCTCTTGGGTCTCATAAGTCACAAGATTGGACGATGATTAAGAGACGTGGGTGTTTAAAAGAGATCCTTCCTATTTGGTTAAGGCTCGGGCAAACTATCCTTAAACCGAGCGTTGAAAACTTATCAGAAAATAGCCTTCTTAAAAATTGTGAACTCACAATTGAGAAAGGGGATGTAACTAAGTTATTAAATCCTTTTTATACACTTTTTTTGCTTGGGTTTAAGAGCTTAATGACACCAAGGCTTGTTTGTGATGATTATCAAGGAGTTGAGCTACCTATCCTAAACCCTGATTCAACTACTGCATCACCTCTGACTCTTTTATCATATGGTGCAGAATTGATTACCTCTTTGTTTGTAAGTTTTGATTCTCATACACTTAAGGTTTTAACCAGGTTGCCTGTTGAATTCCATTCAGGGCGTTTTCTTCATTTTCGATGTGAAAATTTGGGTCTGCTTGATTTAGAGTGGAGTAAAAAAACGATTCGCCGTATGATCCTATTTGCAGAATCAGATACTCTAATCGATTTAAAATTTCAAAAAGAGATCAAAAGTTTTCGATTAAAAGAAAAATCTGATTCAAAAGCAAAAAATTATGCGCCCTCAGATGTTCTGAAGATCGAAAAAGGTAAAACTTACTTTTTCGATTGTTTTATGAAATAAGTAGTAAGGTAATCATGCAATCGTTACAGCATTTGGAAGATATGAATTTAAAAAATCAAGTTCTAGGTTTGATAGAGGGTAATATTTACGACCCCCATACCCTTTTAGGGTTACATACTATCAAAAAAAAACAACTCATTCGACTTTTTCGCCCAAATGCTGAAGCTGTCTATTTAGAAGTTTTGGGGAAAGTTGTAGAAGCTACTTTAGTGCATAGTGCAGGACTCTTTGAATACGAAGTTGAAACTCCCATAACATCTTTAGATTATCGTGTTTATCACCACAGCGGGCTTCTAGCACACGATCCTTACGCTTTTCTACCAACAGTCGGTGAGCTTGATCAGTATCTATTCAGTCAAGGTGTTCATTACCGGATTTTTGAGAGGCTCGGAGCGCACCCAATCAACCATCAAGGCGTAGTTGGCGTTAGTTTTGCTGTTTGGGCGCCTGGTGCTAAACGGGTTTCATTAGTAGCAGATTTTAATCATTTTGATGGTCATGCCAATTTGATGAGGAGTTTAGGTCATTCAGGCATTTTTGAAATTTTTATTCCTGGACTAAAACCTGGTGAAAAATATAAATTTGAAATCAAAACCCAAGCAAATGAATTAAAATTAAAATCTGATCCTTATGCTTTTTCTGCAGAACTTCGTCCATCTACAGCATCCATTGTTTCTGATCTTCACCAATTTAAATTTGATGATGATGAATGGATGTCAAAGCGTCAAAGATCAAGAGACTTAAAAAAACCAATGACTGTTTATGAAGTGCATTTAAGCTCTTGGAAAAAAAATCATGAAGAGTTTCTTAACTACAAAGTAATAGCTGAAGAGTTAAGCGCATATTGCCTTAAAATGGGGTTTACCCACGTCGAGCTTATGCCGATTCAAGAGCATCCTTTTGATGAGTCGTGGGGCTACCAGGTTTCAGGTTATTACGCTATGACAAGCCGTTTTGGAAAGCCAGAAGACTTTCAATGGTTTGTCAATCACATGCATAAGCAAAATATCGGAGTCATTTTAGATTGGGTACCAGGTCATTTTCCAACAGATGATTTTTCTCTTGGCAAATTTGATGGTTCAGCACTCTATGAGCATGCTGATCTAAGACAGGGTTTTCATCCTCACTGGAACACCTATATTTTTAATTACGGTCGTCATGAAGTTTCAAACTTTTTGATTGCAAATGCTCTATTTTTATTTGAGATGATGCATATTGATGGCTTAAGAGTCGATGCTGTAGCATCGATGATCTATCTTGACTATGGTCGTGAACAACATGAATTTATCCCTAATCAATTTGGCGGTAAAGAGAATTTAGAAGCTATTCAATTTATCAAACACCTAAATTCGATTGTGCATCAAAAGTTTCCGGGCGTTCTTATGATCGCTGAAGAATCGACCTCATTTGCAGGTATTACAACAGCTGTTGAACATGGCGGTTTAGGCTTTGATATGAAGTGGAACATGGGGTGGATGAATGACACTCTCAATTATTTTTCAAAAGATATGCTTTATAGACATTACCATCATAATGATTTAACTTTTGGTTTGCTTTATGCCTTTTCAGAGCGTTTTATGCTTGTTCTTTCACATGATGAAGTCGTCCACGGAAAGAATAGTCTGATTGGTAAAATGCCGGGAGATACATGGCAAAAATTTGCAAATTTAAGACTTCTTTATAGTTATATGATCTGCCAGCCAGGTAAAAAACTCCTTTTCATGGGCGGAGAAATTGGGCAATTTAATGAATGGTCTGTCAAATCAGAGATTGAATGGTTTTTACTTAAATTTCCAAATCACCTTTGTCTACAAGATATGGTCAAAGATTTGAATCATCTTTATATCGAAAACTCTGCCCTTTGGGAGCATGATTTTGACTATAGGGGATTTGAATGGGTTGATTTTACTGATACCAAAAATAGTACAGTTAGCTATCTTAGAAAAAGCTCTAAGAGTCAATTGCTTTGCATTCATAACTTCACTCCTGAATACAAAGAAGAATATACATTAAAGCTATCTCATGTAGCTTCAATAACTGAAATTTTCAATAGCGACGACCTTAAATATGGCGGCTCTGGAAAAACAAACAAACACCCTCTTATCGATTGCGATGAAAACCATATCGCTAAAGGAATCAAAATCCGATTAGCGCCACTTGCAACAATGATCTTTAGAGTTAATTTCTGGTAAATTCATGATAAAAAATATTACACATCAAGACTACGAACATCTGATTGCCAAAATTTGGTATCACAACAAACTCTATTATGCTGATAACGCACCGCATATTTCAGATCAAGAGTATGATAATCTTTTTAAACAATTGGAAGAGATTGAAAAAAATTATCCTGAATGGATTACAGGCACATCTCCCTCGCAGCGCGTAAACGAAAATTTAACGCCTCGCTTTATTAGTGTTCAACATCAAACACCGATGCTTTCTCTTGCTAATACCTACTCAAAAGATGAGTTATCAGACTTTATCAAGCGCGTACAAAAATTAACCGGAAAAGAACATTCTATTTTTTCCTGTGAACTCAAAATGGATGGCATAGCAGTCTCTATTTGCTTTGAGCGCGGATCTTTTGTAAGAGCTTTGACAAGAGGGGATGGTAAAAAGGGTGATGATATTACGACAAATGCCAAAACGATAGCATCTCTTCCCTTAAGACTTACGGGGGATAACATCCCTGAATACTTGGAGGTGAGGGGTGAGGTTTTTATGCCGCGCAAAACTTTTGAAGAAATTAATGAGATAAGAAAAAATAACGGTGATGAATTATTTGCAAATCCACGAAATGCGTCTGGAGGCTCTTTAAAACTACTCGATTCATCAGAAGTTGCTAAAAGAAAACTTCAGATTGTTTTTTACGGGATAGCAGAAGAATCAACTTGCGATGTGAAAAATCAGTCAGATTTGCCAAATGTATTAAATCGTTTAGGCCTACCGTCACTTGAGTTTGTGGCCAAATGCCATAATGTAGATGAAATTTGGGATTTTATTGAAAAAATTAAAGCTCATCGTAACGATCTGCCTTTTGAGATTGACGGGGTAGTGATCAAGCTAGACGAATTAAAAGAACAAAGAAGATTAGGCGTTACAGGCAAAAACCCAAGATACGCAATTGCTTATAAATTTGCAGCTGAACAAGCATTAACACGCATTTTAAACATTACTGTACAAGTTGGTAGAACGGGAGTTTTAACGCCTGTTGCAGAACTTGAACCTGTGTTTGTTGCAGGTAGTACTATTGCACGAGCTACCTTGCACAACATGGATGAGATTGAGCGAAAAGATATACGAATAGGGGACACTGTCTGCATAGAGAAGGGTGGGGATGTGATCCCGAAAGTTGTAAGTGTCGAGATGAATTTACGACCAGATAATAGTCAAGCTTGGAATATGCCAAATACTTGTCCAAGCTGTGGGGCTGCTGTAATAAAATCTGTTGATGAAGTGGCTATCAAATGCCCAAACAGTTTAAATTGCCCTGATCAAAACCTTAAAAGTGTGATTCACTCCGTATCAAAAGTAGCTTTTGATATCGAAGATATGGGAGAGAAGGTTGTGGAGCAACTGATCACAAAAGGTTTTATCAAAAATCCATCTGATATTTTTGCTTTGACAGAAGAGACCCTTTATAAACTAGACGGCTTTAAAGAAAAATCGGTGAATAACTTGCTCAAAAGCATCGAAAACGCCAAAAACATTAGTTTGCAAAAATTTATTATGGCACTTAGCATTAAGCATGTGGGAGCCGGTACTGCTGAGATGGTTGCAAAAAAAGTTGGATCTGTTGAGGAGTTACTTAAGATCACAAAAGAGCAATTGTTAGAAATTGATGGTATCGGAGATAAGGTAGCAGAATCTGTTGTGGAATATTTTCAAGATTCAAAAAATAGAAATGAAGTGGCTAAATTTTTAGAAAATGGTGTTAAACCAAAAGTTGAAGAAGTCATTTCTTTTGGAGGACATATCTTCCAGGATAAGACATTTGTTTTAACAGGAAATTTAGTTAGCTACACTCGAGATGCAGCTTCCTCTTTAATTAAATCACGTGGTGGAAAAGTTACGGGCTCTATTAGTAAAAAAACAGATTTTCTTCTTGCAGGCGATTCACCGGGGTCGAAGCTTGAAAAGGCAGAATCGCTAGGAGTTAACATATTGGATGAAGCCACTTTCCAGCAGATGCTTTAAAGAGAGAGTTCGGTTAAAACTATCGGGTCTGGCTTAGGGTGTTGATTTAACCAATAAAGTACACCATTTTATAAAGTCACATTTTGTCTTTTAATTCCTTGAGTTTGAGATAATTTTTATAGCCCGGAACTTGGCGTCAAGTTAACTGATATTAGCCCGTAGTGACTTGAGTCTTAAGCTTGCGTAAGCGTCAAATCTACCCATTTTTTTGGTCGACCGTTCACTTAAAAATTTGCGTAAAATATGTAGCTTAGAATTTCTCTTAAGTGAATGGTCGGCATAAAAAAAAAGGCTATATCAAACACTCACAAGGAACTTTAAATGCCCAAGATGTTTTTCGATTTTATAATTTTAATATTTAACCTTTTGGGTGCTGTTTCACAAATCTCCATACTCATTTGATTTTGATCAATGGCTAGATGTTTTAAATAAGGAAGAGTGGAAATTTGAACAGGTAGAGGTTCCTTAATAAAATTATTAAACATAAAAAGTGTTTTTAAATTTGTTAAATGATGTAATTTTTTAGGCATTTTACTTAAAAGATTGTCTGAAAGCATCAGTTTTTTTAATTTAGTAAGTTTTGAAATTTTGGGAAGATTCTCCAAATCATTATTGGATATGTCCAAGAATGTTAAATTTTTTAGATTGACTAGAGATTCAGGTAGTTTTTTTAAATTATTTTTAGATAAATTAAGATGCATTAATCTGTTTAGCATCCCAAGTTCTTCCGGGATTTCCTGTAAATAATTGCTAGAGAAAATAAGGCCTTTTAGAGATGGAAATAAAGAGATTTCAGCAGGGCAAGAACTTAAATTTGATTGGTGACAATTTAATATTTTTATTTGATTAAGTCCTACTGCATCATATAAAATCCAACCCGCAAACTCCTCTGACCGTCTTATATACTCTTTGTCATTTAGCTTTGGAACAGTATTGTAAAGGGAAACAGAGTGCCAGAATTTCCATTTATCGACCCATTTAAGACTCATTGATAAATTTTTAATATTTTCAACAGTGGGAGATTTGTCAGGTTTTGTTTTCTTAAGATATATCCTAGTTGCACGATGTTCGTCTTCAATTTTTGCGATAAATCTTAAATTCCTGTAGTAGTGATAGACTATTTTCTTAAATAAAACATGCTCTTCATTTGAATGACAAATATTTAAGCAGCTAACGAAAATTTCCCATAGGTTGTTTAAATCTGTTATTTTTTTAAATTTTTTATCTGTCTCATTGATGTTAATCAAATCAGGAATATTCAAATTGCGAAAAATGATAAACAATATTTCTTCTGGCACATTCGAAATAAATGCTATTTTTGGTGTTGGAGAACTAGGTATTTTTGAATACCCTAATCTTTTACTTTCTGAAAATTGGGAAGTGATTGAAGAAAGCATGAAATACCTTGGGTAGTAAATAAGATTCTTTCTTAATTGTTAGATCAAAATCTTGCAATATTTTTTTTTACATGTTCAAGATACAAGGTGTTTTCTAAGGTACAGTAGTTTATCTCAGCTACTGTACCTCGCGCTAGTTTGAAAAGAGGCTTGTGATATAAATCAGCACCTTGGCTTGTAAAGGTTTTGAATTTAATGATACATTGCCGTTATTAATTCAAGTGTTCCTAGCTTTTTCAATTCATCTTCCAATGTTAATTGAGTAACATCAATAAAATTAATTAATTTATTAATTTTTTCTGATTCTATTTGGTCATCAATTTCTATGTGTTGATGTTGAAGGGCATCTTCTATTTTTCTTAGTCTGCTTGCAGTAGAAGGATGTAAAATATCAAATCTATTTTCTCCAGAAGAGGAAATAGCTATTTTCGTCCATGTTGTTTTGCGAGCTTCTAAGTTAACTTCTTTACAAGCCATCAAAAATCGTCTTCCACCTTTTAATTCCTCAACAGAACTCTCAGCTATTGCTAGATCATCAGCTTTTCCTTCACGATATGTAGAAAATATGGCTTGAGCAATAATTCCTACTGTAATAGTAATGAGGATTGAGGGAATGACAGGTAATTGCATTTGGAAAGTTGAGAATGTAGCTGCAGCTATTGTGCAAATAGCAGGTACTAACTGCATTGTGAAACAATCATTATTTTTAATATGAGAGGTTTCGTGTTTCATTACCCATTGACAAGCATCTTTATCTACATACTGAAAATTCGGAGTTACATAAATTATAGCATCACCTTTAGTGAAAAAATTCGTGCCTTGAGCTGCGCAGATTCCAAGGTTATACGTTTCCGCAACGATGAGATCCTTTCTAATTCCCATTCTATCAAAAAAAGGTTGCAATTCAGTTTTGATATTATGCCCAGGAAGAGTTTCAACGGCTTGATCATAGTATTGTGACCCCTTATATACGCGTATACGCTCAGAATCGGTATTTAACCATATAGGTATTTCAACCTTGGTGCTTTTATATGCTAGTTGACTAAAACCAGATGGGCCAAACAAAAATGGTATGATAAACATTGAAATATCCTTGTTAAAAATTAACAGTGAAATTTATTATTCCGCATTATGTTTATTAAATCAAGTAATATTATTATATTTATATATTTATTTTAAAAATACCGTATTGGATTGCAACCGAAGCATTTTAATTTAGATGTTTATTTTATAGAGAAATTGCAAATGCTCAAGTAGCTTTAAAGCCCCAATAAGAGTGACTTTTACTTCATAAGTATCTAAATTGACTCTCACAAGATTTTCACTTTCCAAATACTCGTTGACAAGCTCATCTATCTCAAATCTGATTTGATTATTAGCAACTAGATTGCCTAAAGTTTTTATATCTTCTTTAAATTCTTCCCTGTTCTCTAAAAGGGATTTATAGTAGTTAAGATTGAGTGCAACCTCTTCCATTTTAGTTAGCTTCTCTTCCTGTTCTAGGCCTTTTATAACTTGCGATAACCGCACTAATGTCATGCGATCAGTTCTGTTTATCAGTTCAAGCTCAATTTTATTATCGTTTAAAATAGCATCTAGTATGCGATTTTCATTTAAAAGAGAATTAACTTTTATTATTCCATTGATAAGTTGCTTCTTCTCTAAAGAGTGATATATCTCCTTAATTTTAGGCTCAAGTTTCCTTTCAGCATACTCTTGAAAAGGAATTAGAATAAGATCTCCAAAGGCAGGTTTTATTTTTAACAGATCATGAATCTGGTTTCGAATAAATTTGGCCAAATTGATAGGTATAAAATATGTATTAATTCTCTCTTTAATTTCATCATGAGGTATTTGTTTAATCAAGTCAGGAATAAAAACATCGTCGATATCAACGATCATATTGGATAGTGAAAACCCCTCACCTATCATGACTTTTGCAATATAATTAAATAGATGAGGTTGCAAAGATCGTCCTACTACCTCGGAATATTCTAAAATCATTTGCTCTACAATACCTTGAATATAACCCTCAAGCCAAGAATAGATTAATTCGTTAATACCTTCGATATCAGGTGTGATATTATCTTTTAAATTTTTGATCGCATCAGAGCTTTCTTTCATCCATCTCGAACCACATCGGTATCCAACAGCTCCAATATTAGAAATTTCATTGTTTACTGTTGTTAATTCAGATGATTCGTTAGCTAACTTAATAACATGTTTAAGAGCGATCTCAAGTTTTTTGTACCATTGAATACGTTCATGATCATCTTTTGGAACACCCAAATGATTTTCTTGTTTAGCTATGTATTTCAGCAATAATTTCATTCCTTTTCTTAGGGTCTGTATACGAGTAGGCTCACCATCTAGATTTAATTTACTACTGTCAATAAATCCTGGGCTTGTTTTATCGGTAAAATTAATTGCCTCAAAAAGGGTCAATAATTCATCAATTTCGATTCCGGGAATATCATCCAATTCAAGAGACATGTCGTTGTTAATTTTATTTGAAAGCGATCGTTTATTAATAGCGCATGAACTCAGCTTTTTCCAATTAGGTTCGTTCTCAAAAATTTCTTGAGGCATGTCTGCTAAGGAAAATAATTCAAGATTTTCTATAAAGTGATTAAAATCTTCCTTGAAAATTTTAATCATAAATGGACTCATTTCTTCGCTTCCAACTGCCATTTGGATATCTAAAAAATGTTTAACAATATGTTCAAGAGTTGCTTTTTCAAAGATTAACTTAGAAAGTTTTACAAAATCTCTAATATTTAATTGCGCCGCAATTTCTACTCCTTTAGCAAAATTTAAATCCAAGAGAGAAGATAAAACTCTTAAAAGTTCATCAACTTTTAGTGAATCACAATTTAAGAAATCAATAAATTCTAAGCTTTGCGGTAGCTCAGAGATCGATACTAAATTTTTACAGAATCTAACATCCAGGCTTATTAAACCTTCAGGTAAAATTGGTAAAACTCTTAACTTTGTACAATAATGAAGTGTAAGCACTTTTAGAGAGTTTGGTAAATTAATCGAATCTGAAGTCAGGTTATAACAAATTCCAAGATATAATATTTCGAGTTTAAAGGGTAATATGTTTGGGAGCTGACTTAAATTCTTACAGCAAATGGAAAGTTTTTTTAACTCATTTAAATTTTTTAAATGAGTTAGGCCCCTATTTTTTATTTTTTCTGAACGAATATTGACTCTAACAAGATTAGGTACATAATTTATTAAATTTTCAAGAAAATTATCATCAATACCATCTAGAGTCAATGATTTAATAAAATGACCATGGTTGATTAAAAAATTTTCCAAATCCTTTAAAGTTGGATTATCAAGATTCAATTTGATCTCAATATGTCGATGATAGATCCTTGAAAGGGAATTAATATGGAAGGATAATTCATCAAAAGATATTTTAGGCTCATTAATTGAGATCAAAAGCGGGGAGCCTATAAGATCTTTAATTATAATCCCTGTATTTACTTGAATGTATTCTAAGCATATAAGCCTTAGATCTGTGACTGCTTCTTCTCTTGCATAAGTTAAGCAGCTATACACATTATCGTCATTTAAATGATGAGTAAAAAAATATAAAATTTCATTTCTTTTCTTTTCGGATAGTAACTCATAAATTTTGCAAGCTTCTATCATGATTTCAACTGTTTGAAAGGGATTAAAAGTATCATGAGGAATGTATTTTAAAGAAAAATCCCCTAAATTATCTATAAAGTAATCAAAATTTTCATTTATAATTTTGATTACGAAAGGGATAAATTGTTTAGGGTATTTTTTTTTTTTACTGGCCGAAGAGGGCATTTTAAGAGCTATCGCCTTAATTTCAGATAAATGTTCGATTAAAAGTTCAATTGTCGATTTTTTTAAGATCAAACTTTTAAGTTTTTTGGAATCCTTAATACCAAGATAAAGTGAAAACTTGATACCTTGTGCAAAATCTCGATCCAGTAAAGAAGATAAAATTTCTAACCGATGATCATCCTTCATATTTACGCAATTTACATCACAATTTAACAATTCGTTAGGTAATGGGTGAGGGATTGAAGTGATGCCACCTGATATTTTAAAACTTAATAACCCTTTTGGCAAAACATCCGGCATTTCAGTTAAAACCCAATTATCCATAAATTCAAAAGATTTTAAATCAACGGGTAGCTTTGGCAATATCTCCAATTCTCTACACCAAACAATAAGATGTTTTAAATTTTTTAAAGGTGTTAAATCTTTTAAGCATTCACCTTTTATATTTTTAGAATTTAATAATAAATAATATACATTAGGTAAATATTTGATGATTTCAACTACACATTCATCATTGATATCTAAACTAAGGCTTAGCTTATCAACAAAATATCCGTAGGATTTAATAAAATCTTTTACAAACTGAATGTTTTCAAGATTTAAGTAACCGCTCAATATCAAGGTGATATTAATTTTATTTTGAAATATTTCTGAAAGAGAACTGATATCAGACAAAAAATTATTTTGGGAAAATTGAGGATTTATAGCTTTAATTGAAAGAGTAGAATCTTCCGTAAAAAAAAGCTCGAGGCCTTTTTGTTTTTTTAAAAAATTAAAACAATAATCCATAAGTAGCGGGTCATTGTTTTCACTGGCAATTTTTAAAAAGCTATAGATATTATTACTATTTAGATGTTTGTTAAAAAATGATAAGTTTTCAGCTTTTGGTTCATCATCTAGCTTTTTATAAATTTTAGTACCAATGAGCATGATTTTTTCTATTAAAACAGCATCTAAATTGGCGGCGCTGCTTAGCTCAGCTATTTTATTTGATAAATATTTGAAGGAATCTTTCTTTGTCAAGTGCCAATGATTTTGCTCGTTAGTTACAAAATCAAAAAGACAAATAAGATCTAAGGGGTTTTTAGCTATTGCCTCAATCATTTCATTTTCAGAATTGAACTCATTTTGTAATGAAAGAAAATAGTTATTCCAATTTAAATCGTTCATAAATCCTGTAGATAGTTATATGCGAATTAAGTATTAAATTTATAATTATAAAAGGTTAATTATAGGTGTTTATTAAATTTTTGTAAATAGGTTTTTAGATCAAATTTTGATGAGTAAAGTAGATCTGTAATTTTTTAATATAAATATTGATTTAATTCAAAGTTTTAAAATATGGTGAAATTAACCACAAAAAAGGGGATTTTTTATGCAGAAATTAAATTTATTTAAAAATGTGCTTGTTTTATCATGCCTTGGACTATTTGTTATGAGCTGCGAGTCTCACGAAAAAGAAGTTAGAAAAGAGACGAAAACAGAAGTTATTAAGCCTTTAGACAATCAGATGGAAAAAACGACTGAAAAAGAAATTGAAATTAAGAAGTAGGCTATTTGTTCAAATGCCCTTTGTAAAGGGCATTTGAACAAATTAAAGATAAAGAATTATGTTGCCGTTTTTGGTGCTGTTTCTTTCATCTGTTGTGTTTCTATTTCGAAGTTTTTATCCATCTCAAGAATAATCTCAGCTGAAATATCAAATGCTAAATTGTAATAAAATGCACTTTCTTCGTTGATTACGATATCCAATTTTTTTTGCTCGGCCACAGATTTTGAAGCTTTAACTACAGCTTCTTGAAGCCTTTGAACAATTTTCATATTGGTTTGGTTAAGCGTTTGGTAATACTGAGTTTGAATTTGGTTAAGTTCCTGGCTCAAATTTCTGAATTTTCTTTTTAATTCTGTTTCAGTTTCAGGAGATAGACTATCAAGATAGTCGGCATCGTTAAATTTATTCGAAAGTTCATTTAAAACTTTTTCGCGATCTTCAAGAGCATTTTCCATTTGCTTTCTTAATGCTTCAAAATTCGACTGCTCTTCTTTCCCAAATTTGGATTGATCAACGCACGTTTTAAAGTTAACAACAGCTATTTTAACATTATGTTCAGCAGCTGTTACTGCTGACAAGCTAGACATGGTTAATAAGCTGAAAGCTGAAAGCCCTAACACTAAGTAACGTAAAATTTTCATAATTCTCCTAAATATTTGATTGAAATCATTAAATTTAAAATTTACCGCCAACAGTTAAGAAAAATTTCTTAACGTTTCTTTTTTCTTTTTCATTAATCGGAAAACCCATTCCAAGCTGCAGTGGAGGTCCTGACTCAAACACTTGGAATCTTATACCAAAACCAACAGCTGTTCTAAATCTGGTAAAACCCCAATTATGGTAAGATAACTGCCCTGAATCACAGAATACAAAGGCATCGAATTTTTTAAATAAGCGTCTTGAGTATTCAGCTGATAGGAATTGGAGCGAAATACCACCCTTAGGATCGTGGCTTTTACGGAATTGAGGCCCCACTTTATAGGGACGATATCCACGGATTGTATTGTCACCACCAAGAAATAGCCTTTCATCAATAGGAATATTATCAACATTTGTACTCAAGATCGGGTCTATGAATTTGGCATCCGCACGAAATTTTAGTACTCCATCTTTATCTGTTTGAATGTAGTAGCTATTTAAATAAGCGATTGAAAAAAACTGGTAAGAACCGCCAAAACCTGCAAGTTCAGATTCAAGTCTTGATTTCAACCCTTTTGTTGGTCTTAAAGGGTGGTCCGTTGAATCATAAACTAACGAAAGACCTAAAGCTGAAATTATACCGTCACTATGTAACTGTCTTCTTTCTTCTCTTGAAATTTTATGGTTGTTTGAAACGTGCACATCAGTATTACGTAAGCGATAATGATATCCAAGTCGCATAAATGGATTGAGCTGATTTGTTGCATGAAGAGTAAAGCCGTTAGCATTAATATCATAATCTTTTGACATGTAACGCGTGCTGGAATTCTCGATATCAAATCCAACGCTCCACTGTGAATCCATAAAATATGGCTTCGTCCAAGAAACAATATAGCTACGGCTTTTTTTACCTACAGTAGCTGTAAAATGCGCATATTCGCCGCCACCTCTTAAAGCTTGGTAGCCCTCGCTCCATACGCGATCAAGACCTTTGTAGTTAAAATTGTTTTCAGTGACATTAAAGCCCCCAAAGATACTCTCAGTTGTACTAAAACCAAAGGATGCGCCAAAATGGCCTGTGCTTGTTTCTTCAACTTCTATGTGGACATCGCGGTAATTATCCCCAAGACTGCAGATTCCATCTGATTTAACGGCATACACGTTAACGTTTTTAAAGTAGCCAACGTTTTTTAATCTGGATTCAGTAGCTTCCAATTTTTCAGAGTTAAATATTTGTCCTGGTATCAGTAGTGTTTCATGCAAAATAACATTTGTTTGAGTCGAGCAATTTCCAAGAACTTTAATCATCCCGACTCTATATTGTTTACCTTCATGAATAGTAAAATGGAGCGAGTACACATATTCATCACAGACAAGACTTGGCTCATAATCAACAAAAGCATCTATATACCCAAATTTACCATAAAGAAGAGTGATTTTTTCAACTGTTGCTCTGATTGCCTCCGGCGAATAGCAGGTTCCACTTGTAACAGCTATTTTTGACCAAATGTCAGCGTCGCAAAAAAGCGTATTGCCCTCAAATGTAATATTCCCGATTGTGTAGGGCATTCCTTTCTCTGCATTGATATAGAGATAAATTCGGTTTGCTTCATCAGCCTCGCACACATCAATTGTAACTTTTGCGTCAGCATAACCCTTATTTTGCAAATAATTTAAAATGACAAACTGATCTTGCTGAATGGCATCTTCGTTATATGTACCCTCATGCGTGATCCAGCTTGTAAAGAAATTATATTTTTTGGAGACCATCAAGTCTGCAATATCATCTTTTTCGCATTCACTAAAGCCACAAAATATAATTTTTTTAACTCGACCGGCTCTTCCTTCCATGATTGAAATTTCAATGTCAACTTCATTACAAAGAGGCTCTGAGACTACTTTGTACTCAAGCTGCGCCTCAAAAAAACCTTCCTTAACATAATGAGCTTTTAACTTATGGAAAGCTTTGTTAAAAACTTGGCGATCAAAAACAGAACGTGCTGAAATACCAAGCTCTTTTTCTAAAGACTTGGTTTTCATTTTTTCATTACCTGTCCAGTAAATTCGATGAATAGTTGGTTTAAGCCATATTTTAAGCGTAATATAAATTTTTTGATCAACGACTGTAACTTCCGGGATTACTCGATCAAAGTCTTGAATTAATGTTTTTAAATCACTATCAAATTCTGTTTGTGAGAAATGATCGCCCTCTTTGGTTTTGAGTCTGCACATCACAGTCATCTGATCAAATTCTGTAGTAGATGGTGTATTTAAAACAACATCGATTTTTTCGATAATTTTATTTTCATACTGAGGCGATTGCCCAAAAGCCGGCATCACTTGAAAGAAAAAAAGAAATAAAATGAAGATTAAAGCAGTAAAATGTGTTCTGTTGATCATATGACCTCTTATGTAAAGAGGGGAATAATAGGTAAGAGCTTAAATATATTGCAACATTTTTTATGGGGATGTGAAATTGTTTTATTGATTAATGTTAGATTAATATTTTTATTTAAAAAATACCACGACCCGTAAATGCTCTAGCAAGCGTTCCACCATCTACATAATCAAGAGAGCTTCCCATCGGTAATCCAAATGCAAGACGCGAAACGTTAAGAGAAAATTCTCTTAACTCTTCCCTAAGATAAAGACTTGTCGCATCACCCTCAAGTGTTGAGTCAAGTGCGATTATAATTTCTTGAATATTAAATTCAGCTATGCGTTTTTTCAATTTTTCAATTTTCAATTTTTCAGGACCTATTCCATTCATTGGCGATAATAAATCACCAAGAACATGGTAGAGTCCTCTAAATTCTCCGGTATCATCAATAGCATAAGCATCTTTTGGTGAGGCTATTACGCAAATAACGCCATAGGCACATCTTTTAGAATCGCAAAAAGAGCATTCATTAATTCCTGTCAAACAGCCGCAAGCATCGCAAAGTTTTAACATTTCAGGAATTTCTTTAATGACAGTTGCCATTTCATTCAGTTGGTCAACTTTTGAATTTAAAAGATGGAAGGCAAAACGCTCGGCGCTTCTACTGCCGACTCCTGGTAATTTTTTTAAAACATCGATCAATTTAAGTAGATGATCCGGATAGCGCATATGATTTCCTTCTTTTATTTAGGCAAATCATAGCATAACAGACCGATAAAACGAAAGTAAAGAGACGATTGTTAAACTTCTCCTCCAACAAAAGTTTTATTTTGAATTAAATCAATTTTTTGCTACAATCGGATTCTCGTTAGAATTAATTAAAGTTGTATATTAATGAATATTAAAGCAAGAATTACAGGCCTAAGCTCTTATCTTCCAGAAAAAATCTTATCAAATTTAGATTTGGAAAAAATGGTCGAAACCTCAGATGAGTGGATTGTGTCTCGCACAGGAATTAAAGAGCGAAGAATAGCAAGCTCTGAAGAGTCTTCCTCTATGATGGGGGCAGCCGCTGCAAAAAAAGCTCTACTTCAAGCAAATATTAAAGCTGATGAGATTGATATGATCCTTGTTGCGACGATGACTCCTGATTATATCACTCCAAGTTCAGCTGCCCTTATTCAATCAACTCTTCAAGCTACAAATGCTGCAGCATGTGATGTCCAGGCTGCATGTACTGGTTTCATTTATACACTTTCAATGGCAAAAGCTTATGTGGAATCAGCCATTTATAAAAATGTCTTAGTTATTGCGACCGAAAAAATGAGTTCGCTCATTGATTATACAGATCGCAATACATGTGTTTTATTTGGTGATGGTGCGGTAGCTGCCGTTGTGACTTTTCAAGGTTCAGGACTAGAACTTAGCGGGGCAAGCCTTGGGGCTGATGGAAGTTTAGCTGAATTATTAATGGTTCCTGCCGGGGGCTCAAAAACCCCTGCAACACATGAAACCATAGATCAGGGGCTTCATTATTTTAAAATGGCAGGAAGAGAAGTCTTTAAACATGCAGTTAGGCGTATGGCCTTTGCTGCTACTGACACCTTAAATAAAGCAAATCTAACAACAGATGATATTTCTTGGCTTGTTCCTCATCAAGCAAATCTTCGGATTATTGAAGCTATTTCAAATCATTTAGACTTATCTTCTGATAAAGTTTATAAAACTCTCCATAAATATGGAAATACATCAGGCTCAAGTGTCGGTATTGCCTTAGATCATTTGGTTCAAGAAAAAGAATTAGCTTTAGGGGATCGCGTTTTATTGGTCGCCTTTGGAGCCGGCCTTACATGGGGCGCTTTAATTTTAACAAAAATATAAAGGTTTTAATGTCAAAATATAAAAAAATTGCATTTGTATTCCCGGGTCAAGGTGCGCAATATCCAGGAATGGGTCAAGATTTTTATAATGAGTTTTCCATAGCAAAAGAAACATTTCAAGAAGCTGATGATATCCTGGGGCGAAAACTCTCTACAATAATTTTAAATGGTCCAGAAGATGTTTTGAGAGAAACAAAAAATAGCCAAACCGGGATTTTTGTCAATTCCACAGCTTTAACCCGTGTGATTAACACGCAATTTCCAAAACTTCTTCCAACTGTTGTTGCTGGCTTAAGTTTGGGTGAATATACAGCCCTTTCAGTTTCAAATCGTCTTCAATTTTCTGATTGCTTACCGCTTGTTCAATACAGAGGTCAATACATGAATGACGCCTGTGAAAAACATCCTGGGACAATGGCTGTTGTGCTTGGTCTTTCTGAAGAAGCTGTTGAAAATCTTGTGAAAGGGCTTAATATGCCGCATGATATTTTTGTTGCCAACTTAAATGCTCCGGGACAAGTGGTAATATCAGGAACATTTAAAGGCATAGAAGCTGCAACTGTCGCTGCAAAGCTTGCAGGCGCAAAACGTGTACTTCCTCTTTCTGTTTATGGTGCTTTTCATAGCGGCTTAATGAAAGATGCAGAAGATAGATTAAGTGAACATGTGAATAATGCCCCTTTAAAAGACTCATCTATTGACTTTGTCATGAATGTGCCGGGGGATTATGTTAAGGATTTATCTCAAATACGAAAATTTTTAACAGCTCAAGTTACAAGCCCTGTTAGGTGGGATGCCTCTATTTGCCAAATGAGCAAAGCATCTGTTGATCTTTTTATCGAAATTGGCTGCGGTAAAACACTGGGTGCCTTAATTAAGCGTATCGGTGTAGATGTACCTGTTATAAGCATCGAAAAAATTGCCGATCTTGATTTATTAACAGAAATTTAGGAGATCAAAAACATGCATAATTTATTAAAAGGACAAACAGCAATTGTGACCGGAGGGACTGCAGGCATCGGAAAAGCTATTGCTTTAAAGTTTGCAGAACAGGGAGCAAGAGTTGCTATTATTGGTACTAATGAGGCAAGAGGCGTTTCTGTTATCGAAGAAATTAATCAAAAGTATCCTGAAAATAAAGCTCTATTTTTTCAAGTGGATGTTGCAAACCATGAGGCCTCAAAAGACGTTGTTAAACAAATATTAGATTTATTTCAGCATGTTGATATCCTTGTAAATAATGCAGGAATCACTCGAGATCAATTACTAATGAAAATGTCTGAGAATGATTGGGATAACGTATTGGAAGTAAATCTTAAATCTTGCTATAATTTTTGCTATGCGCTAGTGCGTCCCATGATGAAGGCTCGGAAAGGGAAAATAATCAATATGAGCTCGGTAATTGGCTTAATAGGAAATGCAGGACAAGTTAATTATGCAGCTTCAAAAGCTGCAGTCATCGGATTTACTAAGGCACTTGCAAAAGAGCTTGCTCCGCGAAATATTTGTGTTAACTGCATAGCGCCAGGATTTATTGAAACACCAATGACAGATGCTATGACAGAAGATCAGAAAAAAGCAACAATTGCTGCCATACCCCTTGGCAAAATGGGTAAGCCTTGTGATATTGCAAATGCAGCACTCTTTATTGCAAGTCCGCTTGCAGATTATATCACGGGACAAGTCGTCGTTGTTGACGGCGGCATGGTCATGTAACAATTTAAATTAACATGTAAATCAAGGAAAATATTATGACAGTTGAACAAGAAGTAATAGACATTGTTGTCGAGCAATTGGGCGTCGATAAAGAAGATGTAACGTTAAGTAAATCTTTTGTTGAAGACCTCAACGCAGATTCATTAGACCTTACAGAATTAATCATGACGTTTGAAGAGCGTTTTGGTTGTGAAATCAGTGAAGTTGAGGCTGAAAAATTAAAGACAGTTCAAGATGCTGTAACTTACATTGAAAAAGCTAAATCTGAGTAATTCATACTCGGGGTCAACTCCTTGACCCCGATTTTATGTTCATTGTAAGTTCTAAAATTGTAGCTTAGGCTTTACCCTGAGTTCGTTTTTGAGGAATTTATTCCTCAAGTGTATAACAAATAGGTTCAATCAAGCAAACTTAATCACAAAAACGAACTCAGGCTAAAGAGCTAATTCGGAAATTCGAAAAAAGTGGAGTTTTGAGAGGTTTTTTAATTGAATTCAAAAAATATAAAAACGTTAGATGCCTTTGTATTAACTTTTTATATTTTTCTAAATGCAAGTGAAAAAGATCCAAAAGACCGCCTTTTCAAATTACGGAATTAGCTCTAAAGCCTAAGCTACAATTTTAAGCTTTAATCCTTTTCAAGAACAGGAATAATCGCATCATCTTGCTTTGTAAGTCGTGATACAACGTAGATAGATAATAGACTTAAGAAAAATCCAGGTATCATCGAAGGTACAGTGTAGCTCGTAAACCAGTGATTTACGAAATGCCAGCATGCAGCGACCAAACTACCGACCAAAATGCCTGCAATTGCGCCATACTTATTTGTTCTTCTTGAATAAAGGCTCATTAATACAAGAGGCCCAAAAGATGAACCAAGTCCATTCCACGCATATCTAACAGCTTCTAACACCGATGCGCTTTTAGCAAAAGCAAGGCATAGAGCCAATAACGAAACGAATATAACGCACATACGAGATGCTAATAACAAACGTTTCTGAGAAACATGTTTACCGAACATGCGCTTATAAAAGTCTTCGCTTAAAATTGAGGCACATACCAATATTTGAGAATCCATGGTCGACATGTTAGCAGCTAATACAGAGCAGAGGATAAACCCGGCAATAAGCGGATTAAAGAGAATTTTTACCATGTCAACAAAAACAAGCTGAGGATTTTGAAGTCCTTCTTCAAAAAAACCTATCCCGACTATCCCTACAGCGCAAGCAGCAGCAAGTGTTGCGATTTGCCATGCCATTCCTACATATTTTGCTTTATAAGTGTCCTCTGCGCTTTTTATACCCATAAATTTAGTCACAATATGAGGTTGCCCAAAATATCCAAGTCCCCAGGAAACAAGAAAGAAATTTGTTAGAAACGTATCAAAGGTGAGGTTTTGAAAAAAATTAAGATCAATGTTTTTCGAAGCCGCAATCTGTTGAATTCCTTCAAATCCAGATGGCAACTGATTGAAGGCAAATAGCGGTACAAAAACTATTACAACAAGTAAAAATAGAGCCTGAAAAAGATCAGTCCAAGCAACAGTAACAAAGCCCCCAAAAAATGTATAGGACACAACAACAAAAGTTGCAAGCGATAAGCCAACATAATAATCTATCTTGAAAATGGATTCGAATAAAATCCCCATCGCAATTAAACCTGCTGCTAAATAACAAGTAAGGAAAAAGACGGAGATGGTAGCAGTTAAAATACGAAGAACGCCAGTCTTATCATTGAATCGCTTTTCAAAAAAAGTAGAGAGCGTATAACTTTCATACTTTTCAGTAGATGTTCTAAGTTTTTTTGCGACAAATTGCCAGTTGAATAACATGCCTAATATTAATCCGACAGCAATCCAGCTTTGAGACATTCCACCTATAAAGATTGCAGCTGGAAACGCCATAAAAAGCCAGGCGCTCATATCACTTGCGTGAGCCGATAATGCTGTAAGCCAAAAATTTAATGAGCGATTTCCCATAATGAAATCGACAGACGATGTTTGTTTTTTATGGGAAATGATACCGACAGCTAGCAATATGCAAAAGTAGGCGAAAAATGAAATTAAAATTTGTGAATGCATATGGTCACCCTCAGGTCAATAGAAATTTAGCTACTTTAAAAACTTTTATTAAAAGTAATTAATCTTTATGTGGTATCCAAAACCATCTAAGGATTAGTGAATTACATTTTATTAAGCGTTTTCGTTCGCCATTTTCAAGTTATAGATAGATTACCTTAATGGATTTATGCATTTTGATGCCATAAAAAATTAACCATAAATCGCTCTAAATGTCAAGTTGTGTTTTTATCTGGTTTAAAGTATATTTATAAGTTTAAGATTAGATGGAGATTTATCGATGGAAAAAGCAAAGTTAGTAATTATAGGATCAGGACCTGCTGGCTATACTGCAGCAATTTATGCGGCCCGTGCAAATATGGAGCCTGTATTGTTTGAAGGATTTTTTTCAGGGCCATCAGGCGGACAGCTTATGACAACTACAGAAGTTGATAATTACCCCGGGTTTCCAGAAGGCATTTCAGGCCCTGAATTGATGCAAAGATGTCGTGCTCAGGCAATCAGGTTTGGATGTCAAATTTTAACTGAAGATGTTGTAGATGTCGATTTTAGTAAAAAACCCTATTTAATAAAAGGGACTAAACATGAGTTTGAAACAGATAGCGTCATTATTGCAACAGGTGCAACAGCTAACAGGCTAGATATTAAGGGCGCAGGCGATGATGGGTTTTGGCAAAAAGGTGTCACAGCGTGCGCTGTTTGTGATGGTGCTATGCCTATATTTAGAGATAAACCACTCTTTGTAATAGGTGGTGGCGATACTGCTGTTGAAGAAGCTGCTTTCTTAACAAAATTTGGTAGTATTGTCTATCTAGTACATCGCAGAGACAAACTTCGCGCCTCAAAAATTATGCAGGAAAGAGCCTTAAACCATCCAAAAATTAAAATTTTATGGGATACTGAAATTATTGAAATTGAAGGCGACACTGTTGTAAAAAGTGTTAAAATATTTAACAATAAAACAAAAGTTGCAGAAGTAATGGAAGCCGGCGGTGTTTTTTTTGCTGTCGGACACACTCCAAATACTTCGTTTTTGAAAAACCAAGTCGATCTTGCCCCAAATGGATACATCAACGTAGTACCAGGTACTTGTAAAACAAATGTTGATTTGGTTTATGCAGCAGGCGATGCTCAGGATCATGTTTACCGCCAAGCAATCACAGCTGCCGGAACTGGCTGTATGGCAGCAATTGAGGTAGAACGTGAAATGGCTGCAAGGGGACTGATTTTATAATGTTAAAAAAACTGCTTTTCTTAAATGTATTTTTGACTACTTGTTTAACAGCAACAGAGTATCCACCTTGGTATGATAATGATTTGGAAGTTGCTTCACGTTCGACTATCCTGTATCAAACTTTTCAAAAAGTTGAAACTTCTTGCGGCAAAACAAATTATTCATCGAATGATGTTTTTTTAAAGCAGTCTTTAGGGTTATCATTTGATAAATATGCAGCAGAAGTTGAACTTGTAGCAGCTGCTACAAGAAAGCAGCATTTTAATTTGGATCACTTGAAGTTAACGGGGCGTTATCGCATTTATGATGACATCATTGATGACCCGTTTTCTCTTGTAGCTGGGCTTTCACTTGTACAAGCAGGAAGGCCAGCTCTCCATGATCCAGCATCTTTCCACCATGGCTTATTTGAGGTAGAAGCTCACCTTTCGGTCGGTAAAGAAATATCTCAAAATCAATTTTGGCTTAAACGCTATTTTGCCGTGTTTGGCATAGGTCAAGGATCTCACTTGCCTTGGTTAAGAGCTGATTTTGTGTATGCGCAAAATTATTGCGACCTGTCTGAATTTAGGTTGTTTGTAAATACGCTTTTTGGCTTAGGGGGAAGAAATCTTAACCTTAATCATTTTCATGGTTATGGGTCTATTCAGCACAGGTCAATTGATCTTGGATTGCAGTATTCATACTTTTTAGAAAATGTTGATGGCTCATTAACTGCTGAATATTCTTATCGTGTGTATGCTAAGAATTTTCCTAAGAATGTGAATTGCTTGGCTTTGACATTTTATTACCCCTTTGGTTTAGGCATTTAAACATCCAGATAGAGACCAATATATTTTTAAACCCGCCTTAAAAATGCGCTAGCAAGTCAAAAGTTAAAAATTATTGTGACTTTAGATTTAACCCGGTTTGTAAATCTCGGAGAAGAATTTTATTAAAATCGGGTGCTTAAAACAGGTTAAGATCAATTATTGCATCAAATTTTTTCAAATATTATAAATTCAATTGAAATTTTTACTGAGTTTTTTTAATATAATTTCTTATTTGATTTCAAAGAATATCTATGAAAAAACTTTTTGTACTTTTTGCAATATTGTTAATTTGCGTGGTTAATCAATATTTGCAGCTTCACCTTCACAATTTACTTGAAAAGTCGTTAATGAAAATCGAGCTGTCTTTTGCGAAGAATTGGGTAATCAGTTGACAGGGGGAAATTTACTTGTTCTTGTCGAGAAAAAGGGAAGACTTAGCCCTGTAATTAACCATAGTGAGCTTTTATTTGGTATTTTGCTTACGCTATGGCGAGCGTAATGCAACTTTTTATGATCGAAGAGAACATCTTCAGTATCTTTATGATCGTTATAAATATGTACTTGTCAAAGATGCACCTGCCCTAAAAGAATTAGATAAGAAAGCTGATGAAATAACTAATGTTTTACAACCTTGTGGTGAGTATGGCTATTCCCTTTTACCTATACCCTCTACTTACTTTGTTGCTGATCTTCAATCTAAGGAGACATTGTCTTTAAAAAAAAATACCAAGCGTTAAGAGAGAAAGTGTCTGCTATATATGTTTAAGAAAATCTTTTAGAAATTACTCTTTCAATATTGATAGAGGAATAAACGCTTATTCCTATATCGACAGGTTCTTGCGGATTGATAAATTTTATAATAATTGTCAGTTATTTATTTTTTCAATATATAAATCTAACTTTTTGTTTTTTATTTAAAATAAGTTATATATTACAAAATAATAAATTTATTGTCTAATAGTAAGTAAGGTGTGAGAGAATTAAATTGTAATAATAGCAACTGCAGTTGCGTATTCTTTACAATGACTAATAGATATCATAATAACAGGGTTTTGAAATAATTCCAAAGCGCCAGTAGAGAGATAAACTACAGGTTTACCTTTATCGTCATTTAATATTTCAAAATCAAGCCAGGAGAGACCATCTTTAAAACCTGTTCCAAGAGCTTTAACAATAGCTTCTTTAGCTGCAAACCTGCCTGCAAAGTTCCTTGCTGGTTCTTTGTGTTGCAGGCAGTATTGCTGCTCTTTTGCTGTAAAAACTCTATCGAGAAAGCGCTGACCTTGGCGTGTTATCACACCTTGTATTCGCGAAATCTCGATGATGTCGTTACCGATACCCTTAATCATTTAGCGCAAAATAGTTTTTGTGTGCAATGTCTAGATTAGCAACTGATTGAGCTGATTCCTGTTCAGACAACAGACTCTCATCAGTTGAATTACAAAATATCATGCGCCCTGATGTTGTGTGCTTAACAGATAGAACTTGAGCTTTGATCGTTTCACCAATATTATCAGCACCACCATTAATCACAACCATCGTGCCGTCATCAAGATAACCAACGCCTTGTCTTGCACCTTTTCCAGGATGCTGTATTTTGATGTTGATATATTCGCCGGCTTGAGTGATAGGTTTTAGTGCGTTTGCAAGCGTATTGATGTTTATGACAGATACGCCCTCTATTGTTGACTGCTGAATACGATTGATGTCTGATGTGATAATATTTGCATCTAATAGTCTTGCAAGTCTTACAAGCTTTGCCATTGGGTCATGGATGTCATGAAAGTCTGTCTCCACGTAACGCAGCTCTAGGTTAGGCATATCTCCAAGTTTTTTAAAGACTTCTAAGGAGCGTCTTGCTCTGGAATTGACAATTTCATTGCCATTTTCAGTTGAATTGTAGAGATCTTTTAGTGTAAATCGCGGCAAGATTAAATGATTATCTAAAAGTCCTGACGATGCAAGGTCTAAAATGCGTGAATCTTGTAAAATTGAGGGGTCTATTAAGAGATCTTTCTTTTTCTGATTGATCGGTTTAAATTTGATAAATGGAATACTGACATAAAGCTCTTCTGCCGCCCGCGCTGTCATACACATGCCAAGGTAAGCCGTAAATAAGAATAGAGCAGTTTTTACTAATGTCATAGTGGCTGGACTAATAGGGAGTGTTGATAATGTTAGTGCACTATCAATAATTAAAAAAAGAGCAAGCCCCATTAAATACCCGATAAAAAGACCAAGCATCGCAATATTGAAAGCGCGTAAATTAAAACGTTTGAAAAAATAATCAGTTGCTATGATGCTTGCGCCAAGTAAAATCCCTGAACCGATACCGATCAAAATATTTAAGGGCGTTAAACCACCAGGCATAGTTGTTGTTGTGTAGGTCGTAAGAGTTAAAACGGTGACAATTAGAAAAAAAGCCCGTATAAACGAAAGTGATATGTTCATAAAAATCCTTGAGTAATGCAGAAAATTGTTTACAGTCTATTTCCCAATGTTTATAAGGGAAAGATGAATTTTTGTCTATAAAAACAAGATTGAACTCTAAAGGAATTTTTATGATACAGCTCCGACACAAACATCTACTCATCATTTCCGGCCTTATTTGGCTTAGCGTGGGATCATCATTGCTGATGATGGGATTAAATTTTTTACTTAGCGGTACAAAAGCTGACCGTCTAACTGGCAGCTATCCAATGCTAGACAGTATGGCTCCGTATTTTGGAAATCTCGAGCAGGCAGCACTTGTAATTGTAGCTATTGGCTTAGTTATTGGCTTTTTTAAAGGAAAGTTTGTGCTTGGCAAATCTGCAAAACGGGGGATTGAACGCATTCATAGTTTTCCAAATCCAACAGCCTTAAGCAACATATACAGCGCAAAGTATTACATACTTCTTGGACTCATGGTCGGGCTTGGAATGTCGATTAAATACTTGGGAGTTCCAACAGATGTAAGAGGTCTTGTTGATGTTGCGATTGGATCTGCTTTAATTAATGGTTCTATGTTCTATTTTAGAGCTTGTGCAACAACCTGCCAAACAGCCTAAATCTATGTAGCGTAGGCTTTAGAGCTAATTCGGTAATTCGAAAAAAGTGGAGTTTTGAGAGATTTTTTAATTGAATTCAAAAAATATAAAAACGTTAAATGCCTTTGTATTAACTTTTTATATTTTTTTGAATACAAGTGAAAAAGATCCAAAAGACCGCCTTTTCGAATTACCGAATTGGCTCTTTAGCCTACGCTAAATCTGTAACCCGAATTGTGGGTAAAATGTAGAGGTTAAAATGCGTTTTTCGTATTTATATTCCCACCAAACAAATGCCTTGAAGCATCAGGTTGAAAGCATGGCGCAAGGATAAAATTGCCGTACTGTGCGCGTTCTATTGTTGCATAGAGTTTTCTGCCATCATAAGGTCTAATTGTTCCGTAGCAGGCTGCAATTTCAAGTAATACGTAAGCAAAAATAGCTGTAATTATTCTTAAAGCATCTTTTCCTGCTTCATTTAAACAGGCCTTAAAGGTAGGGGGATTATTAGCTTTGGTTAAAAGCTCTTTGAAATGGTACAAGGTAACAAGTTTAAAAATTCTATAAGCTACATTGATTATTGATGCTACTAGATGAATAAAGGGAGTTCCTAAAACAAGTAGGGTACATTTGTCTTTTACCACATTTGCACTTTCATTTAGATAGCTTCTACCTGTAGTTTGATCAATTATATAGCGATATTGAACACAATCATCGTATTCTGGGCCTTTATCATCAATAATCCATTTGTTTACCGGATAAAAATCTTTTAGAGTTACGTTATTATTCATTAAGGATCCTTATGTTATATGGATATAAATTTAATTAAATATATGAAATTTATTAATAAAAGTCAATTGTTAATTTTCGATTTATTAATTATATTTTATGGTACTATTTATGGTATTTGGAGCCTTTCTGTATTTCAAAGGCACGATAGATTTGTTCGATAAGAACAAGCCTAATGAGTTGGTGTGTCATTGTCAAATCTGAAAAGCTGATGAGATGTTGATGATTCTTTAATTGAGGGGGCAATCCATCAGAGCCTCCAATTACAATGCTAAGTCTAGCTCCTCCCTCAACAAATTTTTGATGAAGATATTCAGCAAAAATTTCACTTGTCATTTTTTTGCCTTTTGGATCAAGGCAAATAAATAAAGGTTCTTTTTCACTTAAGCTTATAAGCTGATCGTCAGTTTTAGCAAGAAAAAATTCGACTGAAAGAGAAGGCTTTAAGCGCTTGAGATATTCATCTAGTGCCATGTCAAGCCATTCATCTTTTGTTTTACCGATTGTAATGATCTTAAGTTTTAACATTTAACGAAAACTACTATTTAATTTAAAAATTTTTCATAGCTTGAGCAATGCGTTTATTATCATCGCGCTCTTTAATGGTCGCGCGCTTATCGGCAACTTTTTTGCCTTTAGCAATCGCTATTCGTACCTTTACTTTACCCTTGATCAGATAAAAAGAGAGGGGGATTAAGGCAAGTCCCTTTTCTTGCGATGCGACTTTTAAAGTATTGATTTCACGTTTATGCATCAAAAGTTTTCGTTCGCGACGATCTTCATGATTATAGATGTTACCATAACGATAGGGTGAAATGCTGCACCCCACAAGCCAAATCTCATGATTGATAATTTTGAGATAAGCATCTTGTAAACTACCGCCATTATCACGCAATGATTTAATTTCTGTTCCGACAAGGACGATTCCAGCCTCGAAAGTTTCGAGTATTTCGTAATTGAAGGTCGCTTTTCTGTTTGAAACGAGTTCTTTTGGTTTATCATTCATAGAAAAAATTATACTATACTTTGAAACATCTTGACAACTGATAAATTACTCATTATCTTCATAGTCTACCTAAATCCTGGAGGAGCGAGCATGAAATTTGTCATCTCAACGCAAGAACTAAATTATTTAATCAATAAGTGTCAGAATGTTGTGGCTTCACAGCAAAAGGCAACGATTCCTATTTTATCTAACTTCCTTATCGAAGCTGCAAATGATGAGATTGTCATCACGGCAACAGATTTAACGGTTGGTGTTATTTGTTTTACAAGCTCGTCTAAAATTTTAGAAGAAGGGGCAACAACACTACCAGCAAGACGATTTTCCCAATTGATCAAGGAAATAACATCTGTAAACGTGGAAATAACATCAAGCGACACTGAAGTGACTGAAATTGTTGCGGATTCTTCAAGATTTAAATTAAATGGCATGAAAAAAAGCGAGTTTCCATCTCTTCCTAATATGACAGATGCCACTCAATTTAAAGTGGCTCAAGCTGATTTAAAGGATATGTTATACCGCACAAGTTTTGCCGTCTCAAGAGAAGATAATCGCTACGTCTTAACGGGGGTTTATATGCAGATTGCAAATGGCTCTGCTACATTTGTAGGAACAGATGGTAAGAGACTTGCAAAAAGCCATATTCCACTTAATTTAGACCCTACTTTTTCAGGAAATTATATTATTCCATTAAAAGCTGTAGAAGAAATTATTAAGAATTTAACTGACGAGGGAGAAGCTACAGTGTTCTTGATGCACGATAAAATCGCTGTAGAAGCATCTAACACAATGGTCGTGACAAAATTACTTTCCGGTGATTTTCCTGACATCAATAGAGTGATCCCGCAAAAAGTTGAAAAACTTGTTCTCCTCCATAGGGAAGAGCTTATGACATTGTTAAAACAAATAGCTCTTTTTACAATAGATTCCAATCATTCTGTGCGTTTTGCTTTTTCTGACGGGGAACTTAAATTGACTGCTAATACAATGGACATCGGCGAGGGTAAAGTCAGCATGCCCGTCAACTACACAGGAGCAAAACTTGAGATTGCGTTTAACCCGAATTTCTTTCTTGACATCTTGCGTCATAGCAAAAATGAGACAGTCACAATGGGTGTAACAGATGCTTATAATCCGGGGTTTATTACCGACTACAAAGAAGAGATTATAGACCCTCAAAGCATCACGCCTTTATTTGTTTTGATGCCAATGCGTTTAAATGAAGAGTAGTTTGTAAGTGTACTTGAAGTCTCTTTATTTAAAAAACTTTCGTATCTACAAAGAGAAACTCCTCCAATTTTCTCCTCAAATTAATGTAATTTGGGGAGAAAATGCAATTGGCAAAACAACGATTTTAGAAGCCATTTATTATCTGATTTCAGGAAAATCCTTCCGTACCGAAAAATTACAAGACCTGATTCACGAAGGTGAAACTTACCTTTATATTGAAGCCGAATTTTTAAAACATGGCGTTTCTCAAAGTATAAAAATCTCAATCGATGGAAAAGAGCGTAAAATCTTTTATAATAATACGAGACTACAATCTGCAACCAATTTGCTTGGTATCTTACAGGGCGTTCTTTTAACTCCGGATGATGTGGATTTAGTTAAGGGCGCGCCAGCAGTTAGGCGCCACTTTTTTGATCTGCAGATAGCACAAGTAGACCCCTTGTATGTGCATTACTTAACGCGCTACAATCATGCCATGCGCGAAAGAAATTGCCTGCTGCGAAAAAAAAGCGTTGTTGCTATTGAAAGTTATGAGCATGAGATGGCAGTAGCTGCTGCCTATATCACTTTTCAGCGCCATATCTTAATAAAAGATCTAGAAGTTTTAATCTGTCCTCTTCACGAAAGGTTAGTTGGCTCTTTTGAATTTTTAAGTTTTCAGTATAAAACACATACAGGTAACCTTGTAGAGCTTGATATTCTAAAGAAATTTCATCTGGATTTGTTTAAAAAAAATCGTCCGCGAGAACTTGAATTTGGCGTTACCCTTGCAGGGCCTCATAAAGATGATCTTGTTATCTTTTTAAATAAAAAAGAAGCGCGAGTATTTGCAAGCGAAGGGCAGCAACGAAGCGCAGTTTCATCGCTTCGTTTATGCGAATGGACGCGTCTAAAAAAAACAACAGAAGGCTCACCTTTGATGCTCATTGATGATTTGGGTATTAGTCTTGACTCTGAACGTAAGATTAAGCTTTTGAGCATTTTAAGTAGTTTAAACCAAGTCTTTTTAACACTGACACACCCGGTTGAGATTGATTGCCCTGATAAATGTCTGATTGAAATCACAAAATCTTAAAAATGCTAAAAAAAAATACATTTTCAGGTGTTTAAGACCTGAAAATGTATTACATTATTATTATTTTATTATTAATAATATTTTATTGGACTACATAATTGGCAAATTTAAAGAAAATAAGCCCTTCACTTTTTAAGACAGAATTGCATTTGAAATAATCAGCTATTCCCAAATCTTCTGCCATCACCCAAGGTTCATTTAATGTGGTTATTTTTCTTAAATTCATAAATAAGCTTGTTAAAGGATAGACGTTTTTTATGGCGTACGTTTCTTTAACATTTTTAGCTCCGAGCAACAATTGAGCTTTTACAGTTAAATTTTCGAATATAAATGCGATACATTGAAGAATTTGCATCACAATATCAATAAGAGTGCCTGGTATTGAAACCACAAACCTGGATTTACCTCCAAGATAATAAGCTGTGGATTGAGCATGATTCATTGGTTTTTGGAGAAGTTCCGCTGTTACAGGAACTGAAAATTTTTTAAAACCGTAAATAAAAGAATTATTTGTAACGAAATTAAAAGACATAATAAAACCTCCTTTAATGCTATAATTTCAATTTGCATATTATTGTAATTAATTACAATAATAAAATAATTGCAAGTTTCAATCAATTTATAAATTCAATAGAGGATGTAGGTGTTTTAACTGGTTTGTGCTAAAGTGTTTTAAACGAGGGGTTGGTTCAGTTTTTTTTACTGCCTAGAGAGCTTTATAGAAAACAGAGAGCGAGGCAGTCTTTTGCGTACCCAAACCGAGAAATAACAATTTTTTTTCTACCAGGTGCGGTCGGTTACATAGGTTACACTTAATTCACCCAAAGAGAACACAGAGGTTTTTTTGAACTAAAAACCTCTGTGTTCTCTTTGGGCTCTGTGGTAGTAAAAAAAGCGAAAATTTATTGTAGGATCAGATTTTCATCTCTTGTTCCTCTCTCAAGTAAAAAAAAGACGTGTAATGCACAACTTAATCTGTGAGGGAAACGCGACCAAAAGATGTCACTGAAAAACAACGCTTATTTTCATAAACGCCTGTTTTAACCATTCCGGTTTCATATAGCCTGATAAAAATAGCTTTTTCAATAAACGCAAAATCGGATTCAGTAAAGGTTGGAGGTGTAAATTTCCAACGATTGCCCGTTTTCATGAGTGTTGTCGGTTTTTTATTTCCAAGAGGCTTTATAAAACCTTTTTTAAAGTCATCAAAGAATATCCAACCGGTATTAGCAATCACTTTAAGGTTTTTTTCGATTTGGCGAAGATCTTTGTCGGTATGAGAGTTTGATAACTCTTTATTAGCTAATACTTTCCGATAAAGAACAATCGCTTGATCAGCAAGAGGCATTTTTAACCACTCGGCAGCTAAACTTAACGCTTCAAGGCCTGATGTGCCATTTTCTATTAGATTTAAAAAGAGGAGTTTGTCAATCAAGTTTTTCTCTTCAGCTGTTGCTTTATTAGACACCTGATGTTTTTTCAACATGATGTTAGATAATAGGCTGTTGAGTTGTAAAAGAAATCCGAAATCGTGATTATGTGTTCTTTCAATTTTTTCAACATCCAGTATAGGATGTGGGCTGTTTTTTTGTAAAAATTGCAAGTATTCACGCCACTCATAAAAAGGGGTTAAAACCTCTTCCCAAACATTTTCTGCGTGACTATAACTCAAACAGCATACAAAATTAAACTCCAGTTCAAGGACATATTCTTCAAACTGCTCTCTTGTTAACTTATACTTACTTATTAAATCCTTAGAATAAATTTTAAAATTAGGAGCTACTCTAATTTCAGATACTAATTTATTTAAAATAGGATCATCAAACTTGAGATCAATTAAATGACGCTCGTATATTTTTGGAGTTAAGAGAAATTTATCCACGATTGAGTTAAAAATATGATCAGATGCACCAGAAAGTGAATACCAATTCGGTAAAATATGAATAGGAACTTTGCTCAGCAAACTTTGTAAAAATTCCATGCCGGGTTTGAAATCATCATCAAATTTTATAATTTGAGCTTCATAATATTTACGCTGCTCTTTATCAATTGTAATGATATCGCCTTGAGTCGTAAATAATTTGGTAGATCCAAGTTTTTCAAGAGCTGATTTTAACTGATTGATCTCAGTTGTTTTATGAGCTTCGCTTAAGTTTTTAAGGCTTGTCTTTAATGAACCATCTAGCAATTCTGTTAAAACTTCGACTTCTAAAAGAGATAAATCAGCAAGAAATAATCGATTTTCAATATCCTGGCTATAATTATAGTCTGATAAAACGACCTTGTTTTTTTGGGGCGTATGAGAAAATGAAGGCATAGTTTATATTCCCAATCATCATGATTTTTTAGGGTGAATGTAATAATAAGGCATTATTAATTTATGTACAAACAAAAAAATATTTTATTTTTAAATGAATGAAGAGTTATAATAAAATTTTAAGACATTGATCAAAGTATAAAGATTTGGAGGGTCAACTTAGTGAAAAAATTAAAACCTGAAATCGATTCTATATTAGAAAATGTTGCTGATGCACTCATTGAAAGCATGAAAGTTCCAAAAAATGATCAAGACCCATTTGAGTTTTATGTTCAACGTGTCCAGTCAGGTTTCTTTTCAAAAGAAGATATTTTTCGATTAAATTTCGTAAAGGGTTATCACGCTTTATTGAGCGAACTCTCGAAGAATTCTTAGCTGAAATTGACCATCCTCACCCTTAAAAAAAGTATTTCGAATATATCTAGAGATCTCATCCATATCATTAAAAAGAAGCAATGAGGCTCCTTTATCCTCTCCCTTATAAGGCTCCCCATGAGAATTAAAAAGTACAGGTTTTTTATTTTCATCAAACATGACCACAATTGTTGCATTGGTTGCCTTTGCTGTTTGGGTCGTTAAGACAGCGCATGTAGGGCTTTGACTTGAATTAACTTTTTTTTGAAGACCCTCTAAGAGCGCATCTAAATATAGGTTGACTGATCCTGTAAATTCACCAACAAATTTAAATGCCATTTCCACATCTTGACTAATACCATCATCCATTGTTAAATTAGCGGTCTCTATTTTATTTTGATCTTCAGCATCTAAATTATTCAATACATCTTCAAAAAGAACCAACCCATTATATTCATCTTTTTTGTACTTAGCCACTCCCTGATCAATAAGCTGATAGATTTCGAGCTCATTCTTTGGCAATCCCTTATTAAAGAACGCTTGCACAGCCTTCATGCAGATGACTGCGCAAGCTAGCGATCCTTGATTATCATCATCTTCATTTTTAATACCTATTGCATTTCGGACATCTGTCAACCGACCTTGTGAAAACTCACAAACAATATCTTTTTTTAGGATAAGAGGGATACCATCTTTTGATATAAAAATTTCATTTAAAATTTCTGGGGTTAGCAATTGACTAACTTCAATCAAAAATTGCTGTTCTTCCTCAATCATGGCCCTTGATTCATCTGTTTTTAAATGATCTAAAGATTCAATTGCATGAGGCATTACGCTAACAATCGAGTTCAGTAAAGTAAATCCCTCTTCAAAATCGGGATTTGAGATATTTTTCTCTGACAATTCTTTGATTAACTTATGAATATTTTTATCAATATTTGATTGGATTGATTGTACAACTTTCATCACATCGGCTATAGCTTCAGATCTTGAGTATAAAGCTAAAGTGCCAATTGAAGATGCAATTTTCCATGGGGTAAAACTCAAAGCTTTTGGTTTTTCTACATAAAGTTCGTTTTCTCCTGTACGTCTATTATAATAATTTACGAGTTTGTCATCTTTTGTTATTGATGCTAATTTTTGAAATAAATCAAGAGCTTTTGAGATTTCATTGATTAAACCTGTTATATCATTACGCCAAGCTGAGACAATTTGTTGAATTTTAATTAGCGAAGAATCTACATTTGGGATGCCACCATCAATAAGCTTGACCTCAAGCCTTGAAAGAGTTGCTTTATCTAAATCTAATAAAAAATCAGGGTTATCAAAAATTAGTTGTTTAATGCCCTGGATATCGTCTTGATTAGCCGTCTCTTTTTTATCAAATTCTTCAATTCGAGATTTAAAAATTTGTTCATTTATTATAGGTTCCATTTATATTTCCCCCTATCTTAAGATGGTACCCCCTGAAGTAGCATCAGTTGAAAGGTCCCTTCTTGATCTTTGTAGAAAGTTTTTTTGATATATATGGCTAGGTCTTCCATATCGTTAAATGTTTTTAAAGAGGCACCTTCTGCTATGCCCTCAATTGTTTCACCATGAGAATTAAAGAGAACTGGCTTCTGATCTTTATCAAACATGATCAAAACTGTTGCATTACTGTTTAGATTTTCGGTTGTTACAACAGCACAAATTTTATTTGCACTATTTTCTACTTGAGTTTTTATATACTCAAAGACTGGACTCATCTCTGAATTAACAGGGTATGTAAATTCAGTTGCATTTTGGAATGTGGCAGAACCAAAAGCTTCAGGAATTGGTAAATTTAAGGGGTATAGATGATAGTCATTGCTTATTTTATTTTCAGGTAATTGATAAACATCGTTAAAATAAGCTTGAGCTTCAGCCTGATCTTTTTTTCTTTTGAGATATTTAACTGAACCTTCATTAATCAAATGATAAATATCATCTTCATTTTTGGGTAATCCTTTGTCGAAGTGAGATTTTATAGCTTCCATGCAGATAAATGTGCATGCTTGCGATGTCATATTATCATCATCATTAGTTTTATTTTGCAGATGTAATTTTTCTCGTATCTTTCCTAACTGACCTTGTGAAAATTCACAAACAATTTTTTTTTGCACTTCATTTACTTTGCTTGGACTATTAACTTCCTCAACTTTGACTCTTTTTTGAATCTTAGCTCTTTCAGCAGGTATCGTTTCTGCTTTTTGTTTCACTTTTCGTTTTTTACTGCTGTTTGTTTTTGTCTGATAAATGTGATTAATTTTTACCAATTTTTTACTGCTCAAGTTTTTTGGAAGAGTAATTTTTAGGTTTCCTGATAGAGCATGAGTTGCCATTTCTCCTTCTCTTCCCTCTAAGGAGAGGATATTTTCTGTCTCTTTAAGACTTTCACCATATTTTAGGTGCACCACTTTTGCAACTTGACACATTCTGGTAAATTGATCACCAAATTTATGCTGGAGTTCTTCGAGGGAGAGCTTTTGAATATCCGCTTCCACAACAACGAATTCATAATGGGCACCATTTAAATTTGCTAAAATGGTGACTTTGTTAATATCTTCTGATTTTTTGACATTTTCAAAACTAATTAGTTTTAATACTAATTGATTATTATTTACATTCATTATAAACTCCTTCTGTATATAAAGTATTATAAGCTTTTTAGTTTATAAATTAATAGATAATAATAGATTACTGTTTTTTAAACCAAAAAAGTAAAATAATACCAAGAGATAAGATGATTGCACCCGGATAAGTAAGAAAATATTTTGCAGGATCGTGATTAACCACAATTTGAGCGTGTTGGACTGAAAGTTCATTTCCTGGGCTGATATTTGAAAGATAAAAGCGATAGCCATCCCAGGTTTCATGTACATTATTCATACTGATCGTGATTTCAGTCTTTGCTAAATTCTTTTTATCTGTGACGATAAGATCTGCCTCAAAGCTAAAACTTGAGTTTGAGTTTGGGTAATTGATTTGTCTTGCATTTTGGAGTCTGACTCCATAGGGGATAGTCTTAAATTGAGGCTGAAAACGAATGAGATTTCGACCCCTTAAAATTGGCCATTTAATTCCGGTACCAAAACGATCATATGTCAAAGTGATAAGCTCGTGATTCACTTTCAAAGTCACCAGAGGCAAATTTTCTTCGATTTTATGAAGAGAGCCTATTTTTTCAGATTGGTGTGTTAGCGGGCATTCAAGATTTATAATTCGTAGATCTTCATCGTGGCTTGGCAATAGATTCTTTAGCCTTACAGAATAAAGTCTAAGATAAGATGAAAAGAGGTTGTTTTTAGTCGTGTTAATTTCGGGCAATTGATCTGTAAGCCAGTATATTTGGCTTACTAATTCATCAAGTATGGTTGAAAATTCCTCATTATTTAGCTTTTTTAAATCCTCAATTAAAGGCCAACCACCAATTTCCAATAAATCAAAAAAATCTTGGGTCCCATTTAATTTTTGCAAAATAGGGGGTAATAGTGCTGAAATCCAAGCGCAAGCTTTTAATTCTTGCTCTGAAATAGGATCAAAATCCATCTTTGGCAAGTTTTTGTCATCGATCATCAGGTGAGTTAGATCTTGGCTTATAAGGAAATTAACTAAAGTATCAGCAAAATCTAAATGTTCTCTTTCACACGCGTTTTTTAAAAGCTGTAAAGGAGCAATTAAAGGCTTTTTAGAGGGAAGCTTAAGCTCTTTCTTTAGTTTTAAGATTTGATTATCTTCAATTTCTTGTGCAGTTAAAGCATTTACCTGAAATTTTAACGGTACAGTGTAACCATTAAACCCTTTATTATAAGCTAAGTAGGAGTTTATTTGGCCTTTTGGGTAAGGTACCATCAAAACTCTTCCTGCTTTATCATAAACAAAAATAAAAGTATCTTCTTCCTTGTCCTGAATGATAAGTAAAAGCGGTTTTCTTGACAGATCTACTTTAAAGGGGTTACTTCCAAGATATGTCGTCATGTTTATTAAGGCTTTATCACCAATTAAAGGTATATAAATTTCTTCGGATTTATTAACAATTACTTTTAAGGTGGGTTCAGAAAACCCTAAGAAAGTTGAGAAATCAAAGTTAAGATGAAAATTTGGATTATCAGTCAAATTACCTGTAAAGAGAGTTTTTCTACTCTTTTTATCTACAATATTTAACTTAAGATCTTTTAAATATAATTCTTCAGCTACTTGCCCTACAGATTTTTCGTTTGTAATGGTAACAGCCATAATATCAAAATCAGGATAATCAGGCAGTAAGGAGCTGCTTGTTTTACTTTGCAAAGGGGCTGCCCCATCATTCACAAGAAAAGGCTTTATCCCAAAAATGTATCCTTTATCTCCTTTAATCCAGGTTTCAAGTGTTTCTACTGAATGCGGATGATAATCTAATACCTTGATATTAAGGTCTGGGTTTTTTCTATAGGGCTCATATAATTCAACTTGATTTATTCCCTTTTCATCTTCCAGATGTAATACAAAAGTATTTTGCAAAACAATTTCATCGCTTCCAGAACCCTCCATAATCATCATTGTACCTTGAGTACCAAAGTAATTTTTGATTAAAACCCCGCTTAGCATCATGAGAAGGCCAAGGTGTGTGATGAGAAAAGGAACATGCTTTTTCTTAAAAGGCCAGCGTCTTGTAGCTGAAAATAAGATATTAATAAAAAAACCCCAAATTAGGAGGCTAAACAGGGGGTTACTGTAGGTAAAGCTTGAGGCATACAAATGAGATTCAGTTTTGGATTCTATTAATGTGCCGGCAATAACAAACAAAGCTGTTGTTGAGATAAGAAAAATGGCAAATTTTATTCCGCCTAAGAAATGGTAGAGTCTTCTGATCATTGGTTTAAATTTCATTAACGAGTTCAAAACTTCGTGCAAAGTTGATGATGGTCTTTCTGTTTTTTTCAATCAAAACTACAGGACCCATTGCTTTAATCGTATAACAACTACGGATTTCTTCATTTTTAGATTGTTCAGAAACATTACCGCTTAAACGTCTATAATGTTCGGGCGCTATCTGCATGCTCCAGCAGAGCATTGTGATTCCAGCGCCCTCTATTTTTCCTGAAGCCTCAAAAAATGCACCAACAAAACCTCCGAATGATTGCGGCAATGTAGAAACAGTTAAAGGGTTAAACTCTTCAAACTGTCTTTTCCATCTGATGATTTGCGCTGAAGGGGGGATTCTATCTTCAATTGTTTTTGAGGGGAAATTATGAATGGTGATGCGTATTTCATGCCTGTCCTCTTGTATGAAAAATTCACAAAGGGGTTTTTTTGTATCGCTTAAATTTTCTGTGATTTCAGGCCCATGAAATTGCCATTGAAAAGGTGCTTTCACCCTATAGATAGCTGCAGATTTAAATTCCCGCCCACAAATTTCATGGACAGCAAAAGAGGTTTCTTGTTTTTTTTCTGAGCTGCATGCAGAAAAGAATAGTAATATACAAAAATGATAAAATGTAAAAATTAATTTCATAATTTTTGGATCTTATCAGGGTTTGATGTTTAGAGTCTATCTTAAAAGCATGGATAAAAGCAGCCATTCTTGACTTTCAAGAAAAGCTGCTATTTTTTATTATTTGTAGTTTTCAATAAGATTAAGAGCGTGACCAACCATTTCATTTTTTTTACCAACAAGAATATCTTTTGAATAATTAAGAGCAGACTCATACTGTTTTTCTAATAAAAAATTGCTGATAACTTTTAATTCGTCAAAATATTTTGCTGAAACACAGATTGTTAAAGCTAATGAAATATACATAGCAGCTTTTGCAACAGGTAGAAGAGAATTAGCAGCAAAATTTAGCGCAAAGCCTGTCAAAACACTTTTCATTAAATTGCTTGAAATGACTTTAGGGTTTTTTAAATGGATCAAAAGCGTTGATGCTGCTAGCGTGACTGCTACAGCAGGTGCTAATTGAATGCCAATTGCCATAATGATCGAGGGTGCCCAATCAATTGCTTTTTGAATACTTGGGTTTTTGCTTTTAACGTTTTCTGAATAAAACTTACCAATTGAGGCCGAGCATTGTTCAGCTTGTTGTGATACTTGATTAATGAAATCTGACATATTTAATACCTTTTTTTATAATTTAAATTACTTTCTTATATTAAATTGCGATTGTAAAGATTTAATAAATTTTAAATTAATTTTCTGTTAATAGAACCATTAGATGAAGCAAGCGATGAAGAATTCGATAAAGCTTTAAAAAATTCTTAAGATGCTTGTGTTCACCTTAAGCTATAATGGGGCGGCATTTGACGCTTACGCCTTTGAGGCCTTAGAAAAAAATCATCTTTTAAGGTATAGATAAGTAGTTTTTAAAATAAATAAGCAATTGTTTTTAAGCTATTAATTATCAATTGCTTAATACTTAAGTTGATGACATCGGGCTTTAGCCTGAGTTCGTTTTTGAGGAATTTATTCCTCAAGTGTTTTAGGAATAGTCTTAATTTGATTAAATGTAATCATTACACACATGAGAGATAAATCTCTTAAAAAACAAACTCATAGTAAATTCTAAGCTACAAACTCTAAAGTGCGGAGGAGTTCAAGAGCTCCCAATTTAGTTAAACTTGTACCATTCCAGAATTTATCATCTGGTAA
>Ga0335394_10000309_pt1 | contig 50000 bp, 29 predicted proteins | sample MAT03_FD_205741 | JGI IMG/M metagenome (GOLD analysis project Ga0335394, IMG submission 205741) | Freshwater microbial communities from Lake Fryxell liftoff mats and glacier meltwater in Antarctica - MAT-03 (spades assembly) (version 2) ... | reverse complement strand
CGTTGACTTACCGCTTCGATCTGCGTTCATTTCTATGTACTGGTTGGCATTTTTGAATGCGCGAAGGTAGTAGCCGCAATGCCTCGGTATTTTCACGCCGAGTTAGAGTTGTTACAATTATCTCTGATGAGGCATAAATGGATGGCCCCCTAGCTTACCCTAGCTTTACCCTAGCTTTACCTAGTTTTAGCCCCTAGCTCTACTAGTTTGCCTAGCTTTGCCCCTAGCTTTCCTAGCTTTCGATCTAGCTTTCCGATGGCCCCTAGCTTCGCTAGCTGATGCTCCTGTCGCGCCGAAGAATCGACGTGGCTAACAACCGGGCAAGCCCGCACCCAAACGCAGAGATTACTCGCAACTGCCAGTTCGCTTGGATGTGGTTGATGTGCCCGATCAAGAAAAGCTTTGTCCATGTTGCGGCTTAACGCTGGGGAGTATCGGCTTTGGGGATGACCATGAGCTGATTGAAATCGAGACAGTCGTCTGACCCTACTCAGGCCCCCCTAAATGACGTTTGTGCTCACCTATCCCAGTGACAATAACTTATACTTGTTACGCTCCTTGCTAAAGATAAAACATCTATGATGTCCGCCATTTGGCATACTGGGCACGAAAAAGCAGCGTCAATTTCGAACAGACATTTTACTCAGGCCCTTGCTGAAAGGCATTTAATGATGAGCAGCCCATCTGATACGACCGTCGATGCTCCCTCCACGCCCTCTCGAAATTCTCCAGTTTGGCTTACACCATCTCTACTTGTGCTTGGGCTGGTCGCAGGCCTTGTTGCTGAGCCCGTTTTTCAGGCCAATAAGGAACGCTTCTTTACCGCCACGGGCTTGCCCCCAATCCCTCCCGCTTTGATGTGGAAAGTTTTTTGGGATAACGTCTATAACCATTCGATATGCTTTGGATTTCTGGGCATGGTCGTGTGCGGTTTCATGTCGATGGCTGTTGGACTTGCCATCCATTCGAATCGAGCGGTCTATGGCATGATCGTTGGGTCTCTGGTGGGCTTACTTGCAGGTCCTGCACTGGGGATGTTCGGTTGGTACATATCGGAACGCTTGTTGGCGAATAATTTCGAAATCGACAGTGTGATAAAGGTACTTCTCATTTTTCTCCCTTTTTGGTTTGGTTTGAGTCTAGCCGCTTGTTTTGCAGCGTTGCTTGTACGTAGGAAGTTAAGTCACTTCCTGCGCGCCGTTTTGCCGTCGATGATTTTCACAATCATTGCCGTCTTCCTTTACGTTAGCATAATTACAATCGTATTTCCTTCAGATTGGCCTGGTCGCATCATCCCCGAGCACGCTCACACTCGCATTGTGCTCAACATTACAGGCTGTCTCGGTGTGGCTGCAGCGGTGCTCGCAACAATACGAGCTTGCGGCGACCATCGTTTGGTTTAACGGTTTGGTGACTCAATCAAGAATTAGAACTTGAGAGCGTTCCTATTTATTGCTTGCGAATCCCCTTCTGGTAGATCCGCAGCGAGGGGTTGGTGCGTTGCGTAGCAGCGACTGCCTCGGAAGTTACTCTCGTCCCAACAACATGCAGATTCCTGAGCGACTTAATTTTCGACAGCTCGGACAATCCTTGGTCGGTAATTCGGCAGCCGTTGATATTTAGTAAACTTAGATTCGAAAGTTGCAGAGCCGCGATTGAACGAGCACCAGCATCTGTGAGTTCGCTATCGGGCATAGTCAGCCATTCAAGTTTAGTAAAAGCAGCGAAGTGCTGAACATCAGAGTCTGTTACCCGAGTACCACTTAGGTCAATGGAAGCAAGATCGTTACCCGACAAGCGGGTTTCGAATACCGTTTGAAAGGTCTGAATGAAGGTGCGTTTCTGGTTGCGCATAAACAAGTCCAAGATTCCGTCCAGAGAGCAGGCCGTTCCTGCGAGCTTAAGAGACCGAAGTTTAGTACATTTTTTCAAGTCGTTCAGTCCAAGGTCAGTGATCGCGGTATTTGTAATGGAAAGCTCCGCCAGTTCAGGCCAATTCGAAGCAACCGCCAACGCCCCGTCCGAGATGAGCGTTCCATCAAGCTTAATATTCTTTAGCCGAGTGAGTTGTCGCGTCGGTGCAATTCCCTCATTGGTAACGGGTGTACCTTTAAGGGAGAGTTGGCTCAAGTTTTTGAGCTGCCCAATGGACTTCATTGCGAGAGCGTTCAGAGGTAGTCGATCGAGTTGAAGCTCTTCGAGGCTTTGTGCCTCGGATAATTTGAGAAGGCCAACAGCGGTATAATAGGGATTTCCAAGACTAAGGAACTTCAATTGCGGTAGTTTGACGATTGCTGCCAAACCGCGATCCGAAGTAGGCGTTCCCTCGATGGCAAGATGTGTTAGCGTTGGACACGAGGCTATGTAGTTCAAACCCTGATCCGTCACTGAAGTTTGGCTGAGCCACAGACGTTCAATTTTGGGAAGCGACGTGAGCTGCTTGATGCCTTCATCGGTTACTGCGGTTCCACTGAGCGCTAGCCACTTGAGTCCCTTCAGTTGCGATAGACGTTCGATTTCTCGATCGCCAATTTCGTACCGACGCGCTGGCATGGCACCATCCTTGGTAAAGTTCCGAAACTGTGCAAAGGAGACATAGAATACGTCGTGTTGCCAATCCCGACCAAAGAATCGTTCCGACCAAGTCGAATGGGATTTGAGCCAGTCATCATCCGCCAGCCGCTGCTGCCCCTCTTCCTCAATCAATTGGTAATCAAAGTAAACATGGCCGCCGAGTTCTTCGACCATCGTCCGGATTGCCATCTGAGCATCCGCAGTTGACTTAGCCGTTACGTACCAGCCAATCACACGCCCCAAAGCGAAAACCGAGCCCGCGATCAAAAAAAGCCATTTATAGTTGCGTGCTACTTTCATTAAGCCCATACCCATGATTCGTTTCAAAACCTCCTAATGTTGCGAGAGCTTTATCACGACTCTATCGTATCCAGGAAACACCTGCTAGTTCTAGCCGTAAATCGGCTTCACCATGGGCACAAGGAGGTCGTACAGCTTGCCCGTCAATACTGAAGGTGGGACTTAGGCTCAAAAGAGCATAAACCGACCGCTGATGTCATCTCAATCTTTTTTAGCCCAACGGGCTTAAACATTTCAGCCCAGGGCAAAGCGCAGCGGCGCCCTGGGCTAATAGGTTGCTGCCCCATTCGGGGCGAAAGCTGTACGACCTCCAAGGCCGAATGGGGTCGAATCTGGGAAGGTCGAGCTACTTACTAGAGGAGCAAGATTGTAGTACAATTACGAACCATAGCACAGCTGTGCCGAACCATAGCACAGCTGTGCCGAACATGGTGCAAGAGTGGATTGCGGGCAAAAATTGCTTTCGACAATCAATGCGTCGTTTTCTGGAGTAGTGTCTTTATCGGTCAGACAGGTATTATTTTGCAAAGAATGCTTAAGCCTTGGATTGTTCGGTATGCAGTGTTTGCAACTTTAATCGTCATGGTTCTGGTTGCGATTTTCAGCATGAGTGGCGGATGGCGACGGTCAGCTCAGTTCGACCGTGAACGTAATCGACAGACCCCACCAGCAGAGAGTGTTTTAGGCGATCCCCTACAGTTGTTTACAACGCGCCCGATTGGAAAGTCCTTTGATTCACCTCCCAAGATCTCTCATGTTCAAATGATCGACTTGGATCGCGATGGATTGAAGGATGTGCTGGTTTGTGACTGCAGTTCAAACACCGTTAGCTGGATACGTCAACAACCCAAAGCAGAGTTCAACGAAATTGTGATTTTGGACAAAGTCTTTGCGCCAGCTCGAGCGGAATGCGTTGATGTAGATGGTGACGGCGACTTGGATATTTTTGTGGCTGTTTTAGGACAACTGTTCCCCAGCAATGAAAAAATTGGCTCCTTGGTTGCATTGGAAAACGATGGTCAGGAGAATTTTTCATCCCGCATTTTGCTACAGAATGTAGCGAGAGTCTCCGATGTACGAGCGGCGGACTTGGATGGGGACAACGACATCGATTTAGCGGTTACTCATTTTGGATATAATGAGGGTGAGATGCGATGGATGGAAAACGTTGGCTCTTGGGATTTTTCGAGCCATATGCTCCAAAAACAGTCTGGAGGGATCCACGGTATCATCGCAGACATCAATGGTGATCAACTCAACGACATCACGCTATTGGTGAGTCAACAGTATGAGGAAATTGATGTCTTTCTTAACGCAGGGCGTGGCAGATTCAAGGAAAACAAGGTTTTTTCGGCTGGAAATCCAGACTTCGGTTCGGCTGGCATTTGGCTATTCGACCTCGATTGCGATGGCGATTTGGATATCTTGTACTGCAATGGGGATGCCTTCGACTATTCTCCGCCTCGACCCTGGCCTTGGCATGGTCTACAGTGGTTGGAGAACTCAGGTATGGGGCAATTCCGCAATCACCGGCTAGCCGATTTTGGAGGTGCCTCGTGTGCACAAGCTTCAGATTTTGATGGCGACGGTGACATCGATATTTTTGCATCGAGTGCGTTCAATGATTGGGAAACACCGCTCTCCCAGAGCTTGATACTCCTCGAAAACTCTGGTAGTCTAAAGTTCGTGGTGCATCCACTGGCAAATACACCCACCCATATTCAGACGTTCGATACGGGCGACATGAATGGGGACGGTCGACTAGATTTAGTCACAGGTGGGATGCACATATCCGATCCCTACGATCGTTTAGGACGGGTCCTTTTGTGGCTCGGCAACGAGAATATGCCAGTCGTCAAAACACCGGGAAAAGGCGCTGAATAAAAACGATCCAAGTTGTTGCTTTTTATCCTTCCAAAATCGAATTTCAAACCGGAGCATCAGAAAATGAAAATTTTCAACGCGGCGAATCACTTGCCTTTCTATCAGTTTGCTACCTTATCGTTCTTGATTTTAAGTACATGCATTGGTTGTGGTGGTAACACGCTCGGAACGGTCCTTTCAGGCGGGACGGTCCTATTGGACGACGCGCCCGTGGAAGGCGCGACGGTCATTTTCAATCCAGAAAGCGCTGACAGTCGAGCTGCGTCGGGTATTACGGATGCAAAAGGAGTTTTTAAGCTAACAACAGAGGTAAATGGAGACGGCGCTGTTCCCGGCAGCTACAAAATCTCGATTACCAAATGGGACAAGGTGCCTCAAAATATGCCCAAAAAAGAGGACTTTAAGGACGATTCGGCGTGGATGGACGCTATGTATCTTGCCAAGGAAAAACAAGGCAAGGGGGTTGAGCCCAAAAATGCACTCGCCGCAGTTTATGCCAATTCCGCAGGTTCGGGTTTGACTGCAACGGTAGTGACTGCTGGTCCGAACGAATTTAGTTTTAAGCTCAAGAAAAAATAGTGTTGTACGGTGAGGTGTTTTCGTGCAGGCATACAGAGCAAGTTCAGGAAACCGCCGTGTAACGCCGCTTCGTGCTCTCCTGGTTTTGCTCGTCATTGTGCTTGCCTCATGGTTGATTATTCGCCATGAAAACGTGCCAGTGGACCGTTTTGAGAACACTTCGTTGCTTGATCGCCCCATCGACGAGCCTGAATTCGCTCAGGAGGCAACTACTGACCAATTGTTGTTGTTGGCGGAGCGCGAGATCCAGCGAGTGCTTGACCGCTTTCCGAATTCCCCACCAGCCCTCAATGTCAAAGCTCGACGCGATTTCTTGCTGAGCGACACCATGGGAGCTGAGGCAGCCTGGACAGAAGCCGTCAGGCTCGACCCACTGTATGCGGAAGGCCTTTACGGACTGGCGCTTTTGGCATTCGAGAAAAATCGCTACACCGACGCTATTGCATTGTGCGAAGATATTGTGCGACTTAGCCTCGGCGATCCGCGTGTCGTATTGCTGCTGGCCGATTCGTTATTGCACAACGGTCAGGCGAAAGAGGCGATCCTGACTCTCGAGCATCATATGCTTAATGAGCAGACAACGGTGCAGGCTTGGGAATTGCTTGGCAGTGCTCACCTTCAAGAGCAGGACTTTGCAAAGGCTGCGAACTGTTACGAGAGGGCGTTGAGTTATGCTCCGAAATCGAGAGACGCTTTGTACGGAATGAGCCAAGCCCTCACTCAACTTGGAGAGTCGAAAAGGGCTGCTGAATACAGCCAACAATTCGCAGGCTTGGCCAAGTCCCGCGGCGATGAAAGCTCCGACGGCGCGAAGGCCTTTGTGGATAGAAATTACGCTGCCCACGTTGCGGCATTGGTCTACTTTGATGGTGCACGCGCTGCCAAACAGGAAGGAGACCTAGAGCTAGCTCAAAGCCTGCTTCTACGAGCTTTGCGTTTGGAATCAGATGTCATTGAATGGCTTGATGAACTGCAACGCGTTTTACAGGCTCAGGGACGAAAGATGGATGAGGTCGAAGTCGGGCGGCGACTGGCCTCCCTAGCACCGACCAATGTCGAACGTTGGTTGAATCTCGGAGGCATGTATGCTAATTTGGAAATGCACAAACAAGCCATCGAGGCATATCAAAAAGCGGTTGAGCTCTCACCCGATGACGACCGCTGCCGCCGGATTCAAGCCACTTTAAAAGGCATGCGCTGAGTCATGATCTTGCGTTGTCGCTTTCTCAGTCAATTTTGCATTGCCGTAGCCGAATTATTGGTTTGTGTGAGCCCGTTTGCGGTTGGTGACGAGCCGACCTCAATCCGCTTTGGAGATTTCACACAGGCTTCCCAAATCGATTTTAAACACTACGACGGAAGTGGCGGAAATTATTATCTGATCGAGGCAATCGCGTCTGGATTGGCCAGTTTTGATTATGATTTAGACGGTCGTGTAGATATCTATTTCCTAAATGGTGCTGAATTGAAGGGGACACTCTACGCGACGCCCCCGCTCAACGCGCTCTACCGAAACGAAGGCGACTGGAGTTTCGTTGACGTCACTCGAGAAAGCGGATTGGGCGACGCCGGATTTGGACTGGGAGTGACGGTAGGCGACTACAATAACGACGGTTTCGGAGATGTGTATGTGAGTAATTATGGGCCGAATGTCATGTATCAAAACAACGGTGACGGTACATTCTCGATGGTATCGGACCAACCGGCGCTCGCACGCGGAAGCAAGGTTGGCGGTGGGGTAACGATGTTGGACATTGAGGGCGACGGCGATCTGGATATCTTCGCAGCCAACTATATTCAATTCGATTTTGATATGCGACCTCCGTCAGTCTTTCGCAACCAAATCGTGTACGGTGGCCCTTTGCTGTACCCGCCTGAGGCAGGCGATTTGTTGCTAAACCAGGGCGACGGCACATTCTCAAACATCAGTCAGGAAGCTGGCATACTCGCCGATGACCAACGGGGCATGGGGACTATTTGCTTTGACTTCGATCAAGACGGCGATACGGATATCTTCGTCGCCAACGATTCATCCAAGAACACGCTTTGGCAGAATGATGGTCGAGGGCATTTCGTGGACTCGGCAATCGTGGCGGGAATCGCATATGATCACCGCGGCGATCCGAAGGGAAACATGGGCGTGGATGTTGCTGATTGCGTTGGAGACCTAAAGCCCGACTTGTTTATAACTGCCTACACTAAACAGTTGACCACTTTGTACGAAAACTTAGGGGGCGGTTTCTTCATGGATACGACCTTGCGTAGGGGTGCAGGTGCCAATACCTTCTATCCGGTCAACTGGGGCACGGGCTTTGCCGATTTTGATAATGACGCAGACAAAGATTTGTTTATTGCCAACGGACACATCCAAGACAATATGGACGAATTCGACGACACCATTAGCTACAAAATTCTCAACCAAGTCTTGGAAAATCGGCAGGGAAAGAAATTCGTCGATGTTTCCAAGAACTGTGGGGATGGATTGCAAATCAAAAAGAGCAGTCGCGGAATCGCGATCGACGATCTTGATGGTGACGGCAGGTTGGATGTGATGGTCTTGAATTCGCGAGAGCAGCCGAGCATACTCCGCAACGAGTCCAAGTCGATGGGGAGTTGGGTGTACCTGGATTTAGTTGGTGTCCTTTGCAATCGAAGCGCGGTCGGTAGTCGCGTCGTTATAGTGACCGGCTCCCGTTCTCAATCCTTGGAGGTTCACAGCGGCAGAGGTTATCAAAGTCATTTCGGTTCGAGATTGCATTTCGGGCTAGGTGACGCGGCGAGGATTGACAGAATCGATATTCACTGGCACGGTGGTTCCACTGAAACCCATCGCGATTTAGAAGTGAATGCTCTATTCTTGATAAGGCAGGGAAGCCAGCCATTACGAAATGGGCCGATGAAATGACAAATGAGTCAACATCCAACCGGCTCACGCAAGCGATAATTTTGATAGGTTTGATTTGCCTTGGCGTGGTGGGGTACGGGACAACGACAGGGTGGTTTAAATCTCTTGGAGAACGATTGGATGGACTAGGCGAAAAGAGTGTGAATCGTACGCAGCGATCCGACGATTCCTCGCCGGATATGCTGGGAAAACCTACTAATTCAGGACTAGCAAAACAGCCATCGGCCAGCGATCCCACAGCCAGCATTAGGAAGTTTAGTCCTCCCCCGCTCGATGCACTCGCGCCGAGTGAAAGTGAGAAAATTCTTGCAGAGTGCGGGAGAGTTTCCAACCATTTGATCGAACTGATGCCTACATCGCTTGACGCATTGGAGATGAAGGCTCGCTACGAGTTTGAGTTTGGCAAGATCGATTCTGCGCGAGCACTATGGAATCGCATTCTCGACTCGAATCCACGATCCATTTATGCCCTACGCGGATTGAGTGATATCGCATTTCTCAATGCCGATTTTTCTCAGGCTGTGACGTATCTTCGCCAGGCTGTGGTTTTCGAACCCTCTAACACGTCGCATCAAGTCAAGTTGGGAGTAGCCCTGTTAGCTGCTGAGGAGCCCGAGGAAGCTAGGACGGTTTTAGAGGCAGTTACGGTTCAAGAAATAAACAATTCTGAAGCACGCATTGAGCTTGGAACTGTCCTTGTGCAACTTGGCGAATTCCAAGCTGCGAAGAGTGCATTTGAGGTCGCTATGGCACTGTCTCCCGACAATGCCAAAGTTCATTTTGGCTTGGCCACCGTATTCCGCCGTTTGGGAGATACGGACAAGGCTAAGTACCACCAAACTGAGCATCAAAGGTTGCAAGTCGGCTTGAAAGCGACCCTTCAGTCCGGTCGTAGAAATTATGATGATGTAGCCGCATTGCAAATCGATGTAGCTAAGCTATACATCGATATGGCCAGGGTCTATATCGCAGGCGGACACTTGCAGGCCGCTGAGTTTTTATTCGTAAGAGTTAGTCGAACGTCACCTGCAAGCGTGGAGTGTAGACAAGCATTGGCTTGGCTAGCTCGGGTACAGTCAAGGCCACACGAGGCAATTCGATGGCTCAGGTCGATTTCGGAACTCGAGCCAGAAGAATTCGTTTATGCGAACGAGATTGCAAACCTCTATCTTGAGACCAATCAACTTGATGACGCCGGGAAAACGTTCATGGACTTTGTCGCTCAAAACCCCAAGCACGCGGAAGCCGCTGGGACTACAGCACAATTTTTTCTTGAAACTCAACCTAATTTGGAAAAGGCGATGCAATATGGCCGGATGACGATTGAACTGAATCCGACAGGTGAGTCGTACGTTCTGCTTTCAACGATCTACGAAGTCGCTGGTAAGCTGGACGACGCTGTGTCCACGATTCAGCGCGCGATCGAACTGGATCCAACCAACGCTGCCTACCCTGAGTTTCTCACCCTGCTGCGTCAGAAACTGCAGGTAGTACAGTTCCCGGCTAACGGGCAGCAACGGTAAGGAGCTAACATTGTTCGCCAAGATATTCTTAGTTGCTTGGTATACGGTAGTGCCCAGCTTTGCGATTCTGTTTGCGGAGTGGGCAAACGCTCAGCCTGGTATTATTCTTTCCGACGTCAGCGCGTCAACTGGCATCGATTTCGTACATACCGACGGCAGCGATGGCCGGCATTTCTTGATCGAAAGTATGAGCGCGGGCCTAGCTATGATCGACTTCGACAAGGACGGAGACTTAGATCTCTATTTCCTCAATGGCGCCCCAATTGAGAGACCAGCCCCAAGCTCACCCCCGACAAATGCTCTCTATCGCAATGACGGAAATTTTCGGTTCACCGACGTTACAGAGGCGGCTAAGGTTGGCGACATCGGTTTTGGGTTAGGAGTGGCCTGCGCAGATTATGACAATGACGGGTTTCCGGATATCTACGTCAACAACTACGGAGCCAATGTCCTGTTCCGAAATAATGGGGATGGGACTTATGATGACATGACGCAAATTGCAAACGTTGCCAACGGAAACCTTGTCGGAGGTGGTGCAAGCTTTTTTGACATGGAAAACGACGGAGATCTCGATTTGTACGTGGGTAACTACATCAAATTCGATGCCCAAGCGCATCGAGTGCATATCCATAAAGGACTCCCTTCCTATCCGAGCCCGCTCGGGTACGATCCTGAACCGGATACGCTATTTCGAAACGAAGGAGATGGAACATTTGCTGACGTATCCGTTGCATCTGGCATTCGAACAGTTGCAGGTCGCAGCATGGGTTTAGCGACCTTTGACTTCGATGCGGACGGTGATATCGATGTGTTTGTAGCCAATGACACGCAAGAGAATTTCCTTTTCGCCAATGATGGTCAAGGGAAATTCGAGGAAGTTGGTTTTCTTGCGGGAGTTGCTTACGATTATACCGGAAGGGCACAGGCATCTATGGGTGTCGAAGTGTTCGACGTGGACCGCGATGGACGGCAGGACTTATACGTAACTTCATTTTCGGAAGAATTTTGTACGCTTTACCGCAACCTAGGCAATGGCATTTTCGAAGACGCGACATTGCGGGCCGGTGGCTCTGCAGCTACGTATCCGCACGTAAAATGGGGGGTCGTGGCGGCTGATTTCGACAACAACGGCACTCGAGATTTGATGGTCGCGACGGGGGATTTGGACGACAATCGGGAAAAACGTGGCGGAGTTGGATCTGCTAGCGCCTATCGAATTCCGGACCTACTTCTACGCGTCGATGCCAAGGGGAAGATAGGTGAAATGGGACGTGATTGGGGTAGCGGTGCCACCATTCGTGAATCGGGTCGTGGGCTGGTTAGCGGCGATTTGAACGGCGATGGAAGACTCGATGTGGCTGTTTTGAATGCGAGAGGCAGACCTACGATTCTTAAAAATGAGTCGCCAGCGGGCAACTTTGTAAAAATTACCTTGGTCAGCAATCGATGCAATCGCGACTGCCTCGGAGCGACCGTCAAAATGCAGCAAGGGAATTATCTGCAGGAAATTCAGGTTCGCAGTGGATGTAGTTACCAGAGCGATACTTCTCCGTGCGTGCATATGGGCTTTCCACTGCCGGATCAGCCTGTGGTGATAACGATAACGTGGCCAGGCCGCACCGCGCCTACACAGATGAGTTTGCATCCAGGTGCCACTCAAGTTGTCGTCGAGCCGAAGTGAGAAAAATAACCTTAAAACTACAGAATAAGGGTAGTAGGCCCTCCTAAAGCGTTGACGTGCCATTTTCTTGTCGCTATACTTCGGATTGATTTCGGGAGTTGAAAGCCCCGGGTGCACTTGGTGTCTTGTTTCTGATTTTTGAATTGATTGGAATTGAGGTGTAACTATGAGACTGTTTGGATCAGGTCGTAAGAAACGTACTTACGCATTCACGTTAGTGGAACTATTGGTGGTCATCGCGATCATCGGTATTTTGGTAGGCTTGTTGCTCCCTGCGGTTCAGGCGGCTCGCGAGGCGGCTCGAAGAATGCAGTGCTCCAACAACTTGAAGCAACTGTCGCTTTCACTACACAACTACGAAAGCGCCTTCAAGGTTTTCCCTAGCCAACAAAATGGACCGATCGTTACGCCTTCTAATTGGGACACCAGTTGGGAAAGTTCGCGCGGACATCACAGCACATTTGTTCAAACACTTCCTTTCATCGAGCAGTCAGCTCTATACAATCAAATCAGCGCTGGAGCCCCAGAAGGAGGAATGACGATGGCACGGCCGTTCGGGCCGCATTCACTACGCCCATATTTGGCCTACAGGGTACGAGTTCCAGCATTTTTGTGCCCCTCCGATCCAGGCTCTACAACGAATGGATGGTCAAATGATCAGGCCCCCATCAACTATGCTGTGAATGTTGGGGACGGATCCATTGGCAGCGACGGAGGACACAATGGCGAGGGCGGAACCACATCCGGTCGCGGTGTATTTAATAGAGGCTGGGGTGGTGGACGAGGACTCGGTTTTGGAAACTTTACGGATGGGACAAGCAATACATTAGCACTCAGTGAGATCTCGATCTTTACAGGTGTAGGTAGGATACGTGGACATTATACGATGATGCCAGCAGCCCAGTTCCGCGCCGGGCCGATTGCATGCAGGAACACGAGAGGGCCTAACGGTACAATCATAGGTGCCTTGCCGCCCTCCCATCACCGTCACGGTGAAGCATGGGCAAGCGGTTTTTCGATGATATGTGGATTCAATACCTGTTTGCCGCCGAACTCGCCATCGTGTGCCAATGCACAAGGCGAATGGCAGGAAGGTATTTATCCTGCGAACAGCTCGCACACAGGGGGGGTTAACGCAAGTATGTGCGACGGATCTGTTCGATTTGTCTCCGACTCGGTTGACGCAGGTAACCCTGCGGCACCCATGGTTCGTAGCGGTCCAAGCCCTTATGGAATTTGGGGTGCAATGGCGACTTCTACCGGAAGTGAAGTTTTCGCACTCGAAAACTAACTGAACGCTTTAATTGAAGAAAATCTTGCTAGATTAACGCTAGTACATCGCTGATGGTGCACTAGCGTTTTTTTGTTTGCACATAACAGAGCGTTAATCTTTCCTTCTAAACCACTAAAGTTTCCCGTTCCCATGGGGATTTCATTTTCCGTCGCGCGGTGTACGTTCCTAGCGAGTTGTATTTTCTTTGTGCTGTCTATCGGTTGCACGGGAGGCAATACGCGTAAAACCCAATTCAAAATGTCATCAGAAGATATGTACCGATTGCATTGCTCTGGTTGCCATGGCGACGGAACTGGCAATGGACATACGGCATCTACGCTCGCAGTTCGACCGAGAAATCTACAGAATGCTGCATGGCAACAACGTGTGACCGATGTCCATATTTCCAGAGTCATTCGCGAGGGAGGAGTGTCCGCCAATCTCAGTGCGGTGATGCCCGCCTTTAAGGAAAAGATGACAGACTCGCAAATCCAGCAAGTAGTGCGCTACGTCCGACGGCTTGGCAAGTGACGCGATGGCATCGCACGCAGTACGTTGGTTAGCCGCTTACATAGGACGGGAATTGTTTTGCTGCTTTTCGGCAGCACGCAAGTGTTCGTCTATGGACACCAACTCAAATTCGGCCATAACGTCTGCGATTCGAAGCGTTGGGTGTCGAGATTCAATAATAGACCATTCTTCGAACGCATGGGTAGTTATCCTTACCCGAGAGCCGTACTTAGCCACGATATCTTTAAAGCGATTAACGAAAGGCCATGTGTGAAGGAAAACTTTTTCGAGATTAATTGTCGCGCAGACCCAAGGATGCCAGCGGCTCGTGGCCGCAAGCTCATCGCCGGTAATATCGCAAATTTTTGAAACATCCTTGTTCGTGCTTGAGACCACACAATAGCGGTTCTGCCAAGCCCTCGTGTTAACCATGCGACCGCCAGCAAACGCACTGGGCCAAAAGACAATTTCGGCACCGACGTCGCGGAGGTGTTTCCAACCCGAATCCCATTCGATATCGAAGCAGATTTGTGCCCCGACTTTTCCAAAATCGGTTTCAAACACCGGTGGGTTCTTAGGGCCAGGGAGGACACCTGCCTCGATCTCGTCGACTGTGGCGTATGTCTTTCGATATTCGCCGAGAATCTTACCTTGGCGGTCAAGGAACACAGCCGCATTAAAGCATTTTCCGCCCTGCTTTGTGTAGACCGGGCACACGACATAGCAACGATGATCGGCAGCGAATTTCGCAAACGGTTCGAGAATGGGGCCGATCCCCTCCTCCGCTACATCCGCGACAGATACCCTCTTATTGATATTGGAGAAGGGGAAAATCTCGGGAAGGCAGATCACGTCCGGATTCATTTGCCCGACTTCACGCATTCGCACGAGCATTTCGTCGACCATTTGTTTCGGGCTATCGGCTCGCAACCCTTCCTGCGCTACCGTCGCGATGATAACTTCGCGAGGTAAACGTCCAGTAGAAGCTGAACCACCCTCGTCCGCTGCCGAACGATTACCGCTATAGATCCCAATAGCACCGGCGACAGATGCCGTAGAGACGGTCTGTTGGAGAAATGCGCGGCGATCGGTGAGAAGCGAGCGTGACATGGCATTAAGTCCTTGAATGAGGTACATGAAGCTGCACGATGTGTAACTGCTTCATGTTAGCGAGACCTGGAATCCAATGCAATCGGTAGCACGTCTCGCAGCCCCCGCTCAATCAATCAATGGGTTGCAGGGGAATGAAACGGGGCCTTCCAAAACGACGGCGACGTCCTACGATCGATTAGGTAAGGAGCGTTCAATTCCATGGTTTTCGATTCTTCGTCTGCTTGAGATGCCGGTGCAGGATACGATTCCATCGATTGGAAAGGTAGCGGCATCGTACCTTGGCCGGAAAGCGTGTTAACGTCAGCATCTTTATCCCAGCCGACGTTATGGAGGACAAAATCGCGAGTCCATCCCTTACGAAGGGGTTCTGAGGGTATTTCGAAATGCAAAACGATTTCGTCGCCCGCCCCCATGATCACCATTCTATCGTCATCCTTTTTCAGCAACTCGGCAACCTGGCCATATCGAGTATATGGGCCATCGAGTGGAGGCCACTTAGGCTCAATTGCCGTTTGTGTGTAATCGTACCAATGGGGTTGATCCGGCTGTTTTGGCATCAATCGACTGAAGCCGCGGAAATGCAATTCGGCGTTCGTCATTTGCAGCGGAATGGTTTTTAACACGGAGTCAGGATGCTCTAAAACGACGAAGGCTTCATCCCAGTAAATCTGTTGGCTACCAGCGATGCGCAGTCGATGATCAGAACTGAGGAATATATTTCCCAGTTCAACGACGATAGACTTGGGTTTGCCACCTGGAAATCCTATGTAGGGGTTCACACAGACAAATTCATCGGATTCGTTCGGCACCCACAACGACGGCGGTTCGGGTGATCGCAAATTTTTATTCTGGTCGATCCCAATGTTGAGCGAAGTGTCCGTAGGTTGCAGCCAGCCGGTGAGATACATCCTAGCCTGTTCATTGAACTCTATTTGACCAAAATCGAGCTCAATGTAGTGAGGCTCGCAAAGTCCTTGGCAAATTTGGTTCTGAAAAGCTTGAGCGTAGTCCGCGTCCTGTGTGGACAGTTTCCCCAATATGTCTCTGCCGCGTTGGTCTACTGCGCGGATTGGATAGATCTTGCTGGACACCTCAAAAAGCCTCGGATGAGCGATCGCCGCAGGACCGACCTTCTCGTTGCTGAAGATTTCGACATCGGGAGGGTGATCCACTGCGGTGAGGGATACGTGGTCGAAGTATGCAATTTCCCACAGTTCCTCCGTGATCCGAAGCTCGTAGACGGAATTGCATGGCTGCATGAATTTGTTTGGCAATATCAAGTGTTCCCAGCGTCGGTCTGGAAGCACCTTGCCCCGAGCGATTTGCAAGCCGAGTGGTGCGTTCCAAAGCAGGTCGGTAATCAGTTGAAATCGGTTTCCATCCCAACCGTAAACAAACGGACAAGATCCTTTGAGTTCCTGTCGTTCCTGGACCAAAGTATTCGCCTGCACGGATTCGACATTTTGTGTCAATCCGTTGTTAAAAACGACGCGTAAGTTTGTCGGAACAGTGGAACCTATTCCAAAATGGACCACCGGATCGCGAATCACCTGAGCTTGAAATCGACCCTTACTCCACAACTCGATCACTGAACCAACCGAATAGTGATTAATACGCCCGCCGCCGTTTATATCGTTGATACCTCGGACACGCACTTGGACGAAGTCTCCGGTGGGTCGCGAGCAGGGCGTGAATAGGAGGGCGTCGCCATCGACGATTGCGAACATGTCGAGCACACCGTCTTGATCGTAGTCAGCGACTGCCAGCGAGCGCGCGTCTCGCCCCTCGATGATTTGGATTGGCAGATTGTTGAAGCCACCTGCGGATATACCGCGATATAATCTCAGCCCCTTCGTATCTGCCACAACTGCATCGGTTAGACCATCGTTATCGAAATCTGCAATTCTCAGTTCTCCCTCCGAACTGCCAGGAATATTCGCAGATCGCGTTGCAACTATTCCACCGTCGTCGGTGGAACGCGTGTAGACAGTGGTTAATCCCGACGATCCAAGCACACATGCATCCCATGACCCATTACCGTCGACTTCGGCGATCGCAACACTGGTACCCGTGCCGATAGCCTGAGAGTGTTCAGAACGAAGCTCTAAATGACGAAACTGACTGTGCTGAATATTCTCAAGCAACAACACTAGAGGTTCGGAACTCGCGACACAGACAACGTCGAGATCAAGATCGCGATCGAAATCACCTACCGCCATTGAACTTGGTGACCATGTCGGACCGGGCAACGAGCTAAATTGAGTAACGTCAGTGAAGGTTCGATTTCCGTTGTTTTGTAAGAACCGAAGCCCATCGCGCGTGGCGACTGCCAAATCAAGATCTCCATCGGAGTCGAAATCAAGTGGGACAATTTGCGTAACGCGTTTGAGATCGCTCAATCCATCCACAGATGCCAAAATTTTAAAAGTGCGTTTGGTGGATTGTTCCGAAGTCGATTCCGAAGTAATGACAATGACACCAGACTCGCTCCACACTATTACTTCCTGAATCGTATCGTGGCGATTGGCTGTAGATTCTTCAATTGCTTGTACCTCACCACGCATGTTTTGGTCCATTAGCTCAACGACGGTAGTCGCGACGCGAGGTCGTGAGGCAGTATCGACCTCGAATAGATCAGCGACCAATAATCCAGCCGCATCCATCGGTAAATCTATCTCGTGGATCGGGTAAGAGCCAGAGTGATACGACCCGACATCGTACAGTCGCAATGTCTTGCCACTGCCGAGCAACAGCTCAAAATTGCCATCTAGATCATAATCGTACCATACTCCAATTGCTGCCGACGCCCGATCGTTGATCGAAGCTAGGCTTCTTGATATAAATTCAAGGGGAACCGATGGGTTAAGAAACAAGGGCGTTTTACTCGCAGACGAGTCGAGCGAATCTCGCCATTGTTGGACAAAGCGAGTGCCAAGTAAGGCCATGATATCTGGCTTAACCAAACGCGAATCGGGACGATACGCGGTGCTTGATTTCAGGACGTTGAACCACAGTCGCAAGGATTGAGCCTGCGACCATTGCCCGCGTTGGATCGCTTGTTTGGCTTCCGAGACGATAGCGTCGGCGTTTCTTCGCGGCATGCGAGTCTGTAACATCGACATCATCGGTTTAGCCAATTCAAGCGAGGGGCTCAACAGTTCAACGATTCTCGCATCCTCTAACTCCATAAGGTTTTCACCGGCGCGAACCAGCAGGTACAAATTTCGCGGCGAGGCGCGCCAAGACGAAAAAAGTGCATCGGCTGCTGACTTGATTAGCGTCGGGTCTTCAACCATGGCAGTTTGTGCTAAATCATCCAGTTTGCACGCCAGCAGCGCATTTGCCGGGTCCTCACGCATTGCTTGGATTATTCGATCAATGGCTTGACGCTTTAGGTCATTGGGCTGTGGCTGTCGAAGCGACTTGGCATCGAGTAGGGCGGCCTCAAGGTACGCTGTCCGACCGTCGCTGTCAGAACTCTCGGCCAGACGCGAGACGGTTCGATCGGCTTCCACCATGGCTCGCTCGAGTTCGATAGCTTGCCGCTCGATTTCATCAGGTTGAGTGATCGCTCCGCTAGTCAGTTGGCTGTTCGACTCCGCAATCCATTTTAGAACGGTTGCCGCGAGATTGATCAGCAACTCGCGATTACCTGGGACTTTCTCGAGAAGGCTGTTCCATCCTTGGATGGCTTGCTCGTACCTTGCATCCTCAGCATCGGCTACTGCCCTAATCGCTAGGTCGAGCATCTCATGCGTCACGGTGATTGCTGGCGACGTCTCAAAAATCTCAACTCGATTCGAACGAAAAATGCCAATTAGCAAAACACCAAACAGTATGATGGCTACGACGACATAAGTCGTGTTCAATCCCTTAGACTTACCCATCTTTAAAACGCGGTTTGTAAATGTGAGAAGGGTTGTGATCATGAAGTCGCCCACCCCTTTGCCGACAAAGTGGCGTCGATCGCAAGTCGGGCAGCGCGAGTTGCTAGCTAATTCGATTTGGAAAAGTGGTATTTGTAAGAGTCCAGCTTGAAACTCCAATGGAAATGCGTTGGCGTACAACCACAACTCTCCCACTGGAATCTCAAAGCATGGACGCATCCTATCATACCACGACGTCAGTATCGGCGAAACAACGTTCGGAAGAACAAAAACGGGTCAGGAAGAACAAAAACGGGTCAGGTCTCTTTGATTGCAAAAGCAAGTAGATGCACCTAAGCGAATGTCCGGTCTTCGGCTGTAGAGCCTCAGGTCAGCCACGATGACAGAAGACAATGCGTCTATTTCGGCGAGACGAGTACTCGCCTTGTGATGTTGATGGGTCGAAGAGCATGTCAGGTTCAACAGGTGCCCGCTGCAAGACTCATTCTTGACGTCTGGTCTGTCATCAAGGTATAGAACTGAAGTAGCCAAGCTTGGACGCTGAGGTTTGACCGCAGGGGTGGTATGGAAGCTAGTGCAAGCGACCTAGGAGGCCGTCTCGCTTTTATTTCAGCGAAAACAGACAACTGTAGCTTGGGACCATTGTCCCGAGCGAAATTCGGAGGCAGGACGGGACAGATGGTCCCATCCTACGTAATCTCCGAAAGCGAGACGGCCTCCTAGCTAACTAAGGGAGCAGGCGTGTGAAGGCAACAAACGTGGCAGATTCTTGGATTGGTGAACCAACACAAACTTTCGAAACAATTCCGACGACATTCAAGGGCGCCTCTCCCAAAAAACCTCACCAACAGGCTTCATCAACTACGAACATGACAATCTCGGTCGCAAGACCAAGACCCAAAGTGGGGTGGGCTTCCAGCCTGCCATTCTGAGTGAAGTCACCTACACCTACGACCTGCTCTCTCGTCTAGCCACGGTCAACACCGTCATTCGCGACGGAACCCCAGTCGGTAGCAACCCAATGCTGGCAGGCAATCAACCCGAAACGACAAGCGACGACTACGATTTTCTTAGTAGAATGGAGTATACAGAAATTCCCAACTCGGTGGTTGAGGACTTCACCTTTTACAATATGGACCGTCAGTATGTGATGCGTTACCCCTATTCCGACTCGAACAACGAGAACTTTGTGGAAAATATCGCCAAAGACAGGCAAACGTGCTGGTCTGGTAGAAAAATTTGGTCACCTAGCTGCCTCGCCCCAACGGGGGAAAGGGTTAGACTGAGGGGCACTCACCAACAACCACCTCTGTAGCTACGACAACGCAGGCCGCTCGTTCTTTGACTCCGGAATACCCTTTTCGAATTTGTTCCATTCGGCTGAATATTGGGTACAATTGTTGCAGTGAATGCAAGGTAAGCTGCCCAATTCATGGATTGCTAATTGTTCAACCCTCTTTCATACCCTGGTACGAGTTAGGAAATCATGACCATTGTTAAAAAGCTTCTTTGCTTCGGCGCGGCGTGCTCTTAGGGACGACTTGCCCGTATCCTCTGCGAACGTCGATTCCTCCTTGGGTAATTTCGCTCGGGAAGAGCCTTTTCGGGCTGAGATTTTTAGCATCGAGCAATTGCAACGCCATGCATTGTTGATCGCTGCCAGCCATGCGATCTGCTCGCGCACTGGCCCCGACCATCTTTTGCCGCGATTGGCGGAGAACGAAAGGGTTTTGATCGAGGCCTATACCATTATTTCGACCGCGGTTCGGCAAAACCGACGGATTGCGCCCGCAGCAGAATGGCTTCTCGATAATTTTTATCTCGTTGAGGAGCAGATACGATCGACACGGCAGTTATTGCCAAGTTCCTTCAGTCGCGAACTGCCGAGACTTTCGAATACGTCCACCGCGCACTATCCGCGCGCTTACGGGATCGCTATTGAATTGATCTCGCATACCGATGGCCGTGTCGATGCCGCTGCCATCAACGGATTCATCAAAGCCTATCAGTCTGTGACGCCACTGAAGATAGGGGAATTGTGGGCGTTGCCTTTGATGTTGCGGCTGGCCCTGCTCGAAAATTTGCGTCGCGTCGCCGGGCGATTGATACAGGGACGGATCGATCGAGACGTAGCCACGCACTGGGCTTCCAAAATGATCGAAACAGTCGAACGTAGCCCTTCCGATTTGGTACTGGTATTGGCAGATATGGCTCGCTCTGACCCTTCTTTATCGGGTGCTTTTCTGGCGGACTTAACACGGCAACTGCAGGGGCAGTCTCCGAGCTTTGCAATCGCGATCAGTTGGATTGAACAGCGATTGGCTGCCACAGGGCAAACCATCGAGATGCTGGTGCAGGATGATGGTCAAGCCCAAGCGGCAGACCAAGTCTCCGTGGGCAATAGTATCATCAGCCTTCGTTTCTTAAGTATCCACGATTGGCCAATGTTCGTGGCCGAGCAGAGCCTCATCGAGCAAACGCTGCATGGAGATCCGGCTGGTGTCTACTCCAACATGGATGTCGCGACTCGCAATCGCTATCGCCACGCAGTCGAAGCGATCGCAAAACGGGCGGGCTGTTCGGAGTACGAGGTGGCCCGACGGGCCGTTCAGTTGGCCCAGTCCGAGGCAGTCGATCCAACCCATTGCCGATCGATTCATGTAGGTTATTTTCTCATCGACCGCGGACGTCCAGCCTTGGAAAGGCTAGTCCACATGCAACTGACCCCGTCGGTTGTCGTAGAGAAGATTCGGCGTTCGATTCCATTGACAATCTACTTCGCGACCATCGCTCTCATCGCGATTGTAACCTTTTTTGCATTGGTAGGATTTTCGTCGCTCCATTCGATGACGGTTATGCATTGGATATTGCTGACGATTCCGTTGGCTATGTGTATCTTTCAGCTTGCTATCTCGTTTTCCAACTGGCTAGCGTCCTATTTGGTCAAGCCCGTGACACTGCCTCGCATGGACTTTCTGCAAGGCATACCCTCGGTTCATCGAACGCTCGTCGCCGTTCCCACCATGTTGTCCAGTGCGAGTACCGTAGAGCGATTGATTGAATCGCTCGAGTTGCGGTTCTTGGCCAATCGCGATCCGAGCTTGCACTACGCACTGCTAAGTGACTTTCCCGATGCAGCTACCGAAACGCTGCCGACGGACAGTGATTTGGTGGTTCAAGCTCGCGATGGAATCGAGAAGCTGAACGCCAAGTACGCCGAAGGGAGAGACGATTTGTTTTTTCTTTTTCATCGCGCGAGACGATGGAACGAACAAGAGCACGTTTGGATGGGTTACGAACGCAAGCGTGGGAAGCTGGCGGATTTGAACGCAACGCTGCGCGGCGCCCAACGGCGTTTTTGCGAAGTTGTCGGCGACAAAACCGTGTTGATGGATGTTCGCTATGTGATCACGCTCGATAGCGATACGCAATTGCCCATCGATTCGGCCCGCAAATTGATTGAGATAATGGCCCATCCGCTCAACCGTCCCGTAGTCGATGCAATCGGAAAACGGATTGTGGATGGATACTCGATTCTTCAGCCACGCGTCGGTGTGAGCCCGAGAAGCTCACAACGTTCTCAGTTTGTACAGCTTTTTGCCGAAACAGGGATCGACCCCTACACTCGCCTCGTGTCCGATCTCTACCAAGATTTGTTTCAAGAAGGTTCTTTCGTTGGCAAAGGCATCTATGAGGTCGATACCTTCGAAAGGCAATGCGCTGTTTTCCCCGAGAACGCGATTCTCAGCCACGATTTGATTGAGGGTTGCTTCGCTCGGTCGGGCGTCGCGAGCGACGTTGTCCTTTACGAGGACTTCCCATCCAATTACGCCGCGGATGCTGCACGAAGGCATCGATGGGTCAGGGGTGATTGGCAGATTGCCGGCTGGTTGTTGCCTCATGTTCGCAACCAGTTTCAAGTGCAAACCAGAAATACCCTTTCTTACTTGTCGTGTTGGAAGATCTTCGACAATCTGCGCCGTAGTCTGATGCCGATGGCCATGCTGGCGGTTTTGGCAATGTCATGGTTGCTCGTCCCTGCAGCCTCTGCGATTTGTTTTACTTTGTTCGTGCTAGCTGTCATTCTCACTCCTCATCTATTGTCCGCCAGCGCTGATTTTGTCTTCAAGCCCAAAGGGGTTCCTCTTTGGGCTCATTTACTGACTGCCGTATCCGCGACAGCTCGCAAGGCCATGCATTGTTTGTGCGCGGTGGCCTTCCTGCCGCACGATGCTTATTTGCATATGGACGCGATCGTCCGAACACTCGTGCGCATGCATTGGTCGAAGACCAAACTGCTGGAATGGAAGACTTCAGGCGATTCCGAAAGAACTGCCGGCAATACGCTAACGAGCTTTTATGAGTCAATGATCGCTGGTCCCGTCACGGCGGGTCTGATTGCTTTCGCTCTTTTTTTGAGTGGAAGCGCATCTTTTTTTGTTTCACTGCCATTTCTGGTTTTGTGGGTTGCTTCGCCATTGCTCGCTTGGAAGTTAAGTCAGCCGATCGTTCCCGCCAAAGTCGTTTTATCCGATTCGCAGCTTTGGTTTTTGCGGAAGCAAGCACGGCGCACGTGGAGCTTTTTTGAAACATTTGTAACCGCTCGCGACAATTGGTTACCGCCCGACAATGTTCACTTCAATCGAGCGCAGTTGATTGCCTCGCGCACTAGTCCGACCAACATTGGCATGGCTCTATTATCAGATCTCGCAGCCGTGGACTTCGGATACTGCACCGTGGGTCGTTTCGTTTCTCGAACGGAAAACACGTTCGCAACTCTGTCTAAGCTGGAGCGATTTCGCGGCCATTTCTACAATTGGTACGACACGCAAAGTTTGGTCCCCTTGAGTCCGCATTACGTATCCACAGTCGATAGCGGAAACCTGTTGGGACACATGCGTATTCTGGGAAGCGGAATGCGAGCCTTTGCGGACGCGAGCTTATTGAACCCTCGCATATTCAGCGGCTTGCAGGATTCACTCGCCGTACTTCTTGAAGAAACCAACCAATTGTCCAAGCGGAGGAATTCGAATGCAACTTCTGTCGTTGACGGCGCAGTGCTTCGAAAACATGCCAGGTTGATCGAACGCATCCTGGCAGAACTGACTATTCCCGTCGAAAATATTCCCTTGGCTATATCGCTGCTGGATCGCGTGCTCGAGCAATTTGCGAAGCTCGTAAGCTTCGGGCAACACTCCGAGGATATCGCTCGATGGGAACAAGCCTTTTCGATGGAGTGCCATGCACACCGCGACGAACTAATGAGATCGGTTGTCTGCACACCATTGACATTAAAATCTTCCCACGATCGGGATAGTGACAGCCCCGAACCATCTGCCAATTTCCGGAAACTCCGTGAAATGATCGTGAGGTTAGATCGTTCGACAACGCTCCGTGAAATGGCCGAGCTGCCGGAGACGTTGTTGCCATTGCTTGATTCGATCGCCGCCGAAACGAAATCGCATGGGTTGGCTACACAGGGATCTGCAAACGGTGAGTTCAATCTTCTTGACTGGGTGACCGAACTACGACGAAATGCTACTTCCGCCAGTCAGTTTGCAGTCGAGCGTCTCCGTAGTCTGGAGCAATTGGCGACCCAGTGCGATGAGCTTGCAGAAATGGATTTCGAATTCCTAAAGAGCAAGACGATGAAGCTCTTTGCAATCGGATTCAATGCCTCGGAGAATCGACTCGACAGCAGTTGCTACGACATGTTGGCCTCGGAAGCTCGGCTTGCGACTTACGTTCTTATTGCTCAGGGACAGATTGACCAATCGCACTGGTTCGCGCTAGGAAGATTGCTGACGAACACTGCCGGGGCACCTGCCTTGCTCAGTTGGAGCGGCTCCATGTTCGAATACCTTATGCCATTGTTGGTCATGCCAACTTTCGAGCATACGCTTCTCGATCAGACATATCGAGCCGTGGTGCAACGTCAGATTCGTTATGGTCGACAACGATCCGTGCCATGGGGAATATCGGAATCGGGTTACAACACGGTCGACCTGCATCTCAACTACCAGTACCGGGCTTTTGGTGTGCCAGGCTTGGGGCTAAAGCGGGGGCTCGCAGAGGACCTAGTGATTGCGCCTTATGCTAGCGCGATGGCGCTCATGGTTGCCCCCGATGCGGCATGTCGCAACCTTGAACGGCTCGCCGATGACGATCGCGGCGGAGCATTCGGACTGTACGAGGCGATCGACTACACGCCATCCCGTATGCCACCAGGCGTGACCAACGTAACGGTTGAACAAGTCATGGCGCATCACGCGGGTATGAGTCTGCTATCGATCGCCTATGTGCTGCTCGACAAACCCATGCAGCGTCGCTTTGAGTTGGATCCCATGCTGCGTTCGGTAGATCTCTTGCTACACGAAAGGATTCCTCGAGCATCTGTACCGGTGTATCCGCACGTCGCCGAAGCCAACACGACGCGTAGCGCATCCGCCGAAGAAGCAGGTATTATGCGCGTTTTCACCGATCCCAATAGTTCGATTCCGGATGTGCATTTGCTTTCCAATGGCCAGTACCACGTAGCCATCTCCAGTGCAGGTAGCGGTTATAGCCGTGTTGGGAATCTGGCGGTGACCCGCTGGCGAGAAGATCCGACTCGCGATTGCTGGGGGAGCTTTTGCTATGTACGAGATGTCGAAAGTGGATCGCTGTGGTCTACCGCATTCCAACCAACCGCCAAGCGATCGAAAGACTATGAAGCCATCTTCACTCAGTCGCGAGCAGAATTTCGACGCAAAGATGAACAGATCGAAACCTACACCTTGGTCGCTGTCGCTTCGGATGACAACATCGAGCTTCGCCGAACCAAGATTACCAACCGATCGGATAGGCCTCGGACCATCGAGTTCACCAGCTATGCCGAAGTTGTTTTGGCTCCGCTGTCGCACGACGAAGCCCACCCTGCGTTTAGCAATCTCTTTGTACAATCCGAAATCATGTTCGATCGACAAGCCATCGTTTGTACGCGGCGACCTCGGTCGGCCGAAGAACAACCGCCTTGGCTGGTTCACATGATGAGTACGCGTGGCGAAACTATTGGCCAAGTCTCCTTCGAAACCGATCGAATGCAATTCTTGGGACGCGGTCGAACTCCCGCCAATCCTCAAGTTTTTGAACACTCGGGATCCCTATCGAACACCGATGGTTCGACTCTGGACCCGATTGTAAGTATTCGTCGTACGTTTCTGCTCAAGCCGAACGAATCGGTCGAGGTCAACATAGTTACGGGAGTCGCTGACACGCGATCGCAAATCATCGAGTTTGCCGAGAAGTATTGCGATCCCAATCTTACCGACCGTGTCATCGAACTTGCCTGGACACGCGGTCCGATATTGCTCCAGCAGCTCGGTGTGAGTGAGTCCGACGCTCAAATCTTTGGTCGACTGGCCGGTTCCATCCTCTATGCGTCGTCTTTGAGGCGAGCTAAACCGAGTATTCTGATTCGCAACCGACGCGGTCAATCGGCCCTATGGAGCTATGGCATCTCGGGCGATCTTCCGATCGTTTTGGTTCGCATCCGAGATCACGAGAAGATCGAGATTGTGAGGCAGGCTATTCAAGCCCACTCGTTCTGGCGCATGAAGGGATTGAACGTCGATTTGGTCATTTGGAATGAAGATGACTCTGTTTATCGGCAATCGCTTCAAGACTCGATCTTGGATATCTTGGCGGCAAGTCCGGAAGCATCGCTCATCGATCGCCCCGGCGGGGTTTTCGTTCGACGCGGCGAGCAGATGTCCGATGAAGACCGGGTGTTGTTGCAAACTGTAGCCCGCGTGGTATTGATGGACGACGCCGGAACTCTGGCAGAACAAACGAATCGCAAGCCGCGTTTGGGTACCTTCATTCCTGACTTGAAGACGACCAAACGCAGTCCTTTGCCGCAGCCCTTGATTGCCGCTCCACGCAGTGATTTGACTTTTTTCAATGGTCTCGGTGGATTCAGTCCGGACGGCAGGGAGTACGTTATCTGCCAAAACTCAAGTGACATGACACCCGCTCCATGGGTCAATGTTATTGCCAACGAGCAGATTGGTACCGTTGTGTCCGAGAGTGGCAGCAGCTACACTTGGACCAGTAATAGTCACGAGTTTCGACTCACTCCTTGGAACAATGACCCTGTCTCGGACACATGTGGAGAGGCTTTCTACCTTCGCGACGAAGAAACAGGGCGCTATTGGTCACCCTCGCCTGCTCCGTCGCGAGGAAGGAATCCCTATGTAACGCGGCATGGCTTCGGATACAGTATCTTTGACTACACCGAAGACGGGCTCGAAACGGAACTTTGTATCTACGTGGACGTGGATGCGCCCGTAAAGTTTGCCACGCTTAAAGTAACTAATCGATCAGGCAGATCGCGATCGCTCTCGATCACAGGCTATTGGGAATGGGTGCTGGGCGAGATTCGCAGTAAATCACTCATGCATGTGACCACGGAGATTGATCCTGTCACCAACGCCATTTTTGCTCGCAATCGCTATAGTCCCGACTTTGCAGAACAAGTCGTTTTCGTCGATTGCAGTGAATCTGTCAGGACATTTACCTGCGACCGGACGGAGTTCTTGGGACGCAATGGCATTCCTGCCCAACCCGCAGCCATGAGTCGCAGCCGTCTGTCCAACAAAGCAGGAGCCGGCCTGGACCCGTGCGCTGCCATTCAAACACAGATCCAACTGGAAGATCAGCAAGAGCGTACGATTGTATTCACAATCGGTTCGGCACCCGACGAGTCGCAAGCCCGCCAATTGGTTCAACGCTTTCGCGGCAAGGAGAATGCCCATCGAGCCATTGAACGCGTATGGGACTATTGGAGTCGAACGCTCGGGGCGGTGTATGTCGAAACGCCGGACGCTTCGGTCAACTTCTTAAGCAATGGATGGTTGCTTTATCAAACTCTAGCCTGTCGGATGTGGGCTCGCACCGGTTTCTATCAGTCGGGTGGAGCTTATGGATTTCGCGATCAACTCCAAGATGCTATGGCATTGGTACATTCCCAACCGGCCTTGTTGCGAAAGCATCTTTTGCTGGCCGCGTCGCGACAGTTTCGAGAAGGGGATGTTCAACACTGGTGGCATCCGCCGGTAGGTCGCGGAGTGCGCACGCATTTCTCAGACGACTACTTGTGGCTACCGTTGGCAATCTGTCGGTACGTGCAAACGACGGGGGACACGGGCCTATTGGATGAACCAGTCACTTTCCTCAGCGCGCGGCTCTTGCGAGCCGACGAAGAGTCCAACTACGATCTACCACAAGTAACCGCGGAGTCAGGTTCGGTGTACGAGCATGCTCTTCGAGCGTTGGACCATGCGATCCGCTTCGGTGAGCATGGATTGCCATTGATAGGCTGCGGCGACTGGAACGACGGAATGAATCTTGTCGGTCAACATGGCAAAGGCGAAAGTGTTTGGCTTGCTTTCTTTCTCTATGATCTGTTGATTCAGTTCGCTGATTTGGCGGATCAACGCAGCGATACTTTGAATGCGGAGCGGTATAGATTGGAGGCGGGGAGGCTGCGAGGAAACATTGAAGCGCACGCCTGGGATGGCCAGTGGTATCGAAGGGCCTACTTCGACGATGGTACGCCACTGGGTTCCAGTACGAATGAAGAGTGCCAGATCGATTCTATTTCGCAAAGCTGGTCGATTCTTTCTGGAGCAGGTACGCAAGAGCGTTCGACGATGGCAATGAATAGCTTGGATCGAAGGCTGGTAAAACGCGAAGACCGGCTTATTCAATTGCTGGATCCTCCCTTCGACAAGTCGTCGTTGAACCCTGGATATATCAAAGGCTATGTTCCCGGTGTGCGCGAGAATGGCGGTCAGTATACGCATGCAGCTATTTGGACGGTCATGGCGTATGCAGCCATGGGAGACAATGATCGAGCTTGGGAATTGTTTCGGATGATCAACCCTATCTCGCACGGTCTGACACCAGAATCGATCGCAAAGTACCGCGTGGAGCCTTATGTGGTTGCTGCCGACGTGTATGGAGTTGCACCTCACATTGGTCGAGGCGGTTGGACGTGGTACACCGGCTCAGCGGGTTGGATGTATCGCTTGATTACGGAATCGTTGCTGGGGCTGCAACTTGAAATCGATGTATTGCGATTTAACCCTAGGCCACCTAGCGATTGGAAATCGTACAAAATTCATTATCGCTACCGAGAAACATTCTATAACATCTTAATTCGTTGCGCGAGTCAAGGAGTCGGCTCGACGATCCAAAGCTTGAAGCTCGATGGAGTTGAGCAGAGCGAGCACTTCGTCCGCTTGGTCGATGACCGCAATAACCACGAGGTCGAGATCGAATTGCGAGAGTAGCGTCCCAGCAAGGAACAGACCGCCAGGGTCGATTGAGTTCCCGATAGCAAAAGGAAAAGGGGTGGCGAATTCCACCCCTTTTTTTACCACCAGCACCGGCCACCCAATCCAAGAAAAATACGGCCATTCGAATCATGACTTGGCCTGAGCCTAGTCGTCGTTTGCGGATACTTCACCGCCATCTCTGGAAATCCAACTGGCTACAGTGCGAATGTCGATCGCTTGCGAAACAAATCGAGTTCACTAACTCTGTATCTTCAGTCGCTAGCGATATAGGTGTTTTACAAAAAGCCTCTCGGTGGTCGAGTCGGACAAGGAGGAAAAAAGAGAACGAGTTAACTGGGACGTGTTGCGTTGCGAAATCGAACTTTTTCCGTTCGATCGATTTGAATAACAACTCCATCCTGAACGATCACATTCACGCTTCCAAATTTGAGGCCGCGTAAAGCTCCTCCGATTTGCTCAAGCGAAGATCGTAATTCTTGTTCCAAAGAGTTGTTTGCCAAATCAATTTTTGGGGACTTCAAAGGGTATTCGTTGCTCATTGGGATTTTCGTGTAAGCTTGTTTTTATGTTCGTCTTTAACAATGCTGACGCTGGCAGCGTCTGATAGGTCTAACGCGTTGCTAGCGTTCCGTGTCCTATGCTGTAGTCGGATACAAAAACTCTTGCTTTTGTTGGATGCACAAAAACAGTATCCCTCAATTGCAAATTGAGTTCCAAAAGCCGCTTGACCATGTTGGATTCTACCTTGGAAAACATTGACGTTGCCGAGGAAGTCCATCACGAACTCCGAGATCGGGTCGTGAAATACTTCGGCCGGTGCACCGACTTGTTCAATTCTAGCTTGGTCCATGATGACCACTCGGTCGGAAACCTCCAACGCTTCCTCTTGATCGTGAGTTACCAAGATAGGTGTCGTGTTCAATTCGTCATACAGTCTTCGTAGCCAATCGCGCAATCCTTTGCGAACTTTCGCATCCAACGCGCCGAAGGGCTCGTCGAGAAGTAGAACTTGAGGTTCGATTGCCAATGCTCGCGCAAGGGCTACGCGTTGACGCTGGCCACCTGAAAGTTGTTTGGGGAACCGTGTACCGAAACCCTCGAGTTGGATCAGTTTCAGTAGCGAATTGACTTTGTCGCGAATGGCCGATTCTGTTGGCCGTTGAGAGCGTGAGCGAACCCGCAATCCGAAAGCGATGTTCTCGAATACGCTCATATGCTTGAAAAGCGCGTAGTGCTGAAACACAAAACCAACTTTGCGATGACCAACCGGTTTGTTGCCTACATCCTCGCCGAAAAACAATACATGGCTGTTCGGGTTGGGATCAGGTGATTCCATCCCTGCAATAACCCGTAGCAAAGTCGTCTTGCCCGACCCAGAGGGGCCTAGCAACGAGACCAACTCACCGTTCCTTATTTTCAGCGAGTCGACTCAAAAGACGAATACGATTCCCGCTCGAGTTTTCGATCGAGCAATGTTTTTCCTACCAAAGTGACTTGTCCAAACAAGGCTCTCTGTTCGTCCGTCAGAAACTTGCTGCCGCGCGGCCGATAGTAGTGCTGCGCGGCCAACGGTTGTCCCTAGGGAGAAACCAAGTATGCCAAGTAAGCGTTGGCAATCTCGGTGGTTCGATTTGCCTCCGCATTCTTGGTGACTACTGCAACCGGTGGTTCTGCCAAGTCAGAAGTACGTCGCCGATCGAACGTTGGATGAACGTGTTGGTTGCAGCGCGAGCCGAGGTATCTAAGACAGGGACATGCCGATACAACTCCCCTATGGACTTCTTGGCTTTCTCAACTGCGGCATCGACCTCTACCTTTTTGGTCGGATCTTTAAGAAGCTTTAAATCACCCATCTCGCGATGAAGAGCATATCTCCATGTCGCCAGATAATTCCAACGTGCCCCGCCACCGGTTTTGGGATTGGGGGTGATGACCTCCACCCCCTCGCGTACCAAGTCACCCCAATCTAAATTCCCTTTGGGGTTCCCTTTTCGAACCAAGAATACGATCGTCGATGTGTAGGGAGAACTGTTGTTGGGAAACTTAGACTGCCAACCTTCATCAATCAGCCTTGACTGTTTCGCGATAGTTGCAATGTCACCAGCCAAAGCCAGCGATACGATGTCGGCCTTGAGCCCTTCGTTCACCGCCCGAGCCTGCTTGCCCGATCCCCCGTGCGATTGATCGATCTCAACGGTGTCCGCGGTTTTCACTTTCCAGTGTTTCGCGAAGGATTTGTTGAAATCGACATAGAATTCACGAGTCGGATCGTAAGAAACTTTGAGCAACTTGACCGTCTTGCCGACGCGCTTTTTGCCCGTCTCAGACGCTCCAGTGTCGCTGCCTGTTTCGGTGCAACCCGATAAGGAAAGCATCAGCAACGGAAGGAAAGCGGTGATAGTCCAAGCCGTTTGTCCGCGTGAACTGTGGCGCTATTCCCAATGAATTGATCGATTCGCAACTTTTCGGTCATGAGCGAGGCAGTTTCACCGGCGCATCGGATCAGCGTAAGGGCTGGTTTGAACGCGCCGATGGCGGAACGCTGTTTCTCGATGAGATCGGTGAATTGCCGTTGGCGGCCCAAGTGCGATTGTTGCGAGTGCTGCAAGAGCATCAGATCGAACGAGTCGGAGGACAGGAAAACATTTACGTTAATGTTCGCATCGTTGCGGCAACGCATTGCGATCTTTCCGCAATGGTGCATCGGCGTACATTCCGCGAAGACCTGTGGTACCGAGTCAATATGTTTCCCATTCTGCTGCCTGGATTGCGTGAACGGGTCGAAGATATCCCCTCTCTGACGAGGCACTTCTCGCGTCGGGCCGCCAGTCGATTCGGTCTGACTTATGTCGAGCCGACCACGACAGACTATAAACAACTGATGGAATATCGATGGCCAGGAAACATCCGCGAACTGCAGGCAGTCATCGATCGAGCAGTGATCTTGGGTGCCGGAGTACATTTCGATGTGGCCAAAGCGCTAGGCAACAGCTTCGCACAGTTTTCCTCACCAAGCATAGCGTCCGATGAGCCAACCTTTTATGAAGTCATCCCTGAATCTATCGTCTCGAGAACAAACCCAACGAATTCTATTACGGAAAGTGAGGATGGACCAATCGACTTCCTCGATTCGGCCATCGTGCGGCACATTGAAAAAGCTTTGGCTGCAAGCGGTGGGCAAATCGAAGGAGCGCGAGGTGCTGCGAAATTGCTCGGGGTTAACCCGCATACACTGCGAGCGAAGATGCGCAAGCTCAAAATCGACTGGGACCGCTTTCGGCGTTACTAAGGCGACGTACCCGGATCTGAGCGGGGAATGGAACGCATTGCCATAGAACTGACCTGTATCCAATCACTGTCGTGTGCGAGCAACTCGCGATTAAGAATATTGGTCCTCGAGTTGGAAAAACAAAACTTGGCGGAGAGTGTACCTGACTCAATCTCCGGATTGCAAAACATGGTCCAGCGCGCTCGAACATGACTGCCATTGGTTCGCATTTCGAAGCCTTGTTCCGACACCCATAGTTCATACCTGGAAATGCATGCGTTCTTGAAGAAGTAAAGCACAAAAAAACGTGCTAGCTGACGGCGAATCCTAAAAAAGATCCATAGGGCCACAACCATCAAGAGAATTCGCAAAAGGACTCCGATGAAATTCTGGGGATCGCCCTTATTCATGCTCGCGAGGGCTAAGCTCGTTGCGCAATAGAACAGGAACATCAACAAGGTCAGGCAAAGCCATAACAGGATGCCGCCATTGATCCACCAATCCACTCGGTTTTGGTTGGCCACATGACTGGAGCGGACTGTACCCGAAAAAAGAGATTGCGGGCAGTCAAAGTAAACCGAGTCGAATGGATGCGGCTTCATCAGCTCGTTCGTGTTAAAGTTCCTGCTCCCTTGGAGGACGAGCGATGCCACTATTTGCGGTAACTTCTCAAGACGAAAAGGCCCTTCCAAACGAAAATCCTCTAAGACGAGCGCCGAGCGGTGCAACAAGGATGGGGCCATGACAATCATCCGATCTCCAATAGGCGTCAGACTTTTGACCGTTGGCCATGCACTGAACTGCTCACAGCCTGCCGCTATCCAATGCAAGCCGTGGGCAAATCCGACCAGTTGGACGGGATGTTTGGGAAAGACAGTAGGGATTTTGGAAACTTGACGACGTTGCTGCCAAAAGCGGAGCAGCATGATCACCAAAGCGCATTGTAGGTAGAGGAATACCACTACCAACATCATGTAGGACACACCAGGGTTGCGTCTACCGATCATCCAATAGATGCCGAAAAAGTAGGTGGTCACGATCGTGATTTGAAGCACCGAACGAGAAAGAAATCTCCAAAGCACTTTGCGACTTAGCAAGGATATCAACGGAAAATCGGCTGGGCAGCTCGTAGCGGAAAGCGAGAACAATTGGGCCTGCGGACTCGGACTATCGATTCTCTCTCCAGGACCGGACGGCGCGGAATACGGATTGATACTCACGTTGGGACCTCTAGAATGGCAAATTCCTGACTAATGAACCGTAGCCTCCGGACGACTGTCAATGCACAGCCGACGACAATCAAGAAAATCGTTTTCATCGCGGCCGTGAAAAGCGTAACGCTGATCAAAAGGGAAAACCCAGCAGCAGGCTGTAGGCGAGGATTGCTTGCGACGCAGATGGCAGTGAAAATGGCATGGCGCGATTTGTCGAGTTGGGAAAGTTCTTATTCGATTGGCCAGCCGCTTGGATACGGAGCCACAACCGAGACATTCTCGGCGTTTTTAGGGTCGCGAAACTCAATCTGCCGAGCGTGCAGGGCAATCGATGACTCCCGTTCACCGGGGGTCATGCCGAGCCAAGTCGCAGTACTGCCGTAGAGTGAGTCACCTAAGATAGCATACCCACGGCTCCCAAACTGGAGCCTAATCTGATGCATTCGCCCAGTCTCCAATGCAATCTCCACCAAACTGGCAGCTCCATAACCGTCGACCGCCAGATCGCACACAATACGAAACCGGAGGATGGCTTCTTTCGCTCCGTCCACCGACGATGGGGCTAGCTCCGCGCGGGCTTGGTCAGGCACCTTGCGCATGCTGTCGACCCAACTCACCATACTATTGTCGCTCTCACTCGCTGCAATTTCGGATCCTAAGTTAGCCATACGAGGAACAATCGCGTGATAGATCTTCTGAACCGTTCTGGCTGCGAATTGTTCGCTCAATCGGCGCAGCGCCCGTTGATTTCTGGCGACTACCATCGCCCCTGAAGTCACTCGGTCCAAACGATGTGGAATTCCGACGAAGGGGATGGGTGCCGCCGGCTCCGGCGATTGTAGCTGAAGTACCAGCAGAGTTTGCAAACTATCGATACCAGGCACCGCCTGCGTCAACACCCCAGATGGCTTGTTGACGACCAGGTACCAAGGGTTCTCGCAAAGTACTTCGATTTCGATCATAGGCCTGCTGTGCGTCGTGCTATGGGTACTTTTCTGGACGCCGCTCGCCAAAGAGCAAAAAACGAGAAGCTCTGGGCAAAAAAAAACGAGAAGCACCGGCCACGAATTCGAGTCATCATGACTACGAGTTCATTGTGCTTCTCGTTACATTCATGTTCTAGTATTTGTAAGTTACCGGTCAAGTGGGTAAACACGCTTCACCCAACAAAAGTTATCTCTCGAGATGGCAACAGCGCCGCATATGAGCCCTAGCACACCACGTGAATCGATCCACTTTGTCACGGGCAAGCTGGCAGAGCCCTCGTTGCGTGAGATCGTACAATCGATCGCGACAACGAAAGGCTTCGACTATTCTATCGACGTACTGCCAATCACGGTTGCAGCGTTGATGACCCCTCAATGGTTGCTCAAGCATATGCAGATACCCGTTGAGGCGACTCGAGTTATCCTTCCCGGGTATTTGCAAACAGGCATCGAGCAGATCCGCGCTGCGGTCAACCTCCCGATCGAGTGTGGCCCGAAAGATGTCCGCGATCTACCTGTACTCTTTGGTCGCAAACGTTTCAAGGGTGAAGACTACGGACAGTTTTCCATCGAGTTGATCGCTGAAATCAATTATGCGCCCAGGCTGACCCGTCTCGAGCTCGTAGCCCATGCACAACGGTTGGTTAGGGATGGGGCCGATCGAGTCGATCTGGGGTGCGAACCGGGAATGCGATGGTCCGAGGTCGCCGATGCTGTGCAAGCCTTGAAGGACGTTGGCATCAAAACATCGATCGACACCTTCGACATTTGGGAAGCCGGCCAAGCCAGCGCGGCGGGCGCGTCGTTGGTTCTTTCGGTCAATCACAGCAATCGCGATGCCGCCCAGGATTGGGGCTGCGAAGTAGTAGTCGTACCGGATGATATCGCCGATTTTGCGTCAGGCATGTTGGAGACCGTCGAGCTCCTGAACAAGCAGGGCGTTCCTTTCCGCTTGGATCCTATCCTCGAGCCCATCGGTTGTGGTTTTGCGGCCTCCATGGGTAGGTATCTTAGCACACGCTTAATGTTCCCCGACGCGGCTATCATGATGGGGATTGGAAACTTGACCGAGTTAACAGACTGCGATTCCGCTGGAATCAATACGCTGCTGCTCGGTTTCTGTGAGGAACAGCAGATCGGCAGCGTTCTGACAACGCAGGTCATCCCATGGGCGCAATCCAGCGTCCTCGAATGCGATTTGGCCCGGCGACTCGTCAACTACGCTGTGCGGCATAAAATTCCCCCCAAGCATTTTGAAGAACGCCTGGTGATGCTGCGCGACCCCGTTCGTTCCGGTGTTTCTACCACCGCTATCGCTAGCTTGGTCGAAAATATCAAAGACAACAACTATCGAATTCTGATAGACGATACTCAAATCCATCTAATCAGTGCGGGAGTGCATATCCGTGGATCAGACCCTTTCGAAATGATGGAAGAACTGATGGAGTTGCCTCAATCACGCAACGTAGACAGCTCACACGCGTTTTATTTGGGCTTCGAGTTGGCGAAAGCCCTCACGGCACTGACATTGGGAAAACGCTACGAACAAGACGAATCGCTGAAATGGGGGATGCACACGCGTCCCGAAAAGCATCATCGATTGGCGAGAAAAACACGAAAACGATTGTAGCATTCATTTCCTAGCTCACCGGAATCTGTGTTGCTTTGCCTGAGATCGGCCACCCTGCGAGCCTGTATAATCGAATAGTCTCGCCGCCATTTCCGTCACTCCCATTCAACATCACGATCCATAACAACATGAAGTCCAGCCTTGCGTGCTCCTGCTACCTCCTTTTCGCAGGAGCGAATCTCGCCTTCTCCCAACCAACCGTTGCTGTTGCCAGCCCGCGGCAATCTGAAACACTAGATGCCAGCAGACTCACGCTGGATCGTATTTTTGGATCCGACGAATTTCGAGGTGACCGCGCTCCAGTCGTAAAGTGGCTTGAGAACGGATCCTACACGAACCTGCAGGCAGCTGAAGCCAATAAAGACGCAAACGATATCGTTCGTGTCGATGCTAACGGTACGAAAGAAGTTCTCGTAGCTGCATCCCTGCTCGTCCCTCCCAATGCGACCGAACCTCTAAAAATTCAAGAATACGAGTTCTCCAAAGACCTGGATCTCGTGTTGCTTTATACGAACTCCGTCAAAGTATGGCGACAGAATACGCGCGGTGACTATTGGACCTTCCGCCGTTCGACTGGCAAACTCAAAAAATTTGGTGGAAACGCCCAGGCTTCGACGCTGATGTTCGCAAAGCTCTCGCCCGACGCATCCCGTGTCGGGTATGTCCACCAGAACAATCTGTACATCGAACTGGTCGAGGGGGACGAAACGACCAAGCTCACGCGGGATGGATCGAACGAAGTGATCAATGGCACCTTCGATTGGGTCTACGAAGAAGAATTCTCATGCCGAGACGGTTGGCGATGGAGTCCCGACGGACAACAGGTCGCTTACTGGCAACTCGATACGACCGGCGTCAAGAAGTTTACGCTCATCGATAATACTGCGGAAAACTATCCTATCTTGAAAACGTTTGCGTATCCCAAGACCGGCGAACAGAACTCAGAGTGTCGGATCGGAGTTGTTTCGGCCTCCGGTGGGTCGACAAAGTGGATCGATGTCCCTGGCGATATGCGCGCCGATTTCTATATTCCCCGAATGGAATGGGCTGGCAATCCACGAGAGCTAGTGATTCAGCGGGCCAATCGACTGCAGAATGCGGTAGATGTGATGATTGCTGATACCGCTACCGGAAAGGTGCAAACCGTGTTAACCGAGCGAGATGAGTGTTGGGTGGATATCCAAGACGACGCAATGGAGTGGACCGAGAATGGCCTTTTCTTTACATGGATAAGCGAGCGTGAAGGTTGGCGGCAATTGTATCTCGGTTCACGCGACGGCACGAAAACGAGACGGGTTTTCAGCGCGGACTTGGATGTGATCCAAATGCTGCACATCAACGATAAAGAGAGACGCATCTATTTTCTAGCATCACCACAGAACCCAACGCAACAGTATCTTTTTAGCGCGTTTGTGGACGGCAGCGACGCGCCACAGCGTCTGAGTCCCAGCGATCAGCCAGGAACTCATGAGTATGCAATGTCTCCGGACGGGGCCTTTGCTGTTCATACTTACTCCTCTTTTAGTAATCCCCCTCGCACCGAACTCGTTTCGTTACCCGACCATCAAGTACTTCACACCCTCTCAGCCAATGAGAGCCTTAGAAGGGCAGTCGAGAATCTGAGTCACTCACCGGTTGAATTCTTTAGGGTAGATATAGGGAGTGGAGTGCAACTTGACGGATGGATGATGAAACCCATAGGATTCGAAGAAACCAAGCAGTATCCGATCGTTTTCCATGTCTATGGTGAACCCGCCAGTCAATCGGTGAGGGACCGCTGGGGCGGAAACAACTATCTCTGGCACCTAATGCTTACCCATCAGGGATACATCGTCGCATGCGTAGATAATCGGGGCACTCCCTGTCCTCGCGGGCGAGAATGGCGAAAGGCAGCTTACCGTCGCGTTGGAACTCTCGCATCGGAGGATCAGTCGGCGGCAGCTCGCGAACTGCTCAAGCGACCTTACATCGACGCGACGCGCGTCGGTGTGTGGGGATGGAGCGGCGGCGGGTCGATGACCCTAAATCTACTGTTCCGCTATCCCGATCTTTATCACACCGGGGTGTCCGTGGCTTCGGTCCCAGACATGCGGCTCTACGATACGATCTATCAAGAACGCTACATGGGGTTACCTCAAGACAACGCCGAGGGCTACCGAATCGGCTCACCGATAGCGCATGCGGCCGGCCTGAAGGGGAACTTGCTGATCGTTCATGGCAGCGGTGATGACAATTGTCATGCCCAAGGGATGGAGAAGCTGACCAATCGACTGGTCGAACTCAATAAACCATTCTCGCAAATGTCCTATCCTAACCGTAGCCATTCCATCAACGAAGGCAAAACTACTAGTCTGCATCTATACGGGTTGATGACCCGATTCCTAAACAACAACCTACCCACAGGGCCAAAGCATTGAGCCGAATCAACTATTTCGTTCAAAAAACTGGTTCGTCCACTTGCGTAGCTTGGGACCATCGTGGAACCATCGTGGAACCATCGTGGAACCATCGTGGAACCATCGTGGAACCATCGTGGGACCATCGTGGAACCATCGTCCCGAGCAGAATTTAACGGTCGGACGGGACAGATGGTCCCATCCTACTTAAGGTCACGAAAGTAAGACGGCCTCGTAGGGAAGTGAGGACGCGACATAGTGAGATTCCTTCTCGACATCCGCGATGATTTCTTACCTTTAGGCGCGGCTCAAGATCCCTTCTCACTCCGTGTTTTCGCGTATTGCTTCTCCCATCAACCTATCGCAGGCTTCTTGCACATCCTGCGGCAGAATCGAAAGCATGGGTCTGCAGTCTGTTTTTCGATCGGACTTCTCCGCTAATCGATCCCTTTGAATCCCTAAATTTCTAGCTCCGTAGGGGCGAACCCGTTCGATCGGCATCGGGCCGATCATTCCGATCGTGGGTGTCCCCACCGCAACCGCCAAATGCATGGGTCCCGTATCGGAACCTACAAACAACGAGCCTCGGCGAATCAGGCTACCCAATTGTTGCAACGTTGTTGCGGGAGCGAGCTGAGCGCTCTTCTCGGAAAGCTCAACGACTTGTTCGGCTGCTCGTCGCTCGTCCGCACCGGCCCATACCACCAAACTTGGAACACCCCAATGCGAGTCGAGATGCCGAGCAACACTGGCATACCGTTCGGCTGGCCAGATCTTAGAGACCCAACCAGCCCCAACATTGATAATCGCGAATCGTCCTTCCAGTTGGCTCTGCCGAATCGCCTTGTCCGCGAAATCCGCGTCGCGGTCGCTCTCCGGCAGCTCAAACTCGACGCGATGATCACTGATCCCCAGTAAACGAAGAATCTCTAAACTCCGATCAACGAGGTGCTTCGCATCGGGTTTACACAACGTGTTGTTTAGAAAAGTGCTTAACTCTCGACCATCGAACGCGTCGCGATGGAAACCGAGACGAGTCTTAGCTCCCGAAAGCCAAGCTAGCAGCGAGCTCTTGGTAAGCCCCTGTAGATCAATCGTTATATCGGGTTTCCAACGACGCAGCTGCAAGGCCAACGACCAAAGCTCACGCGGAGATTTCAAAGTGCGTTTCGAGATCGTGAACATCTCATCCAACGCGGTGTGGCCTTGGATCAGTTGCGAGGAAGCATGCTCGAGGACCCACCCAATCTTGGCCTCGGGCATGTGGCGGCGCAACGCATTCAAGACCGGGACAGATAGAATCGAATCCCCAATTGCGGAAAGTCGAACGATGAGAATACGCTTGGTCATGGGAGAGGTCCCGCCCAGGCAAGCCGGCAGGAGTGTGATACGAAACGAATTTCAGGAACCAATTGGCTAAGATCTTACCATTCAAAAATTAGAAAAAAGGGGCCAAAGAATCTACACCATTCTGCGTTTGCAAAAAACTGCGACCAGGTATCAAGCAGGCGAGCTTAGAATGGAGGCGTTTGGATGGACACTTTCGTAAATGCGGCGCAGACCCACAGATTCGATTTGAATCGAACGAAGGCCACTTTCAGCCAGCCATCTCAAGTGCTCGTCTAGAGGACCATCGATCTCGAACGATACGCGATCGGATGGGCTTACCAAACCGCGAATCGATTCCAACTGAGGTAACCGAAACTCGCCGTTGGACGGTTTTGCTTGTACTCGGTGAACGGCGGAGAGATTCTTGAGATCGATCGTTCGGACTACTTTTCCTCGTTTCAAAATAGCGGCCTTGTCGCAAATCTCTTCTATTTCGCTTAAGACATGCGAACAGAAAGCGATCGTGGTGCCCATCGCGTTCGATTCGCGTACCAATTTCAAAACTTCCGTGCGGACTGTTGGATCGAGATTGGCCGTCGGCTCGTCCAGAATCATCAACCGACTCTGGCAACTCATCACGCAACTGATAGCAAGCTTCTGGCGCATGCCTGTCGACATAAACGCGACGCGGCGGCTCGTATCCAGCTCAAGCCGTTCGGCAATGGCCATGGCCAAAACCCTGCTCCCACGCGGATGGATCGACGAGAAAAATTCGATACAGTCTCGCCCTCGCATCAGGCGAAAGAGTTTTGTTTCAGCAGGCAAATAACTAACGCGTTGCCGCACCTGAAGACTCTCGCGTTGGCAGTCCAATCCGTCGATGGTTGCGGTACCAGTAGTCGTCCTAAGATAGCCTAGCAGGCAACGGATCAAGGTCGTTTTGCCGGCACCATTGGGACCGAGCAAACCAAAAACGGATCCCTCGGGTATCGAAAGACTGCACGCGTCTAAAGCGGAAAAAGTTCCATAACGTTTGGTAAGCGCCGTTACATCTACAATAGGTGGCATTCATTCTCCGATGGGGTTTCTTTACTCATGTCCATGCATTGGACCTGTGGGGGCGATTCGAGCCTAGGATCTACTCGCGTTGCCTACTTGCTACTATTCTCGATGGCTGTCAACTTACTTTTCGCCGAAGCGACCAGCTCGCGCGCCCAAATCTTGTCCTCGAACAGTTCCACAACCCCCTTGAGCCATACCGCTCGTGTCGAGGCATTCAGATTGGCATCCGCCCAACTCATCTGCTCCCGGAGCGACTCCACGGCCGGGTGCTGCACGGGCTTACCTTCCTTTGGTAACTTCTCGGCCATCCGCTTTGCTAGTGCAACGATCTGGCGCTGTCGATTTGTTAGCTTTTCGGCGCCAGCAAAGACGGTCGCTAATGCTGCGAACTTGCGTTTGGCTAACTCGGAATCGATCGCTTGCGCCTTGATGCACTCCAGGAACGCTTGCTCCACAGCATCGAGTTGGTCCGAGCCGCCGCGGTTCGCTTTGCGCTGCATTTGACGAATCGATCGGACCGAATCGATTTCGCCTAGTAACCCTTCGACGTCCGGCATTCGAGGATCGGTCGGGTAAAGCTCCTTGAATCGTTCTGCCGTTGGCTCAATCGATAGCAACTCCTCGTCTTCGTTCGAATCGATTGCGGCCGCAATATCGCGATAAAGTGTATTGGCAGACGGTGGTTGTGCAAACCAGATGATGACACAGGCGCACGCTAATAGCAATCCGATCAAACTCCCGATACTGATCCACTGGGCCATGGTGGACATGGGTTCGGGATCGGAAATAACGATGGCCGAACGTCGACGGTCATCCTCCTGCACTTCGGTGAATTTTGTCTTGCCCATGTGCTCGATGCCGCTGGGGTGATCGTGCACTTCGAAAACCGATTGAGAACCTGCTCCCGCGACGCGCGTGTTGTCTTCTGGACCGGCCACCGATGGCCCCGAATCGCTGGTCTTGCCAAGTCCTCCAGCTTGACCAGGTTCAGTACTTGCTGCATTGGCCTTTTCGTTGGGTGAAATCAACTTAACTTCGGACAGTAGCGACTCATCCTCGTTCATGTCGATGCTCGTCAGTTCTCGGAGATGGCGAACTTCGGTTACTCCAGCTTCTTTCTCTCGGGCTCGCCTTGCCAACCCAGCCCGCAACGCTTGAAATCGGTTGCCCACGACCAAACCCGTGGGTGGTCTCTTCGAAGGCTCGCGACGCAGCAACTCGTCGATCAAATCACATAGCTCTTTGGGGACCTCAGGCTCTAACGCCGACAGAGGTGTCAAACTACCATAGCGAACATTGAAGAGGATCTCGGGGATGTTCTTGCCTGTAAATGGCGGTCTACCTGCGATTGCTGCATAGCAAATGCTGCCGAGTGAATACAAATCACTTCGAACCGTGACGGGTTTCCCTTCCGCCTGCTCGGGAGGCATGTAATCGGCTGTGCCCAGAACCGATCCCTCGACCGTCGCGTCGATAGACCCAAAAAGTTTGGCGATCCCAAAATCGGTAAGCTTGACCTTCCCTTGGGAGTTGATCAGCAAGTTCGCAGGCTTTAAATCCCGATGGATGACTCCGAAGTCATGGGCATGCTTCAGGGCCGAACAGATCTCAATGGCGATATCGACAACTCGATCCCACCTAAGCTTCTTTTCCCGACGAAGTTGCTGCTGGAGGTTTTCTCCGTCGACATACTCCATCGAGTAAAACAGAAGCCCCTTTTCCTCACCGAATCCGATCAACTGAACAATGCCGGGGTGCTTGAGTTTGAGCAGCGTTTGGATTTCAGCATCAAAGCGACGCCGAAAGCGTTGGTGCTGTGCCATGCTGGCGGCAATAACTTTGATGGCCACCGAATCATGGGATTTGGCATGTATCCCATGGTAAACAGTCCCCATCCCACCTTGCCCGAGCACTCGAACAATCTTGTAGGGACCAATGACTTCGAACTCAAGCGACACGGTGAATGAAACTCAATCGAGGACGGAACGGAGCAGTTTCGCTAGGAAAAGTTCCATTCTAACGAGTTCCCGCCGAGTCCATACTCCCGCTCGACGTCGAATCGAACGGTGAAGCACTTCTCTTCCACGCATCTACCATGCGTTCGGTCGCGATCGAAATGGCCAGCGCACCAGCCGAGCCCACCGGGCCACCGACCACCAAGCCACCCAGGGCGCAGGCCGCATGACCCGCGGCACGACTAGACTTCTGAGCGTCCGCGTGGGACATCTGACACCGGCGACCCACCGCGTAAACGCCATGCCTAGCGGTTTCGCCAGCGATCGTGGGTACGAGCGACCCTGCCGCTACTAAGAACCTGGACTGAGTCGCGATTGCGATCGACTTGGCAATCACATGGCGGCGGGCCGTACTGGCAATGCTGGCCACCGCCGCGCGAACCACCGACTCCCAACACATCTCCACCTGAACACTCTCGACGCGACCTGTTTTCAACTTCCTAGCAAAATGCTCGCAGTTCCCCAAAACGAGATGGTAGCCGCGCGTTCCGACCGCATCCAACGCTCCCCTCACCACTTCGTCCGGCGGAAGCGGGTCGGAAACGGACTCTACCATCACGGGTTGTCCGTTTGCAAACCGCTCCATCAGTACACGCTGAACCGACATCTCTGTTCCATAAACTCCGGTTTCCATAGCTTCGGTTCCCATGGCCTCGGTTCCCATGGCCTCGGTTCCCATGGCCTCGGTTGCCAAATGAACCACCGTGCCATCGCCAATATCGATTCCAAAATGGAGATATTGAAACAGTCCACGACGACAAGGAATCGAAATCAAATCGGCTTTGGCCATGGGTTAACGCTTCTTTTTCGAAAAGGGTTTACGGAAGGAAGGCTTTTCCTTAGGTCGATTGCAATGCTACCGGGTTCACGAGCCAGCGCAACAAAAATCTATTCGCTCCGGCGAATTCAATTATTGGTTTTCAAGGCCTCCAATTTGGACACCATCGATTCTAAGCCCGATAGGTTCAGCATCAGTCGGCTGCGTGCATCTTCGTCGGTGTGATTGAGAATCCCAATGGGACCAGAGTATCCGCTGCGGGCAATCGTCGCGAGGACCTCGAGATCACGATCCCCTTGGCCAATGGGAAGGATCTTTTTTCCGACGCGTTCGCCATCGGTTTGCATACCATTGACGTTGACCGCCAGCAAAAATGGCTTTAGCCTCTGCAGCACTTCCGGCAACCGGTCCAGTTGGTCATGGGCGTGATGAAGATTGAAGACGATCCCAACGTTTGGCAGATCCACACGACGCAATACCTCGATCTGGTTTTCCGGGATGCCGAACCATCCGCCATGATTGTACAACCCAACTTTGCAACCGATTTCCCCGGCTGCCACGGCAATGGAGCGGATGCGTTCCGCCTCCGAGGCCGCGAAAGAAGAGGACTCCGCTCCGGTCCACTTCGCGTCACCTCCACCCATCACCCAAAGTTGTGGGTGGGCATCGTGTTTCTTCAGAATCGCCAGAATGGATTTGGCTTCCTCGTTGAGAACCGAAGGAAACCACCACGCAGAGAGCTCGATCCCGTTATCTCGGAGCGCCATAATTTCAAGTTCGAAACTCGGGATGTGCTCTGCTCGATAGTCGTACGCGAATTTGTGGATACCCATTTCGCGTAACATGGTTGCGCGTTGCCGAGGAGTGCGTTTCCCAGCATCAAATGGCACAATACACCATGCCATCAAATTCTCACGCCGAAACAGCATAGTAGGACACGGCTTGCTGTCGATCGGATCGTTGCCGACAGGTCGGATTCCGACCCCTGTACGCCCTGCGATCGTATCGCCAAGCTCCTTGCGAATATCCTCCGCGTAGCCGCTTAGCTCCGCGACGACGGCCGGATTTTGAGCAGCCACGTTGATCCTTTCGCCGACATCCTGACTGAGATCGAAGAGCGAGAGTTCCAGCGACTGAACCTTATAACCATGCCGGCTGGCGATCCCGCGAATGCCGGACTCCTCGATCGCGGTGGGGGACATCTTTTCATAGTTAGCGGGCTTTCCATCGGCTCCTGGCGGTCCATTCACGCTGATGTACTCGTGGGGTAAATGCAGTTTCCACTTGCCCTCGCGAACCGCATGCAGTTCGGAGCCAGAATAGTAGGCGAACCGCTTGCGACCTTGAGCATCTAGCTGGCCGAGCAATACAGAGGATAGATCTTGGCCGTCAATCTTGGCCATCGGTTTTGGGGCACACATCCATTTGGCCAGCGTTGGCATGAGGTCGATGCCTGCAATCAATTCATCGCACACACGAGCTTGAGGGACATGATTGGGCCATCGGAGCAACAGCGGAACACGAACTCCCCCTTCGAAGGTTGTGAGCTTGCCTTCTCGCAAAGAACCGGCAGAGCCGGCGTGATTGCCGTAGCTGAGAAACGGACCGTTGTCGGAGAGAAACACGACGAGGGTGTTTTGGTCGACCTGGCTTTTTTGGAGTGCGTCGAGAATCTCCCCTACGGACCAATCCAATTCTTCGATGACATCGCCATACAGGCCACGGGCTGACTTTCCCAAGAACGCTTTGGAAGCCGCGATGGGTACGTGGGGCATCACGTGTGGGAGGTAGAGAAAGAAGGGTTTCGACTGGTTGTCGGCGATAAACTTCGTAGCGCGTTCGGTAAAGATCTTGGTGAACGTGGACTGGTCTGGATCCAAAGCAACGATCTTACCGTTCTCGATGAGTGGAAGAGGGGGGATACCGCGAACGGTAGGATGAAGCGGGCCGTTGTCGTTGGAATAGGGCAAACCAAACCAATCGTCGAAGCCATGACGATTTGGATCGAAGGGGGCTCGCGCCCCCAAGTGCCATTTTCCGTAGCAGGCCGTAGCATAGCCTGCGGATTTGGCCAATTCGGAAAGAAGTGTTTCGCTGGAATGGATACCTGTCAAACTAGTGTGATTGAGAGCGCCGGCCATACCGATGCGATTGGGATAGCAACCGCTCAATAGGGCAGCACGAGAAGCGGTGCAGACCGATTGAGCTACATTAAAATTCGTAAATCGGGTCCCTTCACGAGCCAACCGGTCCAGGTTGGGCGTTCGGATGTCGGACGCTCCATAGCAGCCGGCATCTGCAAATCCCATGTCGTCGGCCACAATAAGGACGATATTCGGCAAAGGTTCGGACGCGGATGCCGAAACAAAAAGAAAAAGGATTGCAACGTAAAAGGCTGGAAAAGTAGAACGTTGCATAGGGAACTCACCAGGGGAAAAGCAGCTGAAAAACCTATTGTATCCCTTTTTGGCCGCTTTCGATGAATTCCGTTGGGAACCGACAAGACTTGCCAATTCCCGAACAAGCTGATATTTTTTTGTTTTAGCTGTTGGGGATGCGTGGTATGCATGAACCTTTCAGGAGTTTTGGCGAAGTAGCTCAGTTGGTTAGAGCAACGGCTTCATAAGCCGTGGGTCGCTGGTTCAAGTCCAGTCTTCGCTACTGTTAGTTTGTGAAGCGATTCGTTGATAAAACGACCATTCGAGGCAAGACCTATTATTTCGGCAAGCATGGCACGGCAGAAAGTAAGCGGAAATTCAAGGATTTACTAGCGAAATACTTGCTAGCCCCTGATCCAACAACGTTCGGAGAGGAAGTCACCCGGCTATCAATGGCCGAAGTCGCGCGATCCTACGCGATTTACGCCAAAACATACTATGGCCCTGATTCTCAGGAGTTTAAAAATATCGCAATGGCCTTGAGGCCGATTAGCGAACTAATTCCCAGGAAGCCGGCTTGCGAGTTTTCCCCCACGGAGTTCAAGCAAATTCGGCAATGGTGGCTGTACCGGGACGTCTCAAGGCAGTTCGCTAATCACCAGATGCGGCGAATCACTCGAGCAATCAAATGGCTTGTCTCGAAAGGCATCCTTCCACCGTCCGTCCATCAGGTTATCAAGTGCGTAACTCCGTTAACAAGAGGCCACTGCAAGGCCCGGGAAGCCCTTCCAATCGTTCCAATTGACGATGTGACCGACCGTGGAAGCCACATCGCCGCTTCTGTCGAACGTCGTGGCCGATATGGTGCGATTTCAGCGTTTAACGGGATGCCGGCCCGGGGAGGTTTGTATGCTTAAACCTAACATGGTCGACCGTACCAATCCAGTTTGGGAAGCTAGGCTCGAAAAACATAAAACCGCTTGGCGAGGCAAGTCACGAACGATCTACGTGGGCCCCCAAGCCCAAGCCGTTTTGTTGCCGTACCAAAACCGTCCAGTTGACGCGTTTTGTTTCAATCCCCGGGAGGCCGTCCGGCAGAAATTGAAAGCAAGGGCGGAATCACGCGTGATTCCCAAAAGCTAACGACTGCATTATTTGCGGTTCTGGCAAAACCGATCAGATTGAAAAGGAGTTTGAACGGGCGTTCCAAGTACTAGGTTTTCGTATGGCCTTGGACACCGAGAGTTTTTAGTCGCCATACGCTTGGATCACTTGGGCGATCATCGCTTCCATAGTCAGTCGCAACCTCATGGCGACTCACGCAGCATCCTCTCGCCCACGCTGTCTGAGTGCTTCGTACAGGCCGGCTGGTCCAAGTAGAATTTCACGGAGACCATCGCGTACGGTTTCTGAGCCGAGAGCTTGGGTGCTCATTGTCGAATGGGCGTCCAGTGCGTCGATGATCGCGTTCATGATCTCTGACTTTAGATCCGGTGAGTTGGCAAACTGCTCCTTCTCGTTGTTCGATGCCTGCTTTACAAGCTTCTCTGACTCCAACAGCTTTCCTAGGATCACGTTGTTCACGTAAACGAGTTTGTCATTGTCGGTCAGCTCCCCAGTGAACAAGTCGTTTACCTTGGCGATGATCTCGCTGAGGTATGCTTTTTCCTTCTCCTGGACCATTCCGCTGCCGACCTCGGTCATCGGGTTCAGTTTCGGATACTCGGCATCCCCCAACTTCATCGTCTGCTTGCCGCGATCCTTGAGATTGTGATGCGTGAGAGTGACCAACGATAAATCGACACCGTCGCGTTCGAGACCGAACTTGAGCAACCGTAATAGGTACTTGAAGAAGATCGCCCGCTTCTCGAATTCCGTGTTCCCATAGTCAAAGATCTGCGACAGGAACGTGTAAACCCGTTGGTAGGTCGCCATGTCGGTACGGAACAGAATCAACGAATCCATCTTGTCCTTAACCGTTGCTGCTGCTTGATCGTTCTTCGCTTCGACTGCGGCTCTTAACGCTGTTTTGGCTTCATTGAATTGGGTCAGCAGTCGCTTCGCTACGGGCTCTACCGCTGATTGCAATTGGCTTTGCTTGGCGTTCGGGTTCAATTCAACCGTCACAACTCGTTCCACTTCAAAGGTGTCGTAGTAGCCGGTCGCGTCGAGCTTTGAACGAAGCGTGAGAACGATATCCGGATCGGTGGCATCGGACAGTTCCGCAGTCGTGTAATACGTTTTGAATGCGTTCAAGACCTCCTCGGGGTCGTTCACGAAATCGAGCACAAACGTTTTGTCCTTGCCTGGATGACATCGATTGAGCCGCGATAGAGTCTGAACCGCCTGGATTCCAGCCAAACGCTTGTCGACGTACATGCCGCACAATAGCGGTTGATCGAACCCGGTTTGGAATTTGTTCGCCACGAGAAGGATTTGATACTCGTCTCCTTTGAATGCCTCACGGATGTCTCGCCCCTTGAGGTTCGGATTTAGAGATTGGCTGGTCTCCTTGAATGGGTCCGGTCCCGATGCCTTGTCATCCACTTCGCCGGAAAACGCGACTAAGGTTCGCAGTGCATAGCCCTTGCTCTTGATGTACTTGTCGATCGCCAATTGCCATCGGACTGCTTCCAGGCGACTGCCGACAACCACCATTGCCTTGGCTCTTCCGCCGAGTAGTGGAGCCACCATTTCGCGAAAGTGCTCGACGACAATTTGAACCTTTTGTGAGATGTTGAAGGGATGCAATCGGACCCAGCCCATGAGGCCCTTCATTGCCGCGCTGCGTTCTACCTGCTTGTCATCAAGTTCCGTGAGCGGCAATGCGCTAGCAGCCGGTGTCTTCGCATCATGTAACCGGCGGCTAGCGCCTTGCCGCTCACCATACTGAGCCAGTTTATACGCCAGTTTGTACGACGTGTAGTTTTGTAACACATCGAGGATGAACCTCTCTTCGATCGCTTGACGCATGGAGTAGACGTGGAACGGTGCTGGCAGGTTGTCTGGTTCTGCGGGTTTCGATGGATCAGGCCGGCGACCGAACAGTTCTAGCGTCTTCGACTTGGGCGTCGCAGTGAACGCAATAAACGTAATGCTGGCATCGCTCGCACGAGCGGACATTTGCATCGCTAGAATATCCTCATTGCTGATTTCGCCACCGTCGGCGAGTTCCTTTTGCTCCTCAGCGGACAGCAATTGCTTAAGCTTCGATGCGGCTTCGCCACTTTGCGAACTGTGGGCTTCGTCGGCAATCACCGCGAAGCGTTTGCCCTCGGTTGCAGCGAGTTCCTGCACAGCCTTCAGTGCAAATGGAAACGTCTGGATTGTGCAGACCACGATCTTCTTGTCGCCGGATAATGCGTCAGCAAGTTCAGCACTCTTGCTACCTCCATCACCTTTGATCGTTGCCACGACTCCGATCGTTCGCTCGAATCCGTAAATGGCGTCTTGTAATTGACCATCGATCACGTTTCGATCGGAGACAACTAACACCGTATCGAACATCTTCTTGTGGTTTACATCGTGGAGATCAGCCAGGAAATGCGCAGTCCACGCGATCGAGTTAGTTTTTCCAGAGCCAGCGCTATGTTGAATGAGATACTTTTCACCAGGTCCCTCGTTCAGGATTGCCGATTGCAATTTGCGAGTTGCATCGAGTTGATGGTATCGAGGAAACAAGATCTGTTTCAATTGTTTCTTGTCGTCTCGTTCTGCGATCAGATAGCGCCCCAAGATCTCCGGCCAGCTATCGCGTCGCAGAATCTCTTCCCAAAGGTATGAAGTTTGATATCCCGAAGGATTGAGGGGATTACCAGCTCCACCATTGTCTCCTTTGTTGAACGGTAGAAAAACTGTGCTGGCACCTGCCAATCGAGTCGTCATTTTCACTTCGCGATTGCTGACTGCAAAATGAACCAACGCGCCGGAGGGAAACGACAACAGTGGTTCAGGATTCTGCCCTTTGGGACTTGGGTCGCGATCAAAGCGGTACTGGTTTACTGCATCATCAATGCTCTGGGTGAAATCAGTTTTAAGTTCGAGGGTAGCGACCGGGATTCCATTTAAGAACAAGACAAGGTCAAAGCTGTTCTCGTTTAGAAGCGAGTAGTGAACTTGGCGGACGACCCGCAATCGATTGGCAGCATAGCGAGCTAGGATGTCGGGGTTGACCGCCAAGGCTGGCTTGAATTGAGCCATCTTGAGCCCTTTGCGTAGCCCCATCACGTCGAAGCCATTGCGCAAAATATGCAACGTGCCAAGCTGATTGAGCGAGTCTCTTAATCGAGTGAGTAGCGTCTCCCTGGCAGCCGCACCATGGTTCTTGATCAGAGCATCCCAAGCATCTGGTTGGGTCGTCTGTACCCACGCGAGC
>Ga0335394_10000308_pt1 | contig 50014 bp, 43 predicted proteins | sample MAT03_FD_205741 | JGI IMG/M metagenome (GOLD analysis project Ga0335394, IMG submission 205741) | Freshwater microbial communities from Lake Fryxell liftoff mats and glacier meltwater in Antarctica - MAT-03 (spades assembly) (version 2) ... | reverse complement strand
GGCGGCATTCTCCTCGGTATAGGAGTCATCACCTTTGTAGCCGCAAACTGGCAAGTTTGGTCGCGGGAAGCGAGAGTTGCACTGCTGCTAAGTCTTTTCGTAGCAGTCAATGCAGCGGGTTTCTATCTGTGGCGAATTCCCCCATCCCGAAGCCAAAGCTCAAATCAAAATATTTTGCCCGCAACAATAGGGCGAAACAAACTCCTAGGTGAAGGATTGTTGCTGTTAGGTGCTCTGATTTTAGGAGCAAATATGGCATTGATGGCGCAAATGTTCCACATAGGCGGTTCTTCCTACGGACTTTTCCTGGCTTGGGGAATCGGCGTGCTCGGAATGGCTTACAGTTTGCGGTTGACTTCTTTGGGCGTTTTGTCCGCACTTTTAGTCGGTTTGGGCTATTGGCTTGCCGTGTTAGATTGGTCTTCCAAAGTCGAGTTTTCTTGGCTGGAAGTTTTGGTGCGGCAAATGCCGATCGCAGCCAGTATAATGTTTGTGCCGCTCGCTTATTGGTGTCGATCGCGTGTTATTTTTGCTATAGGTGCGATCGCGATAATTTTCTCCCTACAAGTTTCTATTGTCCAAGGCTTAAATCCAAGCTGGGCTGCTGCAATTTTTTGTGCTTTACCGCCCGCTTTGCTGTGGGGATACGACGATGCAATCTGGCCGAATGTACACAGCAGGCTGTTCCAACCTACCGCCCGCAGTTTAGCACTGCTGTTTCTCGCCGGTGTGTTTTATGTTCTTTCTTTCCACTGGTTGTGGCAAGATTCGCCGAATCCTGCACAAATTCCGCCGGATTGGGTTTTGCTTGCAAATGTGGCTGTTTTGGGCGGTTTCACGGTGTTTGAATGGCTGCGTTTGGGACGTTTGGAACTCCGCCGTCCGAAACAAAAAGCAGTGGATTTGACCACAGGTGCGATCGGCATTTTAATCCTCGCCAGCGCCTTAATACCACTTTTTCACCTCAGTTTTACTCCCATTCCTCAATTAGCGACTTTTCTGTTCAATGTTTTATCATTTCTGCTCGCTGTCGGCTTAATCCGAGAAGGTTTAGCTTTAGGAAACCGCCAGACTTTTTGGGGAGGCATGGTATTAATCACCCTGCAAATTATCAGCCGAGTGTTTGAATATAACACAGAATTATTGCTCAAATCTTTTGTATTTGTTTTGTGTGGAATTGGCGTAATTGCCGCCGGCTTGTGGTTCGAGCGCCACTTCGCACAAATCAACGATGAATAGAAAATATTCATCTCTCTCTTCTCTAACTCAGCGCCCTCTGCGGTCTCTGTGGTTTAATCATTCCGAAACAACCGTAAACAATATAACCCATACCTAATATGAACACAAACAACATTGACTTATTAGTTAAAAATCCAGATAAAACAAATGTGTTTCAGCTTCCCCCGGAAGCAAAACGCCTTCCTGCGTGGCGGCTGTGGGTTCCTTTGCTCCTGCAAATCGGACTAATTGCCGCAGTACCAGCGACCGCAGTTTACACTTTTATTACTGGCAAAACAGTTGTCCTGCAAACAGCACCAGTAGACCCTTACGACTTTTTGCGCGGATATTACCAAGTTTTGAGCTATGATATTTCCGATCGCACAAATCTCCAAAAACTCCCCGGTTGGAAAGATTTACCTAGCGACAAAACACCTTGTCCGCCCGGAATAGTTTGTCCGAAAAACACCCACAATATCAAGCCACAAACCAGTTTTTATGTAATCTTAGAAGCGCCAAAAGCCGCGACTAATCCCGGCCGCCCCCAAGCTTGGAAACCCGTCCGCGTCAGTCTCAAAAATCCCGCCAATTTGCCCGCAAACCAAATCGCACTTAAAGGCAAATATAACAGTTGGCGGATAGAATACGGCTTAGAAACTTATTATATGCCAGAGGATGAAAGGGAAAAAGTCAATCAGGAGATTAGCGAAGCTCAAAGGAAGCAGCGACAATCTTTTGTGGTAGAAGTAAAGGTTGACAAAACAGGCCATGCTGTGCCTGTGAGTTTGTGGGTGCGCGATCGCAATTATAGATTTTAGCCCAAAAGGCCCAAAGGTCGTGAAGCGTAGCTATCCCGTAGGGAATCGGCTTTTTGGCCTTGTTTTGAGTATTTTAGCTGAGGGAGGGGGCTGCTGGTGGGCGATTCCCTACCGCAACGGACTCGCACGCGCGTTCGGGATAGCTTCCCTCGCGCGAAAATTTCAATTGCCGACAACCCAGGAGAATCTATTAAGATATATAAGACTTGCACAAATCTTGCCAATTCAAGGGCGCAAGTCATGACTCTACTGGAGCTTCTCATGTTAGCCGAGCTAATCTCTGCCAGACGAATACTCAAGACCAAACTCCTCGACTTCTTAGGACTTCCCGAAAATTGCCAAGACAAAACCGATCATCTCGTCAACCGAATTGTATCCCTGCTGGAAGCAAATCCAGCCGAACAAGAAAGATTTTGGGAGACATTCAAAAGTGAATTAGCCGTCGATCCGGTAGAATTAGAAACAATACTCAAGTGTTCGCCAGCAGAACGCCAGCAGTGGATTGAACAAGACAAACTCCCTATTCTAGAATACCGCTCTTTCCGCAAATCAGGAATCCATCTCGAATATCCCGTTCACGACAGAAGATTCATCTTAAGTCTAACGCCAACCGATATTAATAATTGGCGCAAAGAACCCAAAGGGCCGATTAAAAATAATCGCCAAATACCCACCCCAATCAATACAGAAAAGCCCGAAGAAAACGAACAATCACGAGTAGCTTTTAGTTCCGAGTGGGAAAAAATCATTGCCGACTGGAAAGAACAAGGTTCGGCGGAAATTTCAGCAACCTTCCAGCTAGCTTACTGGACTGTTTGGGCGTCGCGCTGGGCCAAAGAAAATCAGCTCAACAGCTTTAAAGCAATTAAATATAAGGAAGTCTACGAAGCTCACCAGCAGGAATGGTACCAGCGAAAAAATCAAGCAGTCAAGTTACTGATTGAAATGCCTTACGCCATGCTTTACTTCTACCGTCCGGCAGATTCTGACAAATTATATCTCGAACTGTGCGACGACCACCAGGAAATGATGAAAGATGACTACTATTGGGATAAGTGGGATTTTTTCTATCAGAACCGCAAGCTGGTAAATAGATGCCGCGAATGCGTGTACTCCGAAACCAAAGATTATTACTCGCTTTACTACCTGGAAATCAAGAGCGACAAGTTTCCCGATTTTAGTTTTTCTTTCCACACGCCGTACACCATCGGCAGAAAATTTTTGCCGCATCCAGAAACGCTGCCTTATGTAGACCACGTAGAACAAGACGGCATTTTTCGCTTTGGCCGTCCGCTGCTGGAACAAGAGAAAGTTATTCACACAGAAAAGGATGTATTGCTTAAGTTTGAGGCTGCTTTGGCAGCAGCGAAAAAGTTTTCTTAGTTGTTAGTTATTAGTCATTAGTCATTAGTTGACAAGTATAGTAAGATGCGCGCGCCGAACTCAGAAACCGGGTTTCTTCCGAGATTTATCGTCACTCAACCCAAAATTCGTAGAAACCAGGTTTCTTACCCGCGCACTCACTAATGACAACTGTCAACTGTCAACTGACAATTGTCAACTGTCAACTGACTTTTGAAGTTGGATTACTTGAATGCTGCCGCCAGCACAAATTTTGGGTTGTTGAGCTTCTTTGGAATTGTACGATCGCCATCCCACTTCTGCCAACAAACTCCCCAAGTCTGTTTCGAGCAAATTCCAAGCAGTTTCTGTCTCAAACAACCACAAAAAAACAGCCAACCCTGGCCAAAATACCTGATTTGTGGGCGAGTGAAAATCTACCAAAATGAATAGACCACCGGGCTTGAGTACGCGGTATACTTCCTCAAAGATTTGTCGCAATTGTGCCCGATCGCATTTCGTGCATCGCAACACTGCTGTGTACCAAATCAAAATGACAGTCGCCAAAAGGCATGGACTCGGCAAAAGCTTCTACATAATTGGCTGATGGCACATTTTTCCTTGCCAGTTGCAGAGATAATGGCGCCGCGTCAAGTCCTGTGACATCCGGGAAATATTGCACCAGAAATTGCTTAGTTTGACCGCTACCGCAACAAAGGTCTAAAATTTTAGTTTCGGCGCTGATGGTCAAATTTGCCCAGGCTAGTTGACCCAAACGAGCATTGCCGCCTACGCTCAAAGCAGCCAGACGCGCGATCGCATCGTAGAGACACTGATACCGATAACTTAAATCTCTAAAAATTGTTGCCATAGTCAAAATTATGTATACCTTGCTATCGACTTAAGATATCATCCGAGAAATTGGGTAGAAACCCCGTCCTTTTAGGACGGCTTTGTGTTACAATATAATTGGTCAATGACCCACCCGCGACTATGTGAACATAAACCCTAATTAATAAGTTTGCGACAACCGCAACGGGAAAGAAAAATAGGTAGACCGGGAAAAGAGGACAGGGCAATGGGCAGTCCAACCCTAGAATCAAAACTACGAAGAATTCCGTTTGGTATTCGACACGTAAAAACCGCAGGGCTTGCGGGGTTAGTCTGTGGAGCAAACATAAGACCAAATCTCTTTGAGGGTGGAGGCAGTTGCGAAGAAGCAGAAATTCAAATCGCGAGGTTTGGGAATCCCCGTCCGCGACGGTCGGGGTGGATGTCAAGAGGCTATATTGTTAAAATAAGTAACAGAACTGAGACGATGGGAGAGCTGTAACTGCTATGGGCCGTGTGGGAGTATTGCTATTAAACTTGGGCGGGCCAGATCAAATCGAGGATGTCCGTCCTTTCCTGTTCAACTTGTTTGCTGACCCGGAAATCATTCGCATTCCGTTTCCGTGGATGCAAAAACCGCTCGCCTGGTTGATTTCGACTCTGCGTTTTCAGAAATCTCAGGAAAACTACCGCCAAATCGGGGGCGGCTCTCCTTTGCGGCGGATTACGGAGGAACAAGCCCTAGCGTTGCAAGAACTCTTGCAGTCCAAGGGACAGGATGCTCGAGTGTACGTGGGGATGCGCTATTGGCATCCTTTTACCGAAGAGGCGATCGCCAAAATTAAGCGCGATCGCATTGAACATTTGACAATCTTGCCGCTGTATCCTCAATTTTCCATCAGCACCAGCGGTTCTAGCTTCCGGCAGCTAGAAGAAATGTGGGGCAAAGATCCTGCCCTCAACGATATCGAATATACGGCTATTCCTTCTTGGTATCAGCGGCCAGGCTACATTCAGGCAATGTCGGAACTGATAGCCCAACAACTAGACCACAATCCTCATCCCGATCGAGTTCACATCTTTTTCAGCGCCCACGGCGTCCCCCTCAGCTACGTAGAAGAGGCTGGAGACCCCTATCAGCGCGAGATTGAAGATTGCACTCGTCTGATTATGGAACATTTGGATCGATCGAACGAACACACTCTCGCTTATCAAAGTCGGGTTGGCCCGGTGGAATGGCTCAAGCCTTACACCGAAGACGCGATTACCCAATTGGCAGAAAGTGGAGTCCAAGATTTATTGGTAGTTCCGATTAGTTTTGTTTCCGAACATATCGAGACTCTGCAAGAAATTGACATGGAGTATCGAGAATTGGCTGAAGAGTCGGGGATTGAAAATTTCTACCGAGTCCCAGCCCTGAATACTCATCCGGTGTTTATTGAGGCCTTGGCCGATTTAGTCATCGAATCTATAGAATCTCCCAGCGTTAAATTCTCTGATGTGATACGCCCTTCCAAGACAGTCAAAATGTACCCTCAAGAGCAATGGGAGTGGGGTTTGACGACGGGGGCGGAAGTCTGGAACGGTCGTGTAGCAATGATTGGTTTTATAGCATTAGTGATCGAGTTAGTGACGGGTCAGGGCCCGCTACATTCGATCGGATTGCTTTAAATTGACAGTTGACAGTTGACAGTTGACTGTTGACTGTTGACAGTTGACTATTATTACAAATGACTAATGATATCAAATCCGTTGGTATCGGAATTATTCATCACTCTCTTCTGGAGACTCAGCGCCCTCTGCGGTCTCTGCAGTTAAATCATTCCGAAACAACCGCAAACAATATGACTAATCACCAATAATTAATCAGGATCGCGCTTGCGGCGGCGGGGATTTCCCCTATCGCCCGGTATTCCCTGACTTTTGTACCAGCGATACCACTCTTTAGAACTGCGAATTGCCAGCCACAGCAGGATCATAGCAACTAACCCTCCCTGCCGCGGCGCGTCAAAGGCAAACAAAACCAACGAAATGCACAGAACATCTTGGAGGAAAATCACCCAAATCGGCAAACCCCGCAGCCGATAAAGCCATCCTGCTTGTACCAGTTGCAGCACTAAAGCCAACAAACCTCCGACAATACCAATTATCCACAGCATCCAAGGGTGAGCAATAATTTCCTCGATCGAACTTACCTGAGCGATCGCAATTCCCATAATTGCTCCTACAATGGGACTGAAAATAATTTGCACAATTTGCAGCACCCGCTGTCCCACAAAAGTTTTAGAAGCAAATAACTCTAACAACGACCAACTCACCAAGATGGTGATAGCCACTTGGGGGTGAACCCCCGACAATAGAGGTATTTCCGACCAAAGTTTGTCAATCCGCAACAAACCAATTAACAGCAGGGGCAGGGCAATTCTCATACCCCCTGCCGCAGACGCAGAGAGCGCGGCTAGGAGTCCAACCATAATAATAATAATTCAGTTTCTAACGTCAGCTAAAGCCTCGATCTATTTCAGAATTTAATTCCCCTGATGGCTGGCTGTGATTTGAGCGATCGAACTCAAATTACTCCTTGAGCTTAAATATATCCCTCTATTTTAAGTGTATTTGCTTAATCTCTGCTTGGGAGTGCGATATTGTCGATCGACACAAGGTAGTTTGTGGACAGTTGACCGTTGACAGTTGACAGAATTCAACCAGGATTGTGATTAAATTAGCTTAAGCACTCGAAGCCTTCTTCTCTCTGACAACAGTCAACTAACAACAGTCAACAGTCAACTAACTTCTTATGTCTGATTCATTATTTGCCGATGCCAGTCGCCGATTAGAACGAGCCTTAAAATATGTGTCCCTTTCCGAGGATACGATCGAACGGCTAAAATATCCCAAATCCAGTTTAATAGTATCGATTCCCGTGCGGATGGATGACGGTTCCCTGCGAATTTTCCAAGGTTATCGGGTGCGCTACGACAATACCAGAGGCCCGTCTAAAGGAGGAGTGCGCTATCATCCGGAAGTATCCCTTGATGAAGTGCAATCCTTAGCATTTTGGATGACCTTTAAATGTGCAGTTTTGAACTTGCCTTTTGGAGGAGCCAAGGGCGGGATTACTCTCAATCCCAAGGAATTGTCCAAACTGGAATTGGAACGGTTGAGCCGGGGCTATGTTGATGCGATCGCAGATTTCATCGGCCCGGATGTCGATATTCCCGCGCCCGATGTCTACACCAATCCCATGATTATGGGTTGGATGATGGATCAATACAATATTATTAAGCGGCAGCTTTCTCCAGCGGTTGTGACTGGAAAACCAGTGACAATTGGTGGCAGTTTGGGAAGAGATACGGCAACAGCAATGGGTGCTTTTTTTGTAGTACAAACTATTTTACCCAAATTTGAGCTAAATCCTCAAGATACAACTGTAGCAGTACAAGGTTTTGGTAATGCCGGTGCAGAAATAGCTGAACTGCTCTGGAAAGCAGGTTACCAAGTTGTTGCGGTCAGCGATTCCCAAGGGGGAATTTATGCTAAACAAGGGCTGGATATCCCCAGTATTCGAGGCTTTAAAAACTCTAACAAAGGTATCAAAGCTCTTTACTGCGAAGGTTCAGTTTGCAATATTATCGAACACGAAATTTTGACAAATGAACAGCTTTTAGAATTAGATGTAGACGTGCTAGTTCCAGCAGCTTTGGAGAATCAAATCACTGAAGCGAATGTTAATGATGTTAAGGCTAAGTTTATTTTTGAAGTAGCTAACGGGCCGATTGATTCTGCTGCTGATTTAATTTTAGAAGCGAGGGGAATTCACGTAATTCCTGATATTTTAGTTAATGCCGGAGGCGTAACGGTTAGTTATTTTGAGTGGGTGCAAAATCGCAGCGGACTTTATTGGACGCTGGAGGAAGTCAACCAGCGGTTGAAGCATAAAATGGTCGAAGAAACTGAGGCAATTTGGAAAAAATCTCAGGAATTGTCAGTTTCCATGAGAACTGCTGCTTATGTGTACGGGTTAAATCGACTCGGAGAAGCGATGAATGCGAAGGGAACGCGGGATTATTATGTGAACGGTTGAGGGAAGTGCGGTAAGATTGCCCGATCGCACAATCTTACCGCAGTTATTCGAGAAGAGTGCAGTCTACGAACCGACTTGGCAAAACTTAGGAATGAGAATTAAATAACCTGCAATGCGTGATTTTCTTGTGGGATGGGCCAGAAAGCCCGTCCCTTATAGACGGGCGAGACGCCCATCCCACAGGCTTATGCAAATTATTTAATTCACGATCCTTAGCTTTGAATTATTGGCGAATTTTAGGCATCCACGCAGCAGTTTATTTAACCGCCACTTTGGTGCTACCAAAGACGAAAGATGTTTTTAAATAGAGATTTTAAATAGAGATTTTACATAGAGAGAAATGTGTTAATTTCTACGAACTACTTCATGGTACAAGACCCGCAGTTATGATGTATGGACAACCACCTGATGCAATGATATCGGAAGTTGCTGCATTTGGCTTTTGGGATTTTAAAATCCCAAAAGCCTTTCGAGCAAAATTATTTGAATGCTACCCCTTGACAGGTCAAGACAGTATCTACAAAATAAATAGATCAACCTTGCAAAACTTCAATTAAAGCATCGCCCATCGCCCGACAGCCGACGAGTTTCATGCCTTCCGACATGATATCACCAGTGCGATAACCCCGATCCAAAACTTCGACAACTGCTTGCTCAATTTTATTAGCAGCTTCCGGCTGATTTAAGGCGTAACGTAGCATCATTGCCGCACTCAAAACTTGGGCGATGGGATTAGCTTTATCTTGTCCGGCGATGTCTGGTGCGGAACCGTGCACTGGTTCAAAAACTCCCGGCCCAGTTGCTCCCAAACTAGCAGAAGGCAGCATTCCAATACTACCAGTTAGCATCGCCGCAGCATCGGAAAGAATGTCGCCGAATAAATTGCCGGTGACAATTGTATCGAACTGTTTCGGCCAGCGAATTAACTGCATGGCCGCGTTGTCAACGTAGAGGTGAGAAAGTTCCACATCAGGGTATTCTGAAGAAAGGGCAATTATGCGATCGCGCCACAGTTGCGAAACGTCCAAAACATTCGCCTTATCAACGGAACACAGCCTTTTCCCGCGCTTCCTAGCCGTCTCAAAAGCCACGCGCCCAATTCTGTCAATTTCAGAGTCGGTGTAAGCCATCGTGTTGACACCGCGTTTTTCGCCCGTTTCCGTCTCAAAAATACCTTTCGGTTTGCCGAAATAAATCCCGCCGGTGAGTTCGCGGATTACCATAATATCCACGCCTTCGACAACTTCCCGTTTCAAACTAGAAGCATCAACTAATTGGGGTAAAATAGTCGCAGGACGCAAATTTGCGAACAAACCCAATCCGGCGCGCAGTCCTAATAATCCCGTTTCCGGGCGCTGTTCGCGGGGCAAATTATCCCACTTGTAACCGCCGATGGCTGCTAACAATACTGCATCGCTATTGCGGCATTTTTCCAGTGTTTCTTCGGGCAGCGGATTGCCTGTGGCATCAATAGCCGCGCCGCCCATTAAAGCTGTTTGAAATTCAAAGCCGATGTCCAATTGTTGACCGACAAGTTTCAGGACATCTACCGCCACAGCGATAATTTCAGGGCCGATGCCGTCTCCTGGTAAAAGAGTGATGCGGTAGTTTTGAGTCATATCGATTTAGGAGTTTTGATTTGAGATTTAAGATTGAGTTGACGGGAATTATTTAAGTAGGTAAGTACCAAAAAACATAGTATCTTGTAGGGGCGGGTTTAGCTAACAATCTCTGATACAAGCGAGTGAAAAAGTGCAAAACCTGCCCTCCCCATCTCATGTTTATTTAAAACTACCTACTGAGCAATGCCAGACATTCTCACAAGGCTATAATCATATCAGGATAAGCAACCTCAGAATTCATTATGACATTCCCGACTTACCCGCCTGCTCAAGCTGAACCGCCTCTCGACCCGCGGCAGAGTTTGCCAACAATGTATGATTTACCTAGCGAAGACCCAAAGGAGCCCGGTTTGCCTGATACATTTCATTTAGACCAGCCGCAACTCTTGGAATTCACGTTTTTGCCGCCGGGATGGGATGCGGAACAAGTCTTTACAGCCAGCGACCTAAATTTGTATTACGATGCAACACAACCGCGCTGGCACAAACGCCCGGATTGGTTTGCGGCAGTGGGTGTGCCAAGGCTTTATCAAGGGCGCGATATGCGGTTGAGTTATGTAGTTTGGCAAGAACGGGTAAATCCGTTTGTGGTGGTGGAATTGCTATCGCCGGGAACTGAAGATGAAGATTTAGGGCGGACTGTTCAGCAAGCTGGGGAACCGCCGACTAAGTGGCAAGTTTATGAACAAATTTTGCGGATTCCTTACTATTTTGTGTTCAGTCGCTATACGGATGAATTGCGAGCTTTTCATCTTGTAGGTGGCCACTATGAACCGGCAGAATTAATGGATGGACGGTTATTTATTCCTGAGTTGCAGTTGAGTTTAGGTTGGTGGCAAGGCAGTTATAAGAGTATGAATCGTTTGTGGCTGCGGTGGTTTACGGCGGAAGGAAGGTTGATTTTGAGTCCGGGTGAAAGGGCGACGGCGGCGGAACGGCAACTGATAGAATCTCAACAGCAACTGATAGAATCTCAACAGCAACTGATAGAATCTCAACAGCGAGAGGAAAGACTGGCGGCGCGGTTGCGGGAATTAGGTATCGATCCTGAACAGTTGGTTTAATAGTTCTCGATCGCACTTTGACCTCAAAAACCCGGTTTCTTCCCATATTTCTCGTTAATAAACCCAAAACTCGTAGAAACCGGGTTTTTCGCCCTCATACGTAATTCTTGCTTAATTTATTTTTTTGGGGCGATGCTCAAAGCCCACCCCACAAGAGTTTCAAGAAACAGGATTGTGAAAATTAAATGCAGTACAACTTAATAGATCGCACTCAGCCCCTTTTCAACTCATCGAATCCGCGTCACAAGATTGAAATAAGATAACAAAAGTTCGATCGCACGCACGTACAAAAAAATCGGCAAGGAGTCGCACCAGTGGCAGAGGGCGAAGGCACACCAACATCAGCACAGATTGACAATCGGGACTATTCATGGGCTTTTTGGCCAGTTGTCCCCCTCTATCCCTACAGCAAGCGGCGCACCATCCGCAAGGAAATAGTCAAGGACACAATCTGGACTTTTGACCAGCTACAAGGCATTTTCTACGTAGTCGTGCCGATTCGGATGACAGTAATTAAACTAGAACCCGAAGGCCTTCTCGTCTACGCCCCCGTTGCACCGACTCCTGAGTGCATCCGCTTGGTAAAAGAGTTAGTAGCAGAGCACGGCGAAGTTAAGTATATTTTGCTGACAACGGTTTCCGGCATCGAGCACAAAGTTTTTGTCGGCCCCTTTGCGAGGAGTTTTCCCGAAGCGCAGGTGTTTGTCGCCCCGCAGCAGTGGAGTTTCCCCGTGAATTTGCCACTGAGTTGGCTGGGTTTGCCGGCGAAACGCACGTCTGTACTGCCCTTTGACAGCAGCAACACGCCGTTAGCCGATCAATTTGACTGGGCAATTCTCGGCCCGATCGACCTTGGTTTGGGCAAATTTGCCGAAGTTGCCTTATTTCACAGGCGATCGCGCACACTGATGTTAACAGATTGCGTGGTTTCCATTCCCGAAAACCCGCCCGCGATCGTCCAATTCGACTCGTACCCGCTGCTATTTCACGCCAAAGACTGCGCCTCGGACGTGGTGGCAGATACCCACGAAAATCGGCGCAAAGGATGGCAGAGAATCGCCTTATTTGCCATGTATTTTCGCCCCCGCGTGCTGGAAGTACCGCCGTGGTCGGGGGTGTTGGCCAGCGCCCTCACAGCGCCAGAACGCTCTCGGAGAGCTTATTTTGGGTTGTATCCGTTCAAGTGGAAAACAGATTGGGTGCGATCGTTTGAGGCTTTGCGGGGAGGAGGGCGGTTGTTTGTCGCGCCGATTTTGCAGACTTTGATTCTCAACCGCGCCCCGAGGGAAACTCTTGATTGGGTGGATAAAGTGGCGAGTTGGGACTTTCAAAGGATTGTACCTTGTCACTTCGATAGTGCGATTGACTCCTGGCCGCGTGAATTTCGGCAAGCATTCTCATTTCTGGAAAAACACTCACCTGTTAATTCCTTACCCGAAGACGATTTTAAATTGCTCAGGCAGATTGATGCCGGTTTGAATAAAACTGGTTTGGTTCCGCCTGCGAAAGAAAAGGTTTAATCTTACATCTTGCACCATTGTTAAGAACAGGCAAGATGCCTGTTCCACAATAAAATTGAGTTTTGTGGAACGGGCATCTTGCACCATTGTTAAGAACAGGCAAGATGCCTGTTCCACAATAAAATTGAGTTTTGTGGAACGGGCATCTTGCCCGTTGCTAAACAGGTAATTGAGAATAGTGCAACATCTCAGTTGACTGAGATATCTGTAGGGACACGGAAAGGCCGTGCCCTTACCCGTCGCACTTAAACTCATCAAACTTCACCACTTCCGACTCGGGTTTCCGCGTATCAAAATAGTAGCTGCTAACCGTACCATCCCCCGTATCAAAAATAGTAAAAGCCGTAATATCGTTGCTAGCAATATACGGCAGCGGCAGCCCGTCTTCTCCCAACAAAGGCGCAACAGTCGGCACCACAGGTTCCAATCCGTTCGGATCTCCAATAGCGCTGTAATCTTCCCGATATCCCGGCGGCACAAATCGGCGCTTTTCCCCCACAAAAGCACCGTAACTGTTGCCCACATTAGAAGTTTCCAAAAAGTGCATTCCGCTGGAACTTACAAACCGATTCCACAAGTGCGAATGTCCGTAAAATACCAACTGCACCCCCGCTGTTTCTAGTAGTGGCACTACATCCCGAATCAGATAATCTTGCTGTTTCGGATACTCGTAACGCACCATTTTAATCTCGCCATTCTCAGCGCGATCGACTATTTGCACTGGGTCAGTATAAGCAGGTACAATATTGTCACCCAGAGAATGCGGCGGGTGGTGAAACATCACAATTTTATATTTTGCCTGCTGGAATTCCGCACTTTTTAACTCTTGTTGCAGCCAATTATATTGAGCACTGCCCTTGACAATCGGCTCAAAAATATGCTGTCCGTGTCCCCATTTTTCGGGATTATTAAAATCTTCGTCCCGTTCGCGATACCTGCCTCTGGCACGCGGATCTAAATTCGGAGTCCGCCAGATATTAGTAACATACAAAGTTACTAACCGCACGTCCCCAAAAGTCACAGCATAGTAATTTTTGCCTCCCGGTAAATTGAAAATTTCCTCATAGGTATCGCTATTAAAACTATTGTTTTTTAGCCATATTCCCCGCACTGAAGGGTCATTATTGGGATTCAAAGATGCAGCACGTTGAGCGTATATTTTCTCGGCAGCGGCGCGGGGAAAAGGATCATTAAATTGGTCATCCAGTTTGCTGTTGGTTGCAAAGCGACCCATGATTTCGTGATTGCCAAGGGCGGGGAATAAAGGCGCGTGTTGGATCAGTTCGCCGCCGCTGTAAACTGTTTTGATGCCGTTTTTGTCGAGTTCGGAAAATGCGCGACCTTGCAGAGAGGGAAAAAAGGCGCGGCCCCGGTAGTCGTCAAACCATTCAGAAGCGCGATCGGGTATATTAATTAAATCCCCTGCCATAAAAACTGCGTCAACTCTCCCAATTGTTTCGGCTACTTTCTGGAGATTTGCTGCTGTCATAGGCATCAATTGATGGTCGGAAGTGAGAAGAATTTTGAGCGCAATTCCTGCTGCTGGTGTCGGAGAAAGAGTGAATATTTTGCTGCTGACAGATGCGCCGTCTTTCCTTTCGCTGGTGACTCGATAAGGAATGCGAACACCGGGCCTTAAATTGGGGACTTCTGCTTCGTGGCGCCAGATGTCGCGGACAATTGGATTACTTTCAATTATGCTTTGTTTGATTTTATCGGAAATGTGAGAGTCTTTGTCTTCGCGAGTGCGGCTTAGCTTGGTAGTATTTGCCGCCGTAATTTGACTCAAATTTTCGCCGTAAGCAACAGTGTTGCTAGTACCGGCAAACTCGGTAAACCAGACAACTCGCACCGAGTTTACTGTTGGGAGTTGCAGAAACGGATCGGTTAAAAGTTGAGGTTGGTTGAGGTAAGATTGCATCATGAAACCTAGCAGTAGGACAATCAAAATCAAAACAGCAAAAAACCAGGGATTGCGGGGCAAATCTCTAGAATTGTCTAATTGATCGGGCAATGGTGTCAACATAAGTCATTAGTCATTAGTAGGCAGAAAAAAAACCATCGATTTTAGATTCTCGACTCGAAATTTTAAACTACCAAGGTTATCAAAAAGTTAAGAAATTAGTAGACTATCTCAGATATAAGAAACCTCAACCCTTTTTTGACATCTTCTGATCTCTCAATTCTCTTTCTCTGCGCCCTCTGCGCCCTCTGCGGTTCATTAAAAAAAATCTTTCTCAAAAATGCTTGAGACTTGCGATATAACATTCTTAACACCCTTCCTTCAATCTAAAATCTAAAATCTAAAATCTAAAATCCCATGACTCGCCACCTTCTCAAGGCCAACTGCAAAACCGTACACTTGGGCGGTTTCTCTCCGAAGATCGAACCTGCTTTAAGGGTGGATTCGGGCGATCGCATCGACATCGAAACCTATTCAGGATATTATGTTGCTGACAAAGCGCCGCCGGAATTTCTGACGCCGGAATTTTTAGATATTTGTCAAAATTTGCCTCCCAACCGCAAAGTTGGCCCTGGGCCGCACTTGCTGACAGGCCCGATTTATGTTAACAATGCCGAACCGGGAGACGTTTTAGAAATTCACATTGAGGATGTTTACCCAAGTTTACCAGTCGGATTTAATGCAATTCGCGCCGGATGGGGAGCTTTACCGGAGTATTTCTCCGAACCTAAATTGCGGTTTATTCCGCTAGATTTAGAGCAAAAAACTGCGGAATTTCCCGCAGGTAGCCGCCTTGGGATTCCCCTGCATCCTTTTTTTGGAATTATCGGCGTCGCCAATGCCGAAATTAACCGTTCTTCTATTCCTCCAGAGCGCTACGGCGGCAATATGGACAATCAGGAACTCCAAGCAGGAACGCGGTTATTTTTACCTATTTTCCTGCGTGGGGGTTTACTGTCCATCGGCGACGGACATTCGGCACAAGGAGACGGTGAAGTTGACGGTACTGCCATTGAAACTTCGATGAACGGGACTATTCAAATTATCTTACGCAAGGATTTCTTTCTGATATTTCCGTTTGCAGAAACGCCTACTCATATTGTGATTATGGGATTCGGTAGAACATTAGATGAAGCGTTTGAGATGGCGGTCAAACAGACGGTTTATTGGCTGCAAAAGTTTGCAGGTTTCCAAGAGGAAGATGCTTATGTTTTGTGTTCCATCGCGGTAAGTTTTCGGATTACGCAGGCTGTCAACAATCCCCAAAAAGGAGTTCATGGAATGATGCCCAAGTGTATTTTGCCAGAGGTGAAAATTATTGGTCACGGAATTTGAGGTAAAATGATAACACGCGATCGACAAAAAAATTAGGATCGCGATCGCACAAACGACACAAATTTGTCACTGCTGTGGTCGATCTGGATCGCGATCGTGTTGACAATTAAGCTTAAAATGGGATAAGTTACAAGTTCTACCTAAATCGAACTCAACATGAAAAATCAGACTGACGATGTTGCCAAAAAAGATTTAGTCGATCGAGCTTTTGGAAGTGCAGCAATACCAGATCCAACAGCGTGGGTGCACGAACATTATTTTCTGGCTAATTTCGCCGATACTCTGGCCCACATCCAAGAACATATGTCTGAAGACAGTTGCGAAATCGGCGAGAATAGCGACTCTGGCGACGGACTCTTATCGATCGATGCCAAAATTAGAGATATGTTGAGAGCTACTTTTAGCGACGACGGCTGGCAGTATGTCGAAAGTTTATTGTGAGTTTGGTAAAATCCATAAGTATTTGTACGTTCATAACTTGAGAGCGTAAGTTACACCAGTTTAAAAAAAGAATCTAACTTTAGGCCGATGATCTAAACCATTAGATCATCCGTTATTCCCTATTCTTTAATCTCAAATATCAAATCTCAAATAATATCACTTTCCTCCCCCAACACTGACTCGCAACTCAGACTGCCTGCGTGCATTTCCACCCCAATTTGAAGTAAATTTGACTATGGTGATGTAGGATACTTTAGATGGGGGGGAAATTACTGTCGCTAGGAATTTCGATCGATCGCAAAAAAGCCGCACTTTCTTCTGGCAAAGCAGTATTGATAAACATCCCGCTGCCCAATTCAAACCCAGCTTGCTTGGTGACTCTGGGAATAATTGCAATATACCAGTGAAAGTATTTTGTTGCCCGTTGGGCGATCGGCACCGATCGAATATTATAGTTGTAATCGGGATTGTTCAATCCGAAATAAAACTTAGCCAGTACAGTTTTCAAAGTATCAGCAAGATCCGTAATTTCCGCATCAGTAATTTCATCAAACGAAGAGGAATGCCGGCGCGGAAAAATCCAAGTATGAAACGGTGAAAGTGCAGCGTAAGGGATAAAAGCCACAAAATGTTCACTCTCACAAATCACTCTTTCCTCCGCCGCTAATTCGTCTTCCAAAGTGCGGCAAAACAGACATTCTCCCGTGTCATCAAAATATCTAATAGCTTCGTCGATGCGGCTGCGAAATTGGCTGGGCACAACGGGCGTGGCTGCTATCTGCGAGTGGGGGTGTTCGAGAGAAGTTCCGGCACTTTCCCCATGGTTCTTGAAGATAATAATTGTTTCAATGTGGGGATTTTTTCTAATTTCTACATAGCGCTGGCGGTATACTAAAAGTATGTTGGCAACTTCTTCAACGCTCAACAAAGCTGTCGTCAAATCGTGTCGCGGGTGTTCGACAATTACCTCGTGAACCCCGATTCCCGCCATCGTGCGGTGAATTCCCGATGATATTCTCATCCATTCTGCTGTCGGGGAGAGGGCGGGATATTTGTTGCCAATTGCCCTGACTTTCCAGCCAGTGCGATCGCCCAAACGGCAAGTTTCTAAGGTTCCGTCTTCCTCATTTCCCACGCAAAACGGGCAATCGGCACGGTGCTGCGGCACTGCTGTAACCCACTTTTTTTTGTTAGCGAATTCGTCCGGTCTTTTTGCCCGTTCGGTGGCGATGATTACCCAATCTCTGGTAATTAAATTTTGTCTAAGTTCAGACACTTTTTTACCTTCAGTTGCAGGGTTTAAGCGTTTATTATTGTATATAACAATTTGTCTTTTGTCACTCGTTATTGCAATTTTTTAACAAATCTTGATTTCTAATTTTCCCAGCAGTTTCCCAACAGAAGTTAACAACAGTTGGCATCGACGATAGAGGGCGATTAGGGACTAAAGTGGTTGCTCCCGCTTACAGAATATCTGTCTAGGCAGTACAGGCAAGCACACAGTTTAACCGCAGAGATTACGCCAATTGCAACTGCACATTCTGCAACTTGCAAATCGCTTTCAACACTTGCGCCAACAAGAGCGATCGCTCTTTGTCAATCAAACTCAAGTCTGGTAAAATCTGATAAGTGCAAGGATTCCCCCGCGTCAGATACACAAACTGATAGTTACGTCCATTCGTTGTCAATCCCCAAACAGACGATCGCACCTGTAAACTCTTAAACGCATAAGTCAGCAATTGCGGCAAACCAGTCAAAGGTGCGATCACACTATTTTTCGCCTCCACTACCAAAATCCAAAACTGTGCAGCCGCGAGCTCTGCATCCGGCTGATTTACCGCTAAAATATCCAAGCGCCCTTTAATTAAAGTATCCCCATCCTCAACCTCGATCGGGATGCTATCTTCCATTGTCAGCACAACAGGAACTTTAAAAAATCCCGTTAATCTCATTAACGGTGAAAGTGCTAAAAACTTAACCAATTCTTCAGAAACCTTTCCCACTTCTAGATAGCGCCAAAAGTCATTGCTGATTTGCAATAATTCCTGCTGTTCAAAATCCGTCAGAGATTCCAGAGAGAAAAAATCAGTAAAAGAGCCTCCTGTTTGTCTTTCCAATTTGAGAAGGCGGCGAACGTCATTTAGCGAAAGTTGACTTGCTTCTAAATTTTGGATCATGGCTTTTGTGCGATAGCTTATCCATTCAACTGTATATAATTGATATGATATAATCATACCAGATATCACCCCGAACGAGCTATGCAACTTGAAGACTACTTCAACTTCCTAAGACCTGACGATATTCGGCTCAAAGGTTCCCGCATTGGCATCGAAACCATTCTTTATGAATACCTGTTTCGCGCTCGAACTCCCGAAGAAATCGCTAACATTTATACATCCCTCACCCTCGAACAAGTTTATGCGACAATTTTGTACTACCTGCACAACAAAGAAGCAGTCGGTAAATACATAACCGAATGGCTGGAATGGGGTGATAAAATGCGAGAAGAACAACGTCGCAATCCTTCTCCAGCCGCTGAAAAAATCCGCAAACTAAGAGCAGCAAGAGATGCAATGAGAAAAGCTGATGGCAATCCAGTATCTATTTGATGAAAATGTCTATCCTGCGTATTTTAACCAAATTCGCAGACGCAATCGCGATTTGGTTGTTCTAGCAGTGGGAGAACTAACAGCACCTTCCAAAGGAACTCTCGATCCAGAAATTCTTATTTGGTGCGAAATCCACAACTTCATTCTTGTCACCAACAACCGTCGCTCTATGCCAGTTCATTTAACAGATCACATAGAGCAAGATCGCCATGTTCCAGGAATATTTATCCTGAATTCCAAGATGAGCATTGGTCAAAATATTGACGAACTGATTTTGATTTATCAAGGATCGTTTGATGATGAGTACCAAGATAGAATTTACCATTTACCACTGTAATAGCTTCTAATACATCCCCAACACTTACAAAATCTTCCAAAGTCTTAAGGAAAATAAACATACTTTTGCCCCAATTTATGCACACAATAGCTAAAAAGAGTAACTGAACTAAAAACTAACAGCGATGTCACAAGATACGATCGAATCAATTCTGCATGAAAAACGCCTATTTCAGCCGCCCGCTGAATTCTCCCAAAAAGCTCACATCAAAAGCCTAGAAGAATACCAAGCCCTCTACGACAAAGCCAAAGCTGACCCCCAAGCATTCTGGGCAGAACTCGCCGCCCAAGAATTGCACTGGTTCCAAAACTGGGATACCGTGCTCGACTGGCAGCCGCCTTTTGCTAAATGGTTTGTCAATGGCAAAATTAACATTTCTTACAATTGTCTCGATCGCCATTTAACCACTTGGCGCAAAAACAAAGCCGCCCTCATCTGGGAAGGCGAACCCGGAGACTCCCGCACCCTCACCTACGCGCAACTCCACCGCGAAGTCTGTCAAATGGCCAACGTCATCAAGGATTTGGGTGTCCAAAAGGGCGATCGCGTCGGCATTTATATGCCCATGATTCCCGAAGCTGCGATCGCCATGTTAGCCTGTGCGAGAATCGGTGCAGTACACAGCGTAGTTTTTGGCGGATTTAGCGCAGAAGCTTTGCGCGATCGGCTAAACGATGGCGAAGCAAAACTCGTCATCACCGCAGACGGTGGCTTCCGCAAAGATGCAGCAGTCGGCCTCAAAGCACAAGTAGACAAAGCATTAGCAAATAATGCCACACCCAGCGTTACCAACGTTCTCGTAGTTCAGCGTACCAAACAGAAAATTGACATGGAACCCGGGCGCGATCATTGGTGGCACGATTTGCAAAAAGGTGCATCGGCAAATTGTCCCGCCGAACCGATGGACAGCGAAGATATGCTATTCGTACTCTACACCAGCGGCAGCACCGGAAAACCGAAAGGAGTCGTCCATACAACCGGTGGTTATAACCTTTATACCCACATGACAACCAAATGGATATTCGACCTCCAAGATACCGATGTTTACTGGTGTACTGCTGATGTCGGCTGGATTACTGGACACAGTTATATTGTCTACGGGCCTCTATCCAACGGTGCAACAACTTTAATGTATGAAGGCGCGCCCCGCCCTTCCAATCCCGGCTGTTTTTGGGACGTAATTGAAAAATACGGTGTCACAATATTCTACACCGCACCAACAGCAATTCGCACCTTTATGAAAATGGGCGAACACTTGCCGAATGCGCGGAATTTGTCATCTTTACGATTGTTAGGAACAGTCGGCGAACCGATAAATCCAGAAGCTTGGATGTGGTATCAACGAGTAATTGGCAACTCGAATTGTCCGATCGTCGATACTTGGTGGCAAACAGAAACTGGGGGAATTATGATTACCGCTTTGCCCGGTGCAATTCCTACAAAACCCGGTTCTGCAACCCTACCATTCCCCGGAATTGTGGCCGATATCGTTGACCAAGATGGCGAACCAGTAACTAACGAAAGCGGCGGTTATTTAGTGGTAAAACATCCTTGGCCAGGAATGATGCGTACACTTTACAACGATCCAGAGCGTTTCCGCCGCACTTATTGGGAATATTTGCACCCGAAAGATGGGGAATTTGTGTACTTTGCAGGGGACGGTGCTCACAAGGATAAAGACGGTTATTTCTGGGTAATGGGCCGCGTTGATGATGTGATTAATGTGGCAGGACATCGACTCGGTACGATGGAAGTTGAATCGGCTTTGGTATCGCATCCTGCGGTGGCGGAAGCTGCGGTTGTTGGTAAACCGGACGAGATTAAAGGTGAGGAAATTGTCGCTTTTGTGACGCTGGATAACTCGCAGCAGCCTAGCGAAGCATTGGCTAAGGAGTTGAAGCAGCACGTTGTTAAGGAGATTGGGGCGATCGCCCGTCCGGGCGAAATTAGATTTACCGATGCTTTGCCGAAAACGCGCAGCGGCAAAATCATGCGCCGGTTGCTGCGTTCTTTAGCTGCCGGAGAAGAGGTTTCTGGGGATACTTCAACTTTGGAAGATCGGACTGTTTTGGATAAGTTGCGCGGCGGTTCCTAGGCAGTTTTTGCAACCGCAGATTTAGGCAGATTAACACAGATGAACGCTGATATAATTTGATCTGCGTTCATCTGCGGTTTAATTGTTAAATATGAGCTACAATCAAGATAACTTCTGGACTGGATCTGAGCGCGATGCCTCCACTACTTAGCAAAACCACAGATCAGCGAATTGTTCATCATGGAATGTGGGAACGGTTTAAATTTATCCAAAAAGGCTTTGAAGGCTCCCCTAGAGTGCGACTATTTTACTATGATGGGACGATCGAGATTCTGATGCCTGGAGAAGACCACGAAACTTTTGCTCATATTATCGGTTACTTAGTGACTACTTTTCTCGTCGAACAGGGAATTTTCTTCAAGCCTACAGGGGCAATGACGCAGGAAAGATCGGGAGTTGTCTCTGTGCAAGCAGACGAATCCTACTGCATTGAGAGTGTAAAACCGATTCCTGATTTGTCGATCGAAGTTGTCTTTACCAGTGGAGGAATCAGTAAGTTAGAGCGCTATAAAGCTTTGGGTGTTTCAGAGGTTTGGTTTTGGGAAGATGGATTACTGAAGATATATCATCTCCATGACGGTAGCTATGAAAAGAGCGATCGCAGTCAGTTCCCCGGACTCAGCAATCTCGATCTCGATTTGATGAAACGCTGTATTTTGATGGCCGAAACTGATGCTGGGGAAGCTATTAGAGCGTTCCGTCGAGAGATGTAGCCGATCGCAATTTAGCAAATTATGTATGAAAGATTTAAGCTGCTGTTGCTTGCGATCAAGAATCAATCGATCGCAAGCAATATTTGAGCGTGGGTGGAGCGATCGCCTGCATACTATAGTTAGGCGATCGCTCTTTTGTTATCCAAGATTCATCGACGGCAAGAATAATTTGACCGAGTTTAGCACCCGGTTTTACACATTCCAGAACAGCCATTACTCTTTCTCCTTGCAGTTGCGCTTTAAGATAATTGCCTGATAATTTGCTATTATATAACCATGAAGTCTGATATTACTCATCTTGTTCTATGCCTGCTTTAGACCTGTACCACAATACAGTCAAAAAATCTCTCCTCAATGATGGGTGGATAATTACTCACGATCCTCTCCATCTGAAATGGGGAAAAAAAGATATGTATGTGGATCTGGGAGCAAAACAGGTGCTCGCAGCAGAACGAGGAGAACAGAAAATTGCTGTGGAAGTCAAAAGCTTTGTCAGCGATTCAGAAATGCAGGACTTGAGAGAGGCGATCGGACAATTTACTATTTATCGATCTGTGCTTCAGAGAACTTATCCAGAACATACGCTTTATCTGGCTGTTCGCGATATCACCTATGAATCTCTATTTGAAGAACCGATCGGTCAATTAATGATTGAAGATGAAAAGCTCAAGCTGATTGTATTCGACCCAAATCAAGAGGCGATCGTAAAATGGATACTTTAGCTAACTTTAGAACCACCATTAAAACAGTTCTCGAACCTTACACAAAAATTCCTTACTCTCATGGCGATATAATTTGTAAAGCCGTGTTTGATGAAAAATCTGATTGTTACCTGCTAGTTACTTTAGGCTGGGATAAAGCCAAACGAATTCACGGCTGTTTGGTTCATATAGATATTATTGATGATAAGATTTGGGTACAGCGAGATGAGACAGAATACGGCGTGACGAAAGAACTTGTAGCTGCTGGAATTTCCAAGGATTCCATTGTTTTAGGTTTTCATCCCGCAGATGTCAGACCTCATACAGGTTATGCAGTTGTGTAGTTAATGAATTATTTGGCTCATCTATTCTTATCAAAAGGCACGCCAGAATCTCTGATTGGCAACCTCTTAGGAGATTTTGTGAAAGGTTCGGCAGTCAACCTTTATTCCGAGGAAATTAGAAAGGGCATCGATTTGCACCGCAAAGTAGATAGCTACACGGACTCTCACGCCATAGTGCGATCGAGTAAAAGCCTTGTTTCTTCCCACAGACGAAGGTTTGCTGGAGTTTTGATTGACGTGTTTTACGACCACTTCTTAGCTAAAAATTGGCTGGAATATTCAGAAATTCCGCTTCCCGATTTTTCTCGCCATGTCTATAAAGTCCTGCAAGACAACCGCGATATATTACCTGACTCTCTCCAGCGGGTGCTGCCCACAATAATTGCCCGCGACTTGCTTTCATCTTATCAGGAAATTGCCGAAATCGGCATCACTCTTACAAGAATGTCGGCGCGACTCAAACGGACAAATAACTTGGCAAGCGGCATAGAAGATTTGACAGCTAACTATCAGCGCTTAGAATCGGATTTCCAGGATTTTTTTCCAGATTTGATAAAATACGCGACTGTTGGCAAATTTTAATAGAAAAAAACAAAAATTCCAGTTGCTAGTGATAACGAACTCGTGTATAATCCAAGCGATACCTGCATGAAATCTCAAATGCAACAGGGTTCAAAATATGGCAACCAGAATTCCGAACCTGCAAATAACTAAAGTAGTTGACGGCGACAGCATCAAAATTTCTCTCAACGGCAAAACCGAGTCTCTGCGCCTGATTTGCGTCGATACAGAAGAAAGTCATTCGGGAGGCTCCAAACCTGTAACTGCGGCGGGAAAAGCAGCTTCAGAAATGGCTAAAAAATATTTCGCCACAGCGGATGGCGGACTTGCTACAGTTGACATAGAATTTGATACAGATGACCCAATAGAAATTGCGGTGGAAAAATATCGCGATAACTACGGGCGTCTCCTCTGTTATGTACATAAAGATGGAGAAAATTACAATCTGAAACTGATTGCAGAAGGCTGGAGTCCCTACTTTGTCAAATACGGGCGCTCCAGATTGTATCACCGCCAAATGACTGAGGCAGAATCGGCAGCAAAAGCTTACAATCTGGTGATTTGGAATCCGATTACCAATGCCAAAATTCCCTCTCGCAACTATGCTAATTTACTGCCTTGGTGGTCGATGCGCGCCTCCATTGTTGAAGAGTTTCGGTTGTCGGAAGCAACGGCAGGAGCGCTTTCTTTGAGGTTGCACTACCCGAAAATATTAGCGGCTTCTGAGAGAGCTAAATCTATTACTATTTTCTGCGATTTGCAGGCGGGAATTAGTAAATGGATCGGCGGGAGCGCTCTAATTTATGCTGGTTCAGTGTATCATAAATTAGATTTGTGGATACCAGATGCTGAAACTGATGAAATGGCTCCCTTGAAGCGGCTAATCGAGAAACGTTATGCGGGTCTGGGACGGGGATATGTGTATGTCAGTGGGAAGGTTGAACAATACAAAGGGAAGCCTCAAATAGTTTTGAAGGATATCAAACAACTTTCAGACTTTCCCCGATAATATTTAAACTAGAGTTAATTTCATCAATTCTTTTTGCTACATATAGCAATCCTTGCAGGAGTCGTAAACTTTTTACCCACCCCAACCCTCCCTTATCAAGGGGAGGGAGTAAGAAATTCACAAATGATTTAGGATGGCTATATAACTTTCTTAGGAAGTACGATCGCGCAAATAGAGGGCGATGCTAAAAAACGATCGCTCTCTCTTGAGCCATGGTATTCTATTTATCAAGAGATGCAGGAACATTTATTGCTGCATTGAAGGAATATCAAAAAATCTGCATCCTAATGGATTTGTGCGTGCAGATTGATTTTGAGGAGTTGTTATAGGAGGACTAGAGTTAGGAGATGTGCTATTCAATTCTGAGACGGTAAAAGATTTAGAAACGTTAGGATTTTTCCAGAGAGGGCTGGCAGAAGTGTTAGTAAGATTTGGTGACTCGGTAATTGTAATCTCCTGTGTTGCATTTACATTTGTCTGTGATTTGACAGTAGTTTGTGCCTGACACGGATAGGCAGTCATAGCAGAAATTACAGCAAAGCTTATAAACCCAAGATAGCCCGTTGATTTAATACCAATTTACTATGAATTTGCACTTAATAAGGCTTCCAGGATATAGTCCCAACCACAGAGAGATAAAACTTCTTCATTTGTGAGAGATTTGATAATTATATCTAACTGTTCTTTTAGTCGATCTAGGTTAGTAAAATTTTCCCACTTGAGGTCTTTTTTTACAGAGAACCACAATCTTTCAATCGGATTTAATTCAGGACTATAGGCAGGCAAATATATTGGCATCACATGGTCGTGCCAGTCTAATAAGAGAGCTTTATGAAAACTACCATTCTCCATAATAATTAAATTGAAATAGTCTGAGTATTTTTGACCAAATCCATTTAAAAACTCTGGAAAACAGTTGCTATCGATGCGAGCAAATTCTTGATAATATTGTTCACCTGTTGCTGGCTCTACGACTCCATAAACATAAAAATTGCCTCGCTTCCATTGCTTTTTGCCTACGGGTTTTATCTCCTTTAATGTAATCATTTTGCCCTCATAGTAATCAATCCAAATCTACTCTCGTCCTGACAGCATATCCTTACAGGCTGTCCGGTTCCGAAATATTTAATCATTACTTTGATAATCTCCCACAGTTTTTTTTTGAAGTTTGTCTGTGCAACTTCGTTCACTTTATTACTTTGGGGTCTTGGGACTTTGAGGTAAGCTTTTAATTTATAATTAACTAGGTCATGTACGACTTTATAGCTCACTTTAATCCCGCATTTTTTTTCTAGCCATAGCTGTAATTTGCCATAACTTTTCTCCCTCTGATTCTTGCAGTTTTTTGATTAAGTTTTCTCTGACTTCGGGTGGTATATGTGGAGTATTCCCGGGAGCTTTTTTTACTGTTAGTAATTCGGTAATTCCACCTTGTTTGTATGTTTTCAACCAACGATATATTATTGATTTGTCTCGCTTCAGCCTCGTGGCTAATTCTTCTCTTGTTTAGATTTTTTTGGTGGCAATCCAGTATAATAGCAGTAATTTTTCTTTACTTACTGCTGTTATAGCCCGTTCGAGTCGTGCTCTAGTTCCTCAACCGTTTCTTGGATTTCTACCTGAAATTTGTTTGTTGCCCATATTGGATCTCCTCTGCTTTAGCCTATATTTAGTGTACCTTCATAGTGAATTGGTATAAGTGTATTTAACTTATTTAACCCGTTAATACTATAATATTATCACCGCAAATCTGTAGCTGCCAATAGCTGCGCGATCGATCCACACTCCAGAGACTTAAAAGCTATGTGCCAATTACTGGGAATGAACTGCAATGTTCCGACAGATATTTGCTTTTCTTTTGAGGGTTTTTCTGCAAGGGGGGGCAAAACGGACGTTCATCAAGACGGTTGGGGAATTGCTTTCTTTGAAGGTTTGGGATGTCGCCTTTTTATAGACTCTAAACCTGCGATTGCTTCTCCGGTGGCAGAAGTAGTGCGTCGCTATCCCATTCATTCAACTAACGTCATTGCTCACATCCGCAAAGCTACACAAGGCGAAATTGCCCTGGAAAACTGCCACCCTTTTATTCGGGAACTTTGGGGACGTTATTGGGTATTTGCTCACAACGGAAATCTCGAAAATTTTTATCCAGAATGTGCCGGAGTTTACAAACCGGTTGGCAAAACTGACAGCGAAAAAGCATTCTGTTTGATATTAGAAAAGCTGCGCTCTACTTTTCCTCAAAGTAAGCCTGCTTTAGCGGAATTTTACCCGGTACTGGAGGAAATTACTAAAACTTTGGCACAACACGGAATTTTTAATTATTTACTTTCCGATGGAGAACACTTGTTCACCCACTGTTCTACTAATCTGCATTATATTGTGCGACAAGCACCTTTTGCTAGCGCACACTCGATCGACGAAGATGTAACAGTCGATTTTCGGGAATTGACCAACGAGGACGATCGCGTGGCTGTTATTGCCACTTTTCCGCTGACAGATAACGAAGTTTGGACGCAAATTCTGCCGGGAGAATTGCTGGTATTTCAGGATGGTTTGCCGGTCAATTCTGGGCTGCTGGAGTTAAGTTAACGAGACTTAAACAAATTTACAGCCTAAACAAAGCCCCAACCTGCTAAATGACTAGCTTTCCAGCTTGATTGATTAAGCCAAATTTGCCATCGCGCTTGACAGCGGCTAAGCCTTCCGAAAGACTGCCCGCCACCGAAAATTGGGGGGCGATCGCCCACTGGCTTGCTGTATTGATGTATCCCCACCTTTTTGAACCGCTAACTGGTGCTAAACCTTCATTAAATGAGCAGGCGTTGCACAATTTGAGGATGATTCTTGTGGGGTGTCCCGCCTGCGGTAAAAATACATCGGACGAGCTCAGGAACTGATCGCACAAAACAATCAAAATCATCCCGCAATTATGCAACGCCGAGTAGTTACAGATTTAGTTGTTGCTTAGCTTTCTACTGTCCCCGAACTGACAACAGAGGGATTAATTCGGTTGAACAGCCGCTAGAATTTGTCCGGCTGTTACCGTTTGTCCCTGTTGGCAAAACAATTGAGCCACAGTTCCCGCCACATCAGCAGTAATAGCAATTTCCATTTTCATCGCTTCCAAAATTAAAAGGCGATCGCCCTCTGCAACCGCATCTCCCACATTAACCAGCACCTGCCAAACATTCGCCGAAACGTGAGCGACAACTGCCTCACAACCAGCAGGCAAATTCACCTCCGCCACTCCCTCAGCCACATCCAGCGGGGCTTCTGCGGCAGATTCAGCATCAAATTCCCCGGCGGCGGCCCAGCGATCGCGCTCTGCATTAAATGCGGCCTGCTGGTGCGCTTTAAACTCAGCCGCACTGCTAGCAATAGAATCCAAAAACTCATTGTATTCTCTCAAACTAAAAGTGATTTCCTCAACCTTTAATTGAAACTTCCCTTCGATAAATTCTTCCCGACAGCGCAGCAATTCCTCATGAGAAACCGGATAAAATCGGATTTGGTCAAAAAAGCGCAACAACCAAGGTTTACCAGACTGGAAATCCGCCGTTTGTTTGAACCGATTCCACATTTGTACCGTGCGGCCGACAAATTGATAACCTCCCGGCCCTTCCATCCCGTAAACGCACAAATACGCGCCGCCAATGCCAACTGCATTTTCGGGAGTCCAAGTGCGGGCGGGATTGTATTTTGTAGTAACTAAACGGTGGCGCGGATCGAGGGGAGTTGCGACTGGTGCGCCTAAATAAACGTCTCCCAAACCCATCACTAAATAGTTAGCATTAAAGACAATTTCTCTGACTTGTTCGATGCTATCAAGCCCGTTGATGCGGCGAATAAACTCAATATTGCTGGGACACCAAGGTGCATCCGATCGCACAGACTGCATATATTTTTCGATCGCCAGCAGCGTCGATTCATCTTCCCAAGATAAAGGCAAGTGTACAATCCGCGCCGGCACTTCCATATTCTCGATCGCCGGCAGTGACGCCTCCGCCGCAATCAGCGCCTGCATTAGCTGCTGTTGCGAAATCTGGCGGCTCTCAAAGTGAATTTGGAGCGATCGCATTCCCGGCACTAATTCGATAACTCCCGGCAACGGATTTGCTGTCAGCCATGCCATCAAGGCGTGGGCCCGGAAACGCAAATTCAAATCTAGCACCAACGGCCCGTATTCAACTAAAATATATTTATCGCCAGCTTGACGGTAAGTAACAGCAACCTGTCCCGAAGATTCAGAAATTTTGTGCAAAACAGCAGAACCGGGAATCTGAAACAAACCCTCAGATTTTGCCTCAGAAACCGGGACAGAAAAAGTAGCAATTTGCCTGTCTTGCTCTAATTCCCGCTGCAAAGCTTCAGCAAAACTCAAACAGTAAAAGCGAATGCTGTCCCCCGGTTTCAGTTGTCCGATTTTCCACAATTGGGACTGCACAATAGTAGCAGGACAGACAAAACCTCCCAAACTCGGGCCGTCAAGACCGAGAATTACAGGCATATCGCCCGTAAAGTCGATCGTGCCGATCGCATAAGCATTATCGTGAATGTTAGACGGATGCAAACCCGCTTCTCCGCCGTCTTGACGCGCCCAGGTAGGTTTCGGGCCGATCAGCCGAATCCCCGTCCGCGTCGAGTTGTAATGCACGCGCCAATCTGTTGAGAAAAACATTTCGATGTCTGACTCCGTAAAGAAATCCGGCGCGCCGTGAGGCCCGTACAAAACACCAATTTCCCAATGATTGCTGTAAGTGGGAATTAGTTCGGGCGGCAAAGATAATTCCGCTTCCAGAGTTGCAGTTTGATGCAGTTTCAGCACATCTCCCGCACGCAGCGTGCGGCCAGCGTGACCGCCAAATTTGCCCAGTACAAACGTTGATTTGCTGCCCAAATATTCAGGTACATTAAAGCCCTGCTTTACCGCTAAATAAGTGCGGTAGCCGCCGCCTTCAATGGCTTTTAACTTGAGAATGCTGCCCGCTTTTACGGGAATTGCCCGCCAAAACGGCACCAATTCGCCGTTGAGCGTTCCCTTCATAGTTGCACCAGTCAAACTAATAACTGTATCTGCATTAAATCGCAGAGTTGGGCCTGTGGCTGTGAACTCCAATCCTGCTGTTGATTCGGGATTTCCTACTAAACGATTTGCCGATCGAAATGCGAGATGATCCATCGGGCCAGAAGGCGGCACGCCAACATCCCAATAGCCAATCCGCCCCGGATAATCTTGAATGCTGCTGTAGGTTCCACCATCCAATACATCGATCGTTAAAGGGGCGTATTCAAAAGAGTTTAAAAAGCGCGTGCTCAGTTCGCCCCGGTTGAATCGGGAATCGTCCAAAATCTGGCGGAGGTAATCTAAATTAGTTTGTATTCCGGCTATTTCACTGGCATCTAAAGCAGCTTTGAGTTGGGCGATCGCCTGCGCTCGATTTTCCCCGCAAACGATGACTTTGGCTAGCAGCGGATCGTAAAAAGGAGTAACCTCCGTTCCGGTTTCTATCCAACTGTCGCAGCGGACGTTTTCGGGAAACGCAACTTGATTTAGCAACCCGGAACTCGGCTGAAAATTCTTGGCAGGATCTTCGGCATAAATCCGCACCTCAATTGAATGTCCTTGCGGCTGATATTGGTAATTTTGTATAGGGAACAAATCCCCAGAAGCCTGTTTTACCATCCACTCAACGAGGTCGATGTTGTTGACAGCTTCAGTCACGCCGTGTTCGACTTGCAAGCGCGTGTTGACTTCCAAAAAATAAAACTGTTTCGCCTCGACATCAAAGACAAATTCAACAGTACCCGCTGACTGGTAATTTACCGCTTTTCCCAACCGCACGGCTGCACGGTACAACTGATTTCGCTGTTCGTCGGTAATCGCAGGGGCGGGGGTTTCTTCTATTACTTTTTGATTGCGCCGCTGCACCGAACAATCTCGCTCGCCCAAGGCTATGACATTGCCTTTGCCATCTCCAAAGATTTGGACTTCAATATGTCTCGCTGTTTGAATGTATTTCTCTAGAAAAACGCCGCTTTGTTTGAAGTTGCTTTGACTCAAACGCTGGACTTTTTCAAAGGCTTCTGCTAAATCTCGATCGCCAAAACAAGCCTGTAAACCGATACCGCCGCCGCCTGCGGTACTTTTGAGCATCACCGGATAGCCGATCGCCCCAGCAGCCCTTTGGGCATCCTCCAAGCTTGCTAAAAGTTCGCTTCCGGGAGTTAGCGGCACTTGATTTGCAGCGGCTATTTCCCGCGCGGTGTGCTTCAATCCAAAACACCGCAACTGAGCCGGAGTCGGGCCGATAAATGCAATATTTTCGCTGATACAAGCTTCGGCAAATTCTGCATTTTCGCTCAAAAAGCCGTAACCCGGATGAATTGCTTGGGCTTTTGTTTGGCGCGCAACTTCGAGAATGCGATCGAACCGCAAATAACTCTCGGCTGCGGCTGCTGCGCCGATACAAAAGGCTTCGCTGGCGGCGAAAACGTGCTGCGCGCGCGCGTCTGCTTCTGAATATACTGCTACCGAAGCAATTCCGAGGCGATCGAGCGTGCGGATAATTCGGCAGGCAATTTCGCCGCGATTGGCAATCAAAACTTTGTTAAACATTTGTAATTTGTAGTTTGTAATTTGTAATTTTTAGTGAGGACTTTATTCTCATCAAGAAGGACTGAAGTCCTCACTACAAACCTTGATAAAGTTAGTTTGTAGTGAGGAGTTTAGTCCTCATTAAGAAGGACTGAAGTCCTCACTACAAACCTAGTATTTTCCGGTTACACGGAATCCCAAACAATCAACTGAATCGGCGTAGGATTGTAAGCATTGCAAGGATTGTTCATTTGCGGGCAATTAGAAATCGCAACCAGCGCGTTTATTTCGGCTTGCAAATCAACTGTACTTCCCGAATCTGAGATGCCGTCAACAATTTCCAGCGTGCCATCTTCGCTAATTGGAACATTCATAAAAAAGTTGATATTGCTGACCAAATCTCGTTTGCCCAAACCGTAGGGAAGAATTGCGGCGAGGAAATTTTCAACGCAGGCGTGTTGGTATTTTTTATCAAGTCCAAATCGCACCGAATTGCTCTCGCAACTACACGCGCCGCCGGAGGTATCGTGACGCCCGCAGGAGTCAGCAATTATGGTCATAATGGTGCGCCCTTCGTTGGAAAGGAGTTTGCTGTTTGTAGTTACAAAGATGTTGCCTTGATTGACGATGGTATCGGGGGCACTGTAGCGTTCGGAAGGGTCATCGGCATTGTAAACTAAAAAGTCTACTGCTTGATTTCCGCCTAAATCTACTATGCGGAGAATCTGTCCTTTTTTGATGACGCGAGACCAAGGATGTCGGGCTGGTAAAACTTCGTTGTAAATTGCTGTTTTTGGATCGAGGGCTTGTTGGGTAGTTGCAATCATGGTTCAGTTTTGGTGGTGGAAGTGCAGAGATTTTTTGCCGCAGATTAACGCGCAATACGCAATTGTTAACACTGTTTATTGCCCGGAGATCCCCCTAAATCCCCCTTAAGAAGGGGGACTTTGATAAGATTCTTGTCCCCCCCTTAAGAAGGGGGACTTTGATAAGATTCTTGTCCCCCCCTTTTTAAGGGGGGCTAGGGGGGATCTGTCTTAACCCAAGCGTATTGGATTAACGCGGACAAGACTGAGTTGTGGAATCGAGTTTATTGCAGGAACAAAGCATCGGTGTTGGTGAAGCCGCGCACAGCTTGCGGGTTGGCGGTGCGGCACAAGTCGTCTGCTGCGGGTGCGGGGGATTTCCAAATCTGAATTTGGATTGGTTTTGGATCGTAAATGGGGTTTGGATGCAGGATGTGGGGGCAGTTTGAGATAATTGTTAATACGTTCATTTCGGCTCGCAAATCTATAAAACTACCTGGTTTTTCGCAGCCTTCGCGAAACTCCATCGTGCCGTCGGGTTTGACGGCAATTCGAGTAAATAAGTTGAGGTTTGGCATGATGTCTTTTTTGCCTAAACCCCACCGAGTTAGAGCTTTGAGGAAGTTATCGCGGGAGTTTTTCCAGTCTCCAGGGCCGTATTTTTTACTGTTGCTAATGGCGTTGCTGCATCCGGCTAGCAAGTCGTGACAGCCTGATGTGTCTTGGGTGATGGAAAATAGGATGCGTCCCATGTCTGTGTAGAGCACCATGCCTTGTTTGAGAAAGGCGTTGAATTGAATTTTGGCGGTGTCTGCTGCGTTGAAGCGTTCGATCGCATTGTCGGCATTGTAGCAGAGCATGGAAACGCCGCGAGAGCCTTCTAAATCGGTGATTCGCAGGGTGTTTCCCCGCTTGATGACTCCCGACCAGTACGCGCCGCCCGGTACGGTTTCTTCGATTAATACGAAGCCCGAATCGATTTGTGAGTTTTTGTCGATCGATAGTTGCACCATGAATTCCTCCTGATATATTGAGATAGTTTAGCGAAACAAAACAATATTATCTTGTCGCTGCCAAACCCGCCCTCTCCCAAAGTAATATTTATTTCCACTTACTTAGGTTTGCGGTTGCACTCTTAGCGTGATCGCAACGCCACGCAACTGCAAACCTATGTCTATTTAAGCGGCTATTGCAACTGCTTCCTGTCCGTGTTTCCGCATCAAATCCATGAGTTCGTCGCGGTAATCGTGGAATTTGGCGTGGCGTTTAATGCTAGGAGTGCGATCGGGCAAATTAATCGACATTTCCTTTCTCACTGTACCGGGACGAGCGCCCAAAGCATAAATCCGATTGGAAAGAAACACGGCTTCTTCGACATCGTGGGTAATCATAAAGATTGTAATCTGAGTGCGGCGCCACAAATCGAGCATGAATTCGTGCATCGATTCTTTAGTGTGGATATCCAAGGCGCCGAAAGGTTCATCCATTAATAACACTTTCGGTTCAGAAGCGAGGGCGCGGGCGATCGCCACCCGTTGTTTCATCCCACCCGACAATTCCTTCGGTAGCGACTTCGCAAACTGCGTCAATCCTACCACACTCAAATAATAGCTTGCTTGTTCGCGTCGCTCATTCTTGGACAAGCCTTGAAGTTTGAGGCCAAACTCGGCATTTTCCTGCACGTTCATCCAAGGAAAAAGAGTGTAATGCTGAAATACCATACCTCGATCCGGCCCCGGCGAAACAACTTCTTTGCCGTCAATTTTCACTGCCCCGGTTGTCGGCTTGTCCAATCCCGCAATCTGCCTCAACAGAGTAGATTTGCCAGAACCGGATGCGCCTACCGCGCAGATAAATTCGCCTTGCTTGATGCTCATATTAATGTCCTTGAGGACAACTAATTTACCGTTTTTCGTGTCAAAGTTTTTGTGCAGATTGTTGATTTCCAGAAACATGAGTAAATCCTCCGTATTGTAAGTAAAAAAATGACACCCTTCTGCCTCCTAACACCAAATCCAAGTTATCAACTCTTCAGTCCGCGAAGGCGGACTTCGTTTGTGTAGAAGCGGTTTCAACCGCCGATTTATTGTTTCTGACTTGACCATTTACAAGAAACCCGCAACAGATATTGAAAAAGCAAATCAAAAGTCAGCCCGATCGCCCCAATGACAATCAGCCCCACAAAAATTTCATCGGTTCGGAGAAATCGACCTGCGACACTAATCCGGCGGCCTAAGCCTTCGGTTGCCGCAATCAATTCCGAGACGATTACCAATTGCCAAGCCGCTGCTAGGTTGATGCGGCTAGCATCAAGAATTCCCGGCAAAACGTGGGGAAAAATAACTTGAGTGAGGATTTCCCAGCGATTCCCGCCCAACATATAAGTAGCTTCGATCAAGTCTTTTGGAACAAACTTGACCGTATCCATCACCATCAGCGAATTGAAGAAAAAGACACCGATAAATATCAGGGTAATTTTGGGTTCTTCGCCGATTCCCAAGTAGAGAATTAATAGGGGAATGAATGCTGGTGCGGGCATATATCGCATCAAGCCGAACATCGGTTCTAGCAAGGCGCGAATGCTGGGAAAACTGCCCATCAGCACGCCAATTGGTATGGAAAAAACCAAGGCGAACAGAAAGCCCACTCCCACCCGCCACAAACTCGCTACTGTGTCTTTCAAAAGTTCGCGAGTGTTCCACAGCCTACCAAATGCTTCTAAAACTTTGGCTGGGGAAGGCAAAAATTTGGGATCTACGTTGGCGAAGGTTGTTACTAGCCACCACACTAGCAGCGGTAGGGCGATCGATGTTACTGTTAACCCAATATTGAGGGGTTTTGGTATCTCTTCCGCAATCCGCCAGAAAACGGTGGGATTTAGGCTTTTTTGCTTGAGGTGGGATTGGATCGATCGCGGTTCGGGATTTGGTGGCATGATTTAATTGCAGAACAGTTGAGCGAGTAATTTGAGTTTGGGGAAATTAAAAAAAAGGAATATTTGTGAAAGTTTAATTCAATACTGTTCAGTTAACAGTGTTTGTGTCCCGGAGATCCCCCTAAATCCCCCTTAAGAAGGGGGACTTTGAGAAGAATCCTCTCCCTCCCTTTTTAAGGGGGGCTAGGGGGGATCGGGTTTAACCAAAGCGTGGAGTTTATTGTGTCTGTAATTTCCGAAACTTCTGCCTTTTAGCTTTTACCTTCCGAATAAGATTTTATAAAACGATCGTCAAATAACTTGCTAATATCTGGTTGGGTTTTTGCTAAACCTACATCTACCAAAAATTTAGTCATTTCCGCCGCCGCAAACTGCAATGATGTCATGTCATTTCCCGGTTGAAAGGCTTTCAAGTTTTCCTCGACGGTAAATATTTGAGTGCCGTTTTCATATTCTTTGTATTCCTCAACGCTAACTCCGGCGCGGTTGGCGAGAATCTCGTAAGATTTCTCTTTATTTGCTTTCATATATTCTAAGGTTGCAAACCATGAATTGACCAGGGCTTGCACTCGATCGGGGTGTTCGTCGATAAACTTTCGCGTGAATACCAAATGGTCGGAAATCGCCCCCGGAAAGTCTTTTGAACTAAACAGTTCCTTGCTGTTTGATCGCTTTAATGCCTGCGTAGTGAATGGCGCAAATACTGCCACCGCATCGACTTGTCCTCCGACAAAAGCCGCCGCAGCTTTGCCTGTTTCCAGCGGCACAAATTGAATGTCCCGCACTGATAAACCTGCTTTTCTCAAGCCTAACAGTAATAGAAAGTGATCGACTGTACCTTCTTCTGCTGCAACTTTTTTCCCTTTCAAATCGGCAACGGAATTGATGCCTTCGGCGACAATAACTTTGTCATTTCCCGTCGAGTTGTCGTTGACTAAAACAATTACTTGATCGGCACCACCGGATATAGAGTTTACTGTATCGCCGAGGGTTTGGCTGTTAGCATCTATCTGTCCTGCTGTGAGGGTGCTGATCGATTCTAAGTAGCCGTCAAACCATTTTAAGTCTACAGCAACATTGTTGGCTTCAAATATCTTTTGTTCTTTGGCAATTTGCCACGGAAACCAGCCTGGCCACGCGCTGAATCCGAGGCGAACTGCGTCAGCACTTACTGAAGAAGCTGCTTCTGTTTCTGTCGTGGTTTTGATATAAATTGCTGGGTTGACGCAGCCAACAGCGAAAAACAAGGTAATGAAAAATATGGCGCAGTAGGATAAGGGCGATCGCGTTATTTTTGGGGAGCAATATCGGATATTCATAGCATATTCTGGTTGCTGGTTAGAGGTGAATATGTCGATCGAGCTTCTGCACCTTCCTTGGCTTCCTTAGCTCCCGCAAAACCCCGATATACAAGGATAAAGCCCGAGAGCTAACGAATCGAGCCTGCAAGATCGATCGCGTTTCTCCCGGGCTTTTATCCCGCCGTGTAACTGGCTAGTGTTTCCCAAAAATTAACTTAACATTAAAATATTGGGAGAACCAGTCTGCTTCTCTCGGACCAGCACTTGAACTGTCTAAGCTGAGTTAGAAACTGATTCAAATCGGAACCCTAGAAGCTGTTATTTTTTTTCGATTTTTGTCTGTATAAGTCCTATTTGCAACCCAAGGAGTTATTCGAGACTGTCGGTAACAACAATGCACTTAGCTTTTTTAAAGGTAAGCATACTGTAGCTTGCAATCTTACTAGATTGCTACGTTTCAAACGGTAACAGCTAACTTGATAGTAAAATGTGTAAAATGTTACAAAAAACGTTTTTTCTGGGATTTATCAAATTAAGGTTTTTGGAAGATTAAACCGGGCGATTGTGCATCGCGAAGTTGACCTGCACACACTGACCAAACTCGCAAGACAAGGATTGAATATTTATTGAGAAATACTTCGATCGCCCTAGACTAGATGCGGAGGCGATCGACAATGCGGTAAACTAACATCCTATTTGTAATAACTGAGATGTTCCACAATTCTCAATAAGCCTTTTATGGGCGGGCAGGATGCCCACCCCACAAGAAGAAAGAAATACACTCTTTGTGGAACAGGCATCTTGCCTGTTAAGAGAGAATGGTACTCTGGGCGTGAGTAATAGCGATCGCCAAACACCGCCTGTGAAGTCAACTCTTCAATCTAAAATCTAAAATCTAAAATCTAAAATCTAAAATCGACTGACGCTGCATTATGGAAAAAGTTAACTACAGTCACAGTCTCGACATTCATTCGCTGCTCGATCGCTACCGCACAGGCTCGATCGCGCCCGCAGATGCGATCGCTCAAGTATACGATCGGATCGAACGTTATGCAGATCCGGCGGTATGGATTTATTTAGCACCGCTGGCGGAAACCCTCGAACGCGCCAAAGCTTTGGAAAACCTAGACCCGCAACAATTGCCGCTCTACGGAATACCTTTTGCGATCAAAGATAACCTCGATTGGGCGGGCGTTCCCACTACAGCGGGATGTCCGCAGTTTGCTCGCACTCCAGCGCGATCGTCCGCAGTCGTAGAGCGCCTGTGCGCGGCAGGTGCGATCGCGATCGGCAAAACTAACATGGATCAATTTGCCACAGGATTAGTCGGAACCCGCACGCCTTATGGAGTTTGTCGCAATCCGTTCGATCGGCGCTACATCCCGGGCGGATCGAGTTCCGGTTCCGCCGCAGCAGTCTCCGCCGGCTTGGTGAGTTTTGCTCTGGGTACCGATACCGCAGGATCGGGGCGGGTTCCCGCTGCTTTTACCAACATTGTCGGGCTGAAGCCAACTCGCGGCTCGATCGGCACTCGCGGCCTGCTTCCAGCAGTGCGATCGCTCGATTGCGTTTCTGTGTTCGCTCTCACCTGTGCGGATGCGGCCTCCGTGCTGCAAGTAGCCAGCGGTTTTGATGCTGAGGATGCGTTTTCTCGTCACCCTGAAACGAAAGTTTTGCCGGATTTATCCCGCTTACGGGTGGGAGTTCCCGCAGACGGCGAACTGGAATTTTTTGGGAATGCAGAAGCCGAACAGCGCTACCGAGAGGCGATCGCGCGCTTGCAATCTTTGGGTTGCACGATCGCACCTATTGACTTCAAGCCGTTTGCGGATGCTGCCGAACTGCTCTACGGCGGGCCTTGGGTAGCAGAAAGGTTGGCGGCGATCGGCGATTTCCTGGAGGCGCACCCAGAGGCGATCGATCCGATCGTGTACGAAATTATCAGCGGCGGCAAACGCTACGATGCAGTATCAGCTTACCGCGCGTCGTACCGATTGGCAGAACTCCGTCATTTGTCAGAAATTCAGTGGCAGTCAATGGATGTTTTGGCTGTTCCCACAACTGGTACGATTTATACTGTCGCAGAAGTTGCAGCCGAGCCGATCGCCCTCAACACCAATCTCGGACGCTACACGAACTTTGCCAATTTACTCGATTTGTGCGCGATCGCAGTTCCCAGCGGGTTTCAAAGCAACGGATTGCCCGCAGGATTGACATTGATGGCTCCGGCGTGGCACGATTTATCGCTTTGCAGCCTGGGATCTGCTTTCCACGCTAGCTTGGGGGGAACTTTGGGCGCAACCGGCCAGGCGCTGCCAACAGTCCCGGAATTCGAGATCGCACCAAAATCTTCGTCAGAAGAACGAGTCAAACTTGCCGTGGTTGGTGCTCATTTGAGCGGTGAGCCACTGAATTATCAACTGATCGAACTCGGAGGCGTTTTGGTGCGAGCCTGCCGTACCAGCCCGATTTACAAGCTGTACGCTTTGACTGGGACAACTATTCCTAAGCCGGGATTGGTGCGTCAGTCAGAGGGCGGTAGTGCGATCGAGGTGGAAGTTTGGGAGTTGTCGATCGCAGCTTTCGGCCGATTTGTCGCTCAAATTCCGTCGCCGCTGGGAATCGGTACGCTAATGTTGGAGGACGGCTCCACGGTGCAGGGCTTTTTGTGCGAATCTTATGCTGTCGCAGGTGCGATCGATATTTCCGATCTGGGCGGTTGGCGAGGTTATAACTTCCGCTTTTAAGTTAAGTTAGAATGGCAAATTTCTACCCATCTTCAGAATCATGCCATCAGCAGTGCCAATTCGACCAATTCCCGTCACAACCCCAACCCCCCCCACGGGTACTCGTCCCGGAGGGGCACCTGGCGGCAGGAATGGCACCAGCGGCCCCGACTCTCTCAGGGGTAGTGCGGGCGCGGACTTGATATTTGGTTTGGGTGGGCCTGACAGCATTTTGGGCTTAGGCGCAGACGATTCCCTCTACGGCGGCGAGGGCGACGACTCAATACTGGGGGACGCTGGCAATGATTTGCTGTTCGGCGGTGCGGGCCGCGACAGCGTTTTGGGTGGCGTGGGCGACGATACTTTCTACGGCGGCAAAGGTTCTGACTCAATGCTGGGCGACGAGGGCAATGATTTGCTGTTTGGCAACCAAGACACCGATACTTTGTTGGGAGGCGCGGGTAATGACACGTTTTTTGGGGGTGCCGGCGATGACTCGCTGTTTGGTGGCATCGGCGATGACTGTTTATCGGGCGATCGCGGCGCAGATACTTTAACTGGCGGCGCCGGAAACGATACTTTTGCGATCGGGCGATCGGCAGACGGGGATGTGATTACAGATTTTACTGTTGGTACCGATCGAATTCGCTTGAGAGCCGACCTCACCTTTAACGATCTCACCATTTCCGCTGGGGCCGGAACTTCGCCGAGTACAATTATTCAACTTACAAGCACCAAGGAAACTCTGGCTACTGTATTGGGAGTTGCTTCTATCCCTCGGGCGGACTTTATTTTTTAATTGGGAATTGTTGACGGTTGACGGTTGACTGTTGACTGTTGACTGTTGACTGATACAAAATCCGGGTTGGCTAACCATTTTATGAGACTCGGTGCTTGAAACCGCTTTTGACCTCAAACTACACAAACGAAGTCTGCCTCCGCAGACTAAGATATAGAAAGTTATTTAAGCAGGATTTGGTATGACCAATAACAAATAACAAATAACAAATAACAAATAACAACTGACTAATGACTACTGACTACTGACTACTGACTACTGACTAATGACTACTGACTACTGACTAATGACTAATGACTACTGACGGTTTTCTCAATCTTAACAAACCTGCCGGCATGACATCTCACGACTGCGTGGGGCGAGTGCGCCGAATATTGCAACTCAAGCGAGTCGGACACGGAGGAACCCTCGATCCTGCCGTGACTGGCGTTTTACCGATCGCCCTGGGCAAAGCAACCAGACTGCTGCAATATCTTCAACACCATAAAGCTTACCGAGGCACGATTCGGTTTGGCTTAACTACTGCTACTGACGATTTAGAAGGAGAAATTATCCATTCTCGACCGGTGCCAGAGTTGAGTTTGGAAAAAGTGCAAGCCGCACTGCCAAAATTTCTAGGAAAAATCGAGCAATTTCCACCGAGTTTTAGTGCGGTTCAGGTGGGAGGAAAACGCCTTTATGAGTTAGCTAGAAAAGGCGAAACTGTGGAAGTTGCTGCTAGAAATGTTGAGGTTTTTCGGCTGGAAATCTTGGATTGGCGGCCGGGGGATTTTCCTGAATTGGATTTGTCGATCGCCTGCGGGGCGGGTACTTACATTCGGGCGATCGCGCGGGATTTGGGTGCGGTGTTGAATGCAGGCGGTACTTTGGCTTGTTTGACTCGCACCGAAAGTAGCGGTTTTTCGATCGACCAAAGTCTCAGTTTTGAACAATTGGAACTGCAATTGCAGGAGAATAAATTCTGCCCGATTTTGCCATCGGCGGTTTTGGGACATTTAGGCGCGATCGTCCTTTCCCCTGAATATACCAAACGCTGGTTTCAAGGACAGCGCCTCCCGATTCCCGAAACGCCGATCGGGCCAGAGGAGGACAGTAGGAACAATCCCCCCGACAACCCAATACCACAACCTCCCTATCCCTTGCAGGTGTACGATCAAGACGGTAATTTTTTAGGTATCGGTCAAGTAGCGAACTCAGAGACAAGTACCATATTATCTCCTCAAATTGTGCTGTAGCTATCTAAAATAAAAATGAAAATAGGTATAATTGGTACTAAAAGTTAGCGGAACTCTAACCGCTGGGAATGCTCTCGATTCACCTAGCTTACAGCGGTATGGGACGAGATTTTGCTATTAATCTAATCCAACGCTGAGGTAAAAATTGTGAAAATATTGCTGATCGGATTAATCCGAGGCTACAAAATGGGGATTTCTCCTTACCTGCCTAACGCCTGTAGATTTCAGCCAACTTGTTCACAATACGCGATCGAAGCAATAGAAAGATTTGGGCCGGCCCGCGGCAGCTCAATGGCAGTTAAGCGAATTTTGCGCTGTCATCCTTTTCATGCTGGGGGTTACGATCCAGTACCTCCCAAAGATAGCGAGGGCAATTAGTTATTAGTTAGAAGCCGGATTTTAGTAATTAGTTAATAGTGCAAATAGGCGTTGCATCCTCATGGCTAAAACTACCGAGGGGAATCACTCCCTGATGGGGTTAAATTCGCACAATTAGTGGTTTTTGTTAACCCAAATTCAGTAATATCACTGTTATCTTTCAAAACTCAGCAGCTATATAATGGTACAAACAGAGTACAGGGGATGCGAGTTGATATGTCTGCTACCGCAATCGGATACAAAATGTTGTCCCATACTCTGGCTGTACTCAGCCAGAAACAAGCAACGGGGAAACTGCTGTTAGAGCAAGGGGAACAACAGTGGCAACTTTACTTTTTTCAGGGTTGTTTGGTGTATGCCACAGGAGGAGCGCACAGATCGAGGCGCTGGTACAGGGCGATCGGGCAACACTGTCGAAACTTTCAAGTGGATCTCAGAGACCTGGATGCTGGAGAACTGTGGGAATATCAACTGCTTCAGCGAGGGGTAGCAGCCAGCGAAATGAGTCTGGAACAAGCTAGGGCGATCGTCCACACCAGCCTTTCCGAAGTGTTATTTGCTCTAATCGGTCAATCGGGTTTACGCCGAGAGTGGCGTCCGTCCCAGAAATATTTTTCTACCATTACCTCTTCTTTGCTGCTGTCTTTAACAGAAGTAGAGAAAGTTCTGTGTTGTACAGAAGAAATTTGGCAGAAGTGGAAAGGAATGGGTTTGTGGCTGGTAGATCCAGAACAAGCACCACTTTTAAAAGCATCGGCCCAGTTGCAGCAAAATCGATTTAGCTCTAATTCTTTGATCGCTTTGGGTAACGTATTCAACGGCGAGAATACTCTTTGGGATATTGCATTTAAGAAAAAGCAGTGCGTGACAGTTGCAACTCGCGCTTTAGTTAATTACATCAAACAGGGTTTAGTAAATTTCCGAACAGTACCAGACTTGCCGTCGCCTATAGAACAGTGGCGCCTGGCCGCGGCGATCGCAGGGCCGGGTCGCCCTTTGATTGCTTGTATCGATGACAGTCCGACAGTATGCGAATTTTTAGAGCAAATTTTATTGCCGGAGGGGTATCGAGTCCTAAAAATTCAAGATCCCATGCAGGGAGTGGGCCTCCTCGCCAAACAAAAGCCTGCTTTAATTTTTATGGACGTGGTGATGCCGAAGACAAGTGGCTTTGCTTTGTGCAATTTTTTGCGAAAAGCACCTGCTTTTCGGGAAACTCCGATCGTGTTTTTGACCGGTCAAGACAGTATAATTGACCGCACCCGGGCGAAATTGACAGGTGCTTCCGATTTTTTGAGCAAGCCAGCCAATCCCGAACAGGTTCTGCAAATAGTTGACAAGTATTTGAAGGTAAAAGGTGATCGCTACCCTTTAGCAATTCGCCCCCATGATTTACTGAACTCGCACCAACTTACCTTGGCAAATTCTTGACCCCAAATTAATGAACACAAGAACCCCTTGTAGGGTGCGTCAGTTCCTGACGCACCCTACGCTCATTGTAAAATAAAGACGCAATCGAATTTAAGATAATTAATTATGAGTAATGTTACGAGCGATCGCACTCCGCAGGTGAGCGTAGTAATTCCGGCTTACAACTGTGCTGCTTACGTCGGCCAAGCCGTAGATAGCGTTCTGCACCAAACCTATGCTAACTGGGAAATTATTGTCGTAGACGACGGCTCCCGAGACGATACCAAGTTAGTTTTAGAGAAATATGGCGATCGAATTCGCTACATTTACCAACAAAATCAAGGAGTTTCGATGGCCAGAAATCACGGCATCGAGCTATCGCGAGGAGAATTTATCGCCTTTCTTGATGCTGACGACTACTTTTTTCCCGACAAATTAGCAGCACAAATGGCTGTATTTGCAGCGCGACCAAATCTAGGAATCGTCCACAGCGGCTGGCGTCTAGTTAATAGTATAGGCGAACCGCTAAAAGATGTCAAACCCTGGCAAAATGTCCCTAAATTAGACTTAGAAATGTGGCTGCGGTGGAAACCAGTATTACCCAGCGCGATGGTATTTCGCCGTCAGTGGTTAGAGCGTGCCGGCGGATTTGATCCTCGATTTCCCCCGGCGGAAGATACAGATTTAGTGCTGCGTTTAGCCTTAATGGGATGCGAAGCAGAGTGGTTGCAGCAAGTAACTGTTTGCTACCGCCAGCACGAACAAAGCGCCATGTACAAAGGTTTACCCCAGGCTAAATCCCTCGCCGCAGTCATGGACAATTTTTTTGCCCGCCCCGAGTTGCCGGATAAAATACGTTTGTTGGAAAAGCAAATCAAGTACAGTACCTTAGTTTGGATTGCTTGGTATTTGTACCGCACCGGTCATTCTGTTGAGATGGTAGAGTTTTTGCAGCGTTCTTGGAATTATGCGCTTTATTTGCCTGTGGAAACAGTAATTAATTGGGCGGAAGCTTTCGCCGAGTTTTCGCAGGATGCGGGAAATGAATTCGATGCAGATTTATTAGCTCAATCTCCCGAGTGGCAAGAGTTAATGCAGTGGGTAATTCTCGGTACGCCAGCTTGATTGTGTGGATAGTCGATCGAGCTTTTATGTCATTTCTGGTTGGCGTTGCTTAATCAGGGTATGAAAAAAATAAGTTGAAAATCCAGAAGCTTTGTGGATACTGGTTTCTATGATTTGCATATTTAGTCTTTCATACCCTAAATCCGCAACGCCGATTTGTAAATGAGTTTTTTTTTTAACCGCAGAGAACGCAGAGATCACAGAGGAAGAGAAGAGAGGCTTTTCGCATTTCTTGCAATGTGAAACCTGCCTAAACTTTATTATGCTTCAGTTTGAGTTTCTGTTTCAGTAAAAATTGGTGGCCACAGTTGGGAAATTGGCAATTCCCAACCAGGAAAAAGTTCGGCTACAGTCAAAACATCTTCATTTCCCAACACAAGCGGTTCACCTTCCTGACGATAAACTGTTACAGTTTCTTCGTCTGGATCGATCAGAATTCCTACTTGTGCTCCGAGTGCGATAAAATTCAGAATTTTTTTTTCGAGCGGTTTAATGCGATCGCTCTGTGATTTAATTTCTACTACTAAATCTGGGACTAATTCTCCGAAATAACGGGGACTTTGCCTGAGACGTGCGGCTCGGACAAAAGAAACATCAGGTGCTGTGAGGTTAGCATCAGGTAAAATAAAGCCGCCTGCGGAGTCAAAAACTCGACCCAAACGTCGGGGATTTACCCAAACGAACAGAAAAGCACTCAAGCGAATGCCAATTTCACTTGATACAATATCTGATGGGCCCACAATGATAATCTTCCCGCTTTCTAGTTCAACTTGGTAATCCTGACCGGCTTCTTGGAAGGTTTTTTGGACTTTTTCTAAGTCTTTGATGGTCATCATATTGGTTATTCCCTAACAGAAAACGAGTTGCCGCAGCTACAACTTTTGGCGGCATTGGGATTGTGAAATCGGAAACCTCCGCCCATCAAGTCTTCTGAATAATCTAAGGTGAGCTCATTCAGATATTTTAAGTGCTGGGGGTCGATCGCAACTTCAATTCCCTCCGACTCGCATACAGCGTCTTCTGGGGCTGGCGCATCGTCAAATGCCATTGTATAAGACAAACCGGAGCAGCCGCTCGATTCCACGCCCAGACGAAATAAAGCATTGGGGTTCGGATGCTTCGACTTGAGGCGCGTTACTTCTGTTGCTGCTGTTTTGCTCAGATGAATCATTATGGGTAATTGGTAATTGGTAATTGGTAATTTGGAAGTAATGTTGAGTTTTGAAAATTTAGAGTGTGCCTAGGCGTCTACCTTACCCGGAGAATGTAAAGTGCGCCGGGCCACGCACCTTACCCCTATATTTTTAGCAACTTGAGTTACTTAGCCTTTTCATTACGGGCATAATCGTCTTGAAACCGGATAATATCATCTTCTCCGAGATATTCGCCATTCTGCACCTCAATTAAAACCAGGGGGATAACTCCCGGATTTTCCAGGCGGTGAGAAGTGCACTGAGGAACGTAGGTAGACTGATTTGTAAACAGAACTTGTTCAGTTTCGCCACAAGTAACTTTTGCAGTACCAGAAACCACAATCCAGTGTTCGCTGCGGTGGTGGTGCATTTGCAGGCTGAGGCGGTGTCCGGACTTAACTTCGATCCGCTTAATTTTATATCCTGGGCCTTCTTCTAGAGTCGTAAACGAGCCCCAAGGCCGCGATTCTGTAGCGGCTATTTCGTTGGGTGCAGCAGGTGTGTGCAGGGTAGATAGTTGAGAAATTTCTTGAATTTGAACCATGATTTTCACTCCTTGAGGATTGCTTGCTGAATCCTTTGGTAAACGACGTTGTTTTTTGAGATTAACTAATCTATAGTTAAAATCGAAGCCCACCTGCGGGGACTGGTTAGCCGACTGTAGAGTTTTGCAAGAGTTGTGCTCAGCCCGATCGACTTGCCTTAACAACCATAGCAAAGTCACCATAGTAGTTGTCACCTGTGATGGGTGCGATCGCCCAAATCTACATCAAATCTTTATCTGTGGCGGCTGGTTCTTGATTTAATGGGACATCTTGCACGATTTACGGTGGTTTCGGAATGATTTAACCGCAGAGGCCGCAGAGGGCGCAGAGAAAGAGAAGAGAGAGATGAATAATTTTGATAGCAGCGGATTTTTGGTGAATCCTAATCCAGCTCTTGAGACTGCTGTTGCAAAACTGCTAGCATCTCTTGATAGAAAGGCAGCCCTTGACTCTGGCTATCGCTGGCGGTTGCTAGGATTTGCAAGGTTTCGATCAGCGAGTATCGGGCCGCATCTACAATAAGATCGAGGAGTGGATGAATCCCAGAACCATACTGCTGTGCTTCTGCGATCGCATCGATGTAGGCAGCACGCACCTGGTTAGATATAATCACAATGGGATATCCAGCCCGCAACAGCAGGAGATTCATCAATAACCGCCCGGTTCGCCCGTTACCATCCCGAAATGGATGAATCGACACAAAGCGAAGATGTGCTTCGGCTGCAAACTCTAATGGATGTAACGATCTGATTTTATCACTGTTAAGCCATTCGATAAATTCCGGCATTAAATCCGAAAGCAAATAATGAGGCGGATAGAGGTATTCGGTACCGGCGGCTTTGACATCTAACTGGCGATAGCATCCAGCTTCCTCCGGGGCAATCGCCCTTATAATTAAGTTGTGAATTTGTTTAATTTCCCATTCACCGATCGCCGTATCCGATCGCGTTAGAGTTTCAATATAGTCGATCGCATCTCGATGTCCAATGACTTCTAGGTGTTCGCGCAGAGTTTTGCCACCGATGGTGATGCCAGTTTCTAGGACTAACTCAGTTTCGCGCTGCGTCAAGGTATTGCCCTCGATCGCGTTAGAATGATAAGTGAACCGCACATCATAGAGTTTTTTCAATTCTGAAACCAGAGTCGGAGAAAGCGGGCGAAAGCTATCTAACCACACTTTGAGGCGATCGACTTTTTGCAACTTTTCAGAAATACTCATTGCTGATGAGAAGGCAAAATGCTGGTGGAGAATGTCACCCAGACGCTGAGGATACAGTCGCATTAACAATGCTATAAACTCATTTCTCAAGAACAGGCAAGATGCCTGTTCCACAGAGACTAAATTTTGTTGTGGGGTAAGCATCTTGCCCGCCTTTGAAAGACTGATTAACAATGTATCCGAATTGCTCATCTCTCTTCTCTTCCTCTGCGCTCTCTGCGGCCTCTGCGGTTAAAAAAAATCCAAATATCAATTTATCATCTAATTACCAACAAGCTGTTCTTTACTTATTTATGAACAGGTAAGATGCCTGTTGCTGACAATGGTACAACACCTCAGCTTCAACTATTTTTTCAGGCTCGATCGCACGCATCAGCTTTGATTTTTTCGTGCATCTGCCCAATTGAGTAGATCCACATATAATAAATGATACTAGAGCGATCGGCATCCCATCCTCTACTCTAGATCAAAATCTTTTCGCCACTTTGAGAGACACATACATAATGAACAGCAACGGACTGCCAGTAAAACAAGGCCTGTACGATCCGCAGTTCGAGCACGACGCTTGCGGAGTCGGATTTATTGTACACATGAAAGGCAACAAATCCCACGAAATCGTCGAACAGGGACTAACAATCCTGTTGAACCTCGACCACCGGGGCGCTTGTGGCTGCGAAGCCAATACCGGAGACGGCGCGGGCATTTTGATGCAAGTGCCGCACAAATTCATGAAAAAAGTAACGGCGGCCCTCAACATCGAACTTCCAGAAGCCGGCGAGTACGGGGTTGGCGCGATTTACTCGTCGCGAAATCAAATTGAACGGGAAAACGGCAAACGCATTTTTGCCCAAATCGCCGCCGAAGAAGGATGTCCCGTGCTCGGTTGGCGCGATGTCCCCACAGATAACTCGTCCCTGGGCGACACCGCTAAAGCTAGCGAACCATTTATGCAGCAAGTGTTTGTCAGCCGCGCCCCAGGTATGGACGAAGCGGCTTTTGAGCGTAAACTTTACGTGATCCGCAAACGCGCCCACAATGCTATCCGCAGGACAGACAAAGACCCATACTGGTATAATTCCACATTGTCGTGCCGGACGATCGTCTACAAAGGAATGTTAATGCCGGTGCAAGTGGGAGATTACTATCCCGACCTCCACGACCCCGACATGGAAAGCGCTTTAGCCCTAGTTCACTCGCGCTTCAGCACCAATACTTTTCCGAGTTGGGAACGATCGCACCCTTACCGCTACATCGCCCACAACGGCGAAATCAACACCATGCGCGGCAACATCAACTGGATGCACGCGCGGCAATCCTTGTTCGAGTCGGAGTTGTTCGGCGATGATTTGAAGAAAATCCCGAATTTAATCAACATCGAAGGTAGCGACTCGACGATTTTTGACAACGCTTTGGAATTGCTATATTTGGCTGGGCGTTCTTTACCCCACGCCGTAATGATGATGATTCCCGAACCTTGGACAGCCCACGAGTCGATGAGTGACGAGAAAAAAGCTTTCTACGAATACCATTCCTGCTTGATGGAACCTTGGGATGGCCCGGCTTCGATCGCATTTACTGATGGTACATCGATCGGGGCCGTGCTCGATCGCAATGGTTTGCGGCCTTCTCGCTACTGCGTCACCAAAGACGACTTAGTAATTATGGCATCGGAAGCGGGAGTTTTGCCGATCGCCCCAGAAAGAATCCTATCAAAAGGCCGCCTGCAACCGGGGCGGATGTTCCTGGTAAATACCGAGGAAGGCCGCATCGTTTCTGACGAAGAAATTAAGACCAAAATCGCCACAGAACACCCCTACCGCGAGTGGATTGACCAGCACATGGTCGAAATCGCCAAACTCCCAGATGCGCCAGCAGTAGCAGAATCCGACCCCAAAACATTGATCCAGCGCCAAATGGCCTTTGGCTATACCTTTGAAGAACTGCGGTTGCTGTTAGCGCCAATGGCAAAAAATGGTGTAGAAGCTATCGGTGCAATGGGTGCAGATACGCCGCTAGCCGTGCTTTCCAACCGCCCAAAACTGCTTTACGAATACTTCCAGCAACTGTTTGCTCAAGTTACCAATCCGCCGATCGATTCGATCCGCGAAGAAATTGTCACTTCTGCCGAAACTACGATCGGCGCTGAACGCAATTTGCTGAAACCGGAACCGGAAAGCTGCCATTTAATCGAACTGAAAACGCCAATTCTCAGCAATGAAGAATTGGCAAAACTCAAACAGGTAAATCTAGGCAATTTCCGCTCTACTACACTACCGATTTTGTTCGACCCCAAAACAGGCGTAAAAGGTCTAGAACAAACGTTAGAAGAAGTTTTTGCAGCAGCAGATAGCGCGATCGCCTCTGGGGTGAATATCATCATTTTGAGCGATCGGGGCATCAGTCAGAACAACGCTCCAATTCCAGCGCTGCTGGCGGTTGCGGGCTTGCATCACCACTTGATCAGTAAAGGTACGCGCACCAGGGCGGGACTCGTGCTCGAATCCGGCGAACCGCGCGAAGTGCATCACTTTGCGACTTTAATCGGCTATGGTTGCGGTGCGATCAATCCGTATTTAGCCTTTGAGACGATCGCCGATTCGATCCGCGAAGGATTGCTGCTAAATGTCGATTACAAAACAGCTTGCAAAAACTACGTGAAAGCCGCAACTAAGGGTGTGACGAAAGTTGCCTCGAAAATTGGGATTTCCACGATTCAAAGTTATCGCGGCGCACAGATATTTGAGGCGATCGGCTTAAACAAATCCGTAGTCGATAAATACTTCACTTGGACAGCATCGCGGATTGCAGGTGTAGACTTGGAAATCATCGCCCAAGAAGCAATTTTGCGGCACACCCACGCATTCCCAGAACGCCCCAGCAGCGGACATACTCTCGATGTCGGCGGCGAATATCAGTGGCGGAAAGAAGGCGAGGCGCATTTGTTCAGCCCGCAGACAATTCACGCGCTGCAAAAAGCGGTTCGTGAGGGAAGTTACCCGCTTTTCAAACAGTATTCAAGCTTGGTAAACGAGCAAAACCAGCAGCATTTTACCTTGCGCGGTTTGTTGCAATTCAAACAGCGGGAATCGATACCAATTGAAGAAGTAGAACCCGTGGAAGCGATTGTCAAACGCTTCA
>Ga0335394_10000305_pt1 | contig 50230 bp, 41 predicted proteins | sample MAT03_FD_205741 | JGI IMG/M metagenome (GOLD analysis project Ga0335394, IMG submission 205741) | Freshwater microbial communities from Lake Fryxell liftoff mats and glacier meltwater in Antarctica - MAT-03 (spades assembly) (version 2) ... | reverse complement strand
CAGCTGCAGCAGACTCGCGACCCCACCATTTGCCTGGTGGGTACTCTGAAACGCCATCACCAGGAGGGGCTCTGCTTCGTTAGCCATGAACCACTTCTCTTTACCCTCCGCCGACAGGTCCTGCCCAGAGTGGAATTTAGCGAACCTGGGCCGAGGGGCCAATGAACAACGGCGCCCGCGCGCGCATCCAATGCGCGCACATCGGATTGGAGCACATAAATCCCCAGGTGTAGTGCCTCTCGGGCTAGGCACCCTCTCGATTTAGGCGTATTCCGTTCCCCACTACCTTGTCTATGCCCTCCTTCCCTCCCCCCGCGCTCAGCCAAGAAGACAGCATCACACTCTCCAGATTGGTGGCCGCAGCCAGGAAGAGCTGGGCTGTCATCCTGCTCATTACCGCCGCGATGCTCGTCGCCACAGCATTTTACACGCTGAGGCAAAAGCAGATTTACCAGTCCAAGGTGACGATCAAAATTGATCCAAACCCTGTGCGACCCCTCGGCAAAGATGTTCAGGGCGTCGTCGATATGGGAACCGGTTCTTATTGGAGCAACCAAGAGTACTACAACACTCAGTACAAGCTCATCCAGAGCCGCACGATCGCGGAGCAAACGGTGCAAAAGCTGGGGTTGAACCTGGATGTCAATTTTATCCGGAATCTGCCCGGAGACACACGCGGCGACGGCAAGCCTTCGTCAGTAGAGGTTGCCGGTGAGATCTTGAGGAGCCGGTTGGTGGTGGAGCCGGTTAAGGACTCACGTCTGGTGGTGTTGAGCCTCGAGGATGCTAGCCCCACCCGCGCACAACGCATCGTGGCCACGCTCGGGGACATTTATGTTGAGCAGAATATCGATCGCTTCGTGGACTCCACAAACTCAGCGGTGGAGTGGCTCGGTGAACAGCTCGACAAATTGAAGACGGAGCTTGAGCAATCAGAATTGGCCCTCCACACTTACAAGCAAAAAAACAGCATCCTTTCGCTCTCTCTCGACGATCAATCCAATATGCTGCGGGCCGAGATGACGCAGCTGAATGCGCAACTAACCAACGTCCGGACTAGAATAGAGCACCTCAGTTCTCGCGTGGAGGAGCTGAAAAAACTACCGCTGGATGATTTAGAAAAACTAGCAGCGACGGAGCTACTCCAGAATGTCGTGATCAACGATCTTCGCCGCGTCTATCTCGAAGCACGCCGCGATCGCGAGAGCATCCTGAAAGTAGGAAAGGGCGAGCAACATCCCGACAGCCTGTCAGCTGCGGCGCGTGCGGAAACCTCCAAGACCGCGCTGCTGGCCGAAATTCGCAACGTCCGGCTAGCCTTGACCAACGATCTCATCGCCTCACGCAGGGAAGCGGACGGGCTGCGTTCTTTGTTCGCTAACGCTGAGAAGCGAGCGCTCGATCTGAATCTCCTCGAAATGGAGTACGGGCGCCTCCAACGGAGTAAGAATAACACTGAGAAACTGTATTCGGTGGTGCTGGATCGGACCAAGGAGAGCGGTTTGAGCGGTTTGATGCGATTCAACAACATTATGGTGGTTGATACGGCTCAGCTGCCGAAGGCGCCGATCAAGCCGAACGTTAGCTCCAATCTGTTAATCGGAGGATTTATCGGGTTGTTTCTCGGGTTCGCGGTCGCGCTCGGCCGAGAACTGCTGGATCGAAGCATCAAAGCGCCAGAACAGCTTGAGAGCGAACTCGGGCTAACGTTCCTTGGGACGATTCCTCGGGGTGATTCGACGGATCCCGGGCGAGGTTATGGCTATGGACGGCGTCGCAAGCTGCCAGCTGTCAAGGCGGACGGTGCGGGCACGGTCGAGCTGCTTGGGCATACCGATCCCACAAGCGGTCTCGCTGAGGCCGCACGCGCCATTCGAACGAATATTCTGTTCATGTCGCCGGACAATCCGCACAAGCGTCTGCTCATCACCAGCGCCGGCCCATCAGAGGGCAAAACAACGGCTGCTTGCTGCATCGCAGTGGCCATGGCTCAGGCTGGCCAAAGCGTGCTCCTCGTGGACTGCGACCTTCGCAGGCCTCGACTTCACCGTGTGTTCGGCAAGACGAACGATGTCGGAGTCACAACGGCGCTGATGAATCGAGGCTCGCTCGACGGCGCCATTCAATCAACCCCGGTGGCAGGCCTGAGCGTTCTAGTGAGTGGACCCCAGGTCCCGAATCCGGCTGAAATCATCCAGAGCGATGCCTTCGGGGCTTTGCTGAATGAGCTCTCCAACCGGTTTGATCGTGTAGTTTTAGACAGTCCACCCGTCGTGCCCGTCACCGATGCGGCGGTGCTTTCTAAGCGCGTGGATGGGCTGATCCTCGTAGTCCGCGCCTTCGCCACGAGCCGGGATCTCGTGCGCCAGGCGGTGCGTGTGCTGCGCGATGTGAACGCGCCGTTGATAGGCTCGATCTTGAACGGAGTGGACCGCTCACGCGGAGGCTATGCGCGTTATCAGTATTACTATGCGCCTGGGTACAGGGCGAACCTACCTGCCCCGGCTCCGCACGACCCGGGCAACGCGTGATTTTCAACAGCTACTCCCAGGAGATTTGATCCTTGCGTCGTCTGCTTAACCGCACAACACAAGTCCTTCTGGACCTCGTGGCACTCGCTTTAGCATTTGTGTTGGCCTTCTTCGCGCGGTTCGATTGGGTTCCACCCGCTGACATGGTGGCAAGGTGCGGGTTGCTCTTGCCCTACGTGATCACCCTTCAATATCTAATTCTAAGTGGTCTCGGTGTTAATCGGTATGTGTGGCGTTTTGTTGGCCTTCGAGAAACCACGCGCCTGTTTGCTGCAATCAGCATCTCCTCAGTGCTGCTGCTGCTGTTTCGGTTGGCGCTTCCACCGTTTTTCAATTCAAGATTGGTTTCCGTTGTCCTTCCCGTAGGTGTGATTCTCATTAACTTCCCTCTTGCCTTCCTTTGCACGGCTGGGATGCGGGTCGGACGGCGCCTGTTCGCGGAGCGCAATCTGCAGAGATCACGCAAGACCGACGGCGCGGAGCTTTGTCCGACCATCTTGGTCGGAGCGGGCCAAGTTGGCCTTTTGGTCGCCAAGGAGTTGAAGGCCCGGCCAGACGTCGGCATCATCCCGGTTGCTTTCGTCGACGACGACGCCATCAAACAAGGAAGCTTACTGCATGGTATTCCGGTGCGTGGCAAGCCCGAGTTGATCGCACGGATTGTTCGCGAAACGGGCGCGCGCCAGGTTCTAATCACCATCGCATCACCCTCAGGTGACATGATTCGAAGAATATCAGAGCTGTGCGATGAAGCTGGAGTTTCCGTAAAAATCGTCCCTGGGCTTTATGAGCTCATGACGGGTTCGATCAATCTCTCTCGTATTCGCAGCGTATCCATCGAAGATCTCTTACGTCGCAAGCCCGTGACCCTCGCGACTGATGCCATCGCAGGGTTTCTTGAATCGAGATGCGTCGCTGTCACGGGCGCGGGCGGCAGCATTGGTGCTGAGCTCTGCCGTCAGATTTGTGCCTTCATGCCGAAACGCTTGCTGCTCATTGAGCAGGCCGAAAACGCTCTTTTCAGCATCCACGGCGAACTGATTCAGGCGTTTCCGGATCTCGAAATTGTTCCGTGCATCTGCGATGTCTGCGACACCCAACGCATCGAGACCATTTTCAGCGAACACCTCCCCTCGGCGGTGTTCCATGCGGCTGCTCACAAACACGTGCCGATGATGGAACTCAATGTCGGCGAAGCCATCAAGAATAACATCAACGGAACGCGCATCGTTGCCGATGCCGCTCACGCCAATGGTGTTCAGCGCTTTGTCTTGGTCTCTACGGACAAGGCCGTGAACCCCTCCTCCGTCATGGGCGCCACCAAGCGAGCCGCTGAAGTCTACGTTCAATCACTATCGCAAAGGAGTCAGACACGCTTTGTAGCGGTGCGTTTCGGGAACGTTTTGGGGAGTGCCGGTAGCGTGGTGCCGATCTTCCAGGAGCAAATCGCGCGCGGGGGCCCGATCACGGTAACGGATCCAGAAATGCAACGCTATTTCATGACCATACCGGAAGCCTGTCAGTTGGTCCTTCAAGCGGCTTCGATGGGTGAAGGCGGTGAAATTTTTGTCCTCGACATGGGGCAACCAGTCAAGATCGTGGACCTTGCCCGGGATCTCATCCGCTTGAGCGGCTTGCAACCAGATGTGGACATTAAGCTCAAATTCACGGGCGTTCGCCCGGGTGAGAAGCTCTTCGAAGAGCTGATCGCCGATGACGAACGCACTCTGCAAACCGCACACCCGAGCATTCTGGTTGGGAGGCTGAAGGCCTCAAATTTCGAATCCACATTGGGAGCTGTCAACACTATCGTTGGCGCGGCGCACAAGTCAGCGCCTGAGGCAGAACTTAGACAGGTGCTTGGTCTACTCGTTCCCGAGTACTCAGGCAGAGACGCTCCGCAATCAGACGCGCTGGCTCGCACCCAGCTTAATCGCACGCCAGCAGAAGCTCGCGTTGCAAAGGGGTAGTGGTGAGGCGCTGGCAGCGAGGCGTTTCAGTCAAGGCACAGACGTACCGGAGCCTGGGGGCGCTCTTACGCCTGGGGATCTTCATTATGATCGCCGTTGTCGTCACCATCTTGATCACCGGGAGCGTCCCTAACCAAGAAATCGTAGCTGTTCTCCCGATTCTCTGTGCGTCTATCGCACTCCAGTTCTTGCCCGTATTCTTGGATCGTGATGCAGATCTATTTAGCCCGACCTCCTGGACCGGTCTCAAGGATGGCTTCGACGTCACCGTGGCGGTGGTGGCACTCATTCTGGCAGGCCGCATCGAACTTGGTCCGTTGAGTGTGCTGCCTGAGGCCCAACGAATTTTGCTAGTCCAGCAGATTGGTTATATGCAGTTGCTAGCGCGAATTGCCTATCTCCTAGGTTACTACTGGCGGGGCGCAGCTCGCCCTAACCCAAGGCCATCTCAGCTGGGGAACCGTCGTTGGAATTCGGCACGGCTCACTGTTGTTTGCGTGCTACTATTTGGGGTCTTCGTCCTGTTCTATATGCAGTTTCAATCGCGACTCGGCGGAGCGATGTTTGACCTCGCACGCTTGCGCGAGGCAAAGGCTATTTGGCGCGGCGATGCTTCGATGAGCTGGATGACGCGGGGAGTTCAGCTTGGCTTTCTGCCTGTGGTATTGATCTTCATGTACGCGAGCCGCAGGCACTCCAGGCTTGGGCTTTGTTTGGCCCTGGTCGTTTACGCCTTTGTGGCCTTATTGGTGACCCGCATTGGTCAGCGCGCGCCCGCCGTGATGGTTGGTGGCATGTTGCTCATGCTCTACCACTATGGCTGGCGAAAGGTTCCACTGCCCGTGTTCCTAGTTGCACTGCTGCTGGCTGTTCTGAGCGTCAATGTGCTTGGAAACGTGCGGAGCGGAGCGCACGATGAGATGAATATTGACGAAGCTTTCGCCGCACAAGCGGGGCGACCGATGAATGCGGTAGCAGAGCACGCCACGGACCGAGATCGAATCACCGCGCAAGCAACAATCCTGCATTTTTTTCCAGACAAACGCGACTTCCTATGGGGTAAAAGCTGGGCACCCATCACCACGCTCTTGATCCCGCGCTGGCTGTATCCAGACAAGTACGGCGGCGAAATCTGGACCGACTCTCGAATCATCTACCAATTGGCGGGCGTCCCCGTTCCTGCGTCCCTACCCTCAATGCTGTACGCCAACTTTTCGTGGATTGGGGTCTTCGTCGGGATGTATTTTTGGGGCAGATTCCACTACCGCCTCTACCGTTGGCGCAAGAGCTCGAACGATATGTTTACTACTCTTATGTACGTGCTCCTCCTCACAAGCTTTTCCCCGCTCTTCCTCGGGATCTCGCAGGCAATCCAGTACGTGCTCCCCCTGTACGTGCTCATATTCCTTGTTACTGACTCGAAATTAGCGGTGATGCGGGCACGGCCTGCTGGATTGCAACTTGCCGCTCCCACCACGCTCGGAGTACACGCCGGAGCGACGCGCACTCAGCAGTAACCCGACTATCCCTCGAACCATGACGTCCGCCAGGCAGTATTTGAGAGCAACAACCAGGAGCCTCGGTCTCCCCAACGATTGGCGTCGAGCTGGCCGTCGAATGGTCTCGAGGCTTCGAAACCACCTTGGGCGTCCGCCGCTCGAGCCGATTTTCGTATGTGGCGCCATGGGGAGCGGGACGTCACTGCTTGCGGCGAAGCTCATGAAACGCTTTGTGTGCAGCGGTGTGGTTTGGGAAAGTGCCCTTGCCATGCGCGCTGGCTCCCCACTCCATATGTTCCCCATGGATGCGTATCCAACCTTGGAGCATTACCGCGCCGCCGCGGATATGCCCTGCGGACTTGTCGAGATGGCGAGGAAAGACCATGAGCAACTCTACAATACGGTCGCCGCAAACCGAGGCCGGCACGTGGTCGACAAAGCACCCAATGTGAGCCTGCTCCGAGCCGATTTCCTCGCGGAGTGCTTTCCGACAGCCCCTTTCATAGTCATTTTTCGGGACCCAGCCGCGAACATCGAGGGTTTCCGCAGGAAGTGGCCGCTCTGCCGACACGCTTCGCTCGAAGCCAATATTGATTTTTATGAGTGGCTACACGCCCGAATTCTCGCTTCCAGCGCCGAACAGTCTGGACGCGTGCATTGGGTGGAGTACGAGCGACTTGTCGCGAATCCGATCGAGTGCGTGGCCGAGCTAGCGACGATCGTTGGTGCGCCCCGCCGTGATCGTCCGCGGGGCGTGTCGTATGTCGCCGATCGCCTGGGCCGAGGGCTCCGCGCCGAATCCAGAGGGAGCGTGACACTGATTGAGGCAACCAGCTTGGAAGCGCGCGCCCGGCTTGAGTTATCTGAGCGTCAGCTTATAGACAATCGGCTTGGAAGATTGCGAATTGAGCTATTGGAGCGTGCTGAGAGCTCGCGGGTTCGCGCACGTCAGACACATCCGCCTGATAAGGGAGCGCCATGAACGACGTCGTAAAGAATATCTACAAGGCCCACCACGCCGGAGCTACAGGCTTTCGTCGCTATGGCTTCACCATCAGCAAGAGTGAACGCCTTCAGTGGTTCAGCCCACGGATCGGTAGCGGAAAGCAGATCTTGGACGTGGGCTGCCGCGACGGCAGCTTCACTTCTGGTTTTAGCGAAGGCAATACGGTCACCGGTGTCGACATCGACGATACCGCCCTTGAGATCGCGCGTGAGCGGCTGGGCATTGAGACCCATTCCGTGAATTTGATCGATGGCGTTCTTCCGTTCGAAGCTCAGGCCTTTGATGTTGTGGTGGCGGGAGAAATCATGGAACACCTCCCCTTCCCGCAGCATGCCGTGGCCGAAATCTATCGTGTTCTCAAGCCCGGCGGCTTGTTTTTGGGGTCAGTTCCAAACGCCTTCCGCCTTTGGAATCGCTTGCTCTTTCTTGTGGGGCGGGACTTTGAAAATGATCCGACGCACCTGCGACATTTTTCGCCGAGGAGCATCCACGAGTTACTGCATGATTTTGCGTCGGTAGATCTAGCATTCCTGTGCAGCCGGCACCTCTCGCTCTCCCCGCGACTGATGGGCACTGATATGGTGTGGGCGGCCACCAAGGCTTGACCCCCGGAAGTAAGTCAACCTATCTTGGACATGATGTCTCTCGGGCTTTTTCCGTTATCCGACCATAGCCATTTGGTTGAACAGCTTTCGGTTCTCCACCGTGCGCTCTCCTCAAACCAGTATTCCGAAGCGCTGCGGCTACCTGTTGCTGGTGGCCTCAAGCATCTCTTTTTTGACGTTGAGAACGTCCAACGCTACGCCCGCCATGAACTGAATCTGGACGAGATGTCCGCCGTTGCCCCTTTTATTTATAGGGCGTTTGGACGAACGCACCAGAACGCGCTGGAGCTGTACAAAGTGTTTGCCCTCAACCGTTCTATCGGGGCGTTAAAGCTCAATGCCATCATCGGCGAGAAGGTTGTTCGGCAGTTACTCGATGCCGGGATGTTAGTCTCTCAAGGGGATTCCATTCGGAGTCGAGTCCTTGCTGCGCCATTGGGTGAGCTGACGTGCTTTCACGATACGTTCTCAATGTCTGAGGCTGAAAAGTTCACCCATGTCTTCTTTGGGCGCTGCTCGGTGAGGCTAGCCCGAAGCCTGGCAGAGCTGAGCCGTACCCGACGCTTCACTCGTTCTCTTGACCTGTGTACGGGAAGCGGAGTTCAAGCCCTGCTCTGCTCAAAGTTCTCAGATGAAGTGACAGGGGTAGATATCAATCCTCGAGCAGTCCGCTTGGCCCAAGCCAATCAAGAGGTCAATCTGGTTCGCAATGCACGATTCCTAGAATCAGATCTTTTTTCTGCGGTTGAAGGCCAATTCGACCTCATTACTGCAAATACGCCCTTCCTACTGCTTCCACCGGATTCCAAGGCAACCAGCGGCAAGGGCGGTGAGCTTGGAATTGAAGTGACTCTCCGCATTTTTGAAGCCTTGGATACCTATCTTCGACCGGAAGGCTTCGGCCGCTTCGTAGTTTCCACGGCGTGGGTGAGCGGGCGTAGCACCCTAGTGGATTCGCTTCGCACCCGCCTAGCCGGCAAAGGGTATCGAATCCGGCTAGTGCCCATCAATACCTATTACGACCCGAACCTCTTTAGCTTGTACGAATCGCTGGGGGTTCAGCGTTGCACATTGTACGTCGCGGAGGTTGAACGCACCGGGGTAACGCTTGAAATCACTGAAATCAAACGCTCGATGCCGGTTGAGTTGATTTATCGCGCAACAACTGCCTTGAATCGTTGGCAGGGCTCTAAGCGTATTGGAGCATCCGCCCGGGTGCGTATTCCGGCGCCATTCGAGCAGCCATTTCGATGACATTCGAGCAGTTATTTCGATCGTATATGAGCGGTCGGCTGTAAGGCCTGAAGCTCCAGCTCAATCATCGCCCCTTCAAGAAGCTCGAAGGCTGCAGGCGCTCGGCCTTTGAGAGCATCGACTTGCCCGCCATGCGGACTGGACTCTTCGTCCCTCCGCTGATAACAGACGGCGTGGCTTGTACAGTCTGTGGGAGTACCCAAACCACCGTCATCAGTTCGAAACGCGCAAAACAAAAGTACCTAAGGTGCCTAAGTTGCAGCCACGGCTATCTGGTCTTTTCTCAGATGGAAGTGGAGCAACTCGGTAGCATCTACCACGAGGGCTATCATGGCTTTAGGGTCGACGGTGCCTTTGCCACTTTCTCGACGCGGTTCGTCCAGACGCAGCTGACCAAAGTTGCCCCACCTCCGGCCAAGCTTCTCGACTTCGGGTGCGGCAATGGCCAATTCTTGCGCACCGCGACCTCGGCCGGCTACTTGGCGGTCGGCGTGGATATCTCGGACGCTGCAGTGACTCACTGTCGCGCGCTGGGCCTGGAGGCACATCTGATTACGGAGTTCGATCCGGCGCGACATCGGGAAACGTTTGATGTCGTGACGCTTTGGGATGTGCTGGAACACCTTCCGAAACCCGCGGAGGTGCTCAAAAGCGTCGCAACCGTGCTGCGACGCGGAGGCTACTTAGTCGCGAAGAGCCCAGGCATTGGAGCGCTCTCTGTGAAGATTTCCGCTATGATCCCGTCTCTGGCGGGAGCGGTCGTGTCCGCGCCTGGTCACAATCAGTTCTTCACTTCTCGCAGTTTGACACGCCTGCTGGAACTTCATGGCTTTCGCCATTTGACATGGCTCCCGCCCACGCCGATTCGCGATGTGGCGAAAGGTGGTTCGCTTGCGAAGCAAACCGCACGTAGGATAACCCGGATCATCCATGCGGTCAGCGGAGACAGGTCGCTAATTGTAATGGCCCAGAAGGAGTGAGTTCTTGACCCCTAACCAAATCGCGCTTTCGTCATCGTCCACGCCGCAGTGAGCCCATCGCGCCAGCGGATCTTCTTACCCTGATCCTGCGTCCGCGGATGATAGCTTACTGGCACATCCTCAATGGAGTAACGCTTCCGCCGGAGCTTGGCTGGGATTTCGAAATCGAGGTCAAAACCGGAACTCGTGAGGCCAAGCTCACGCGCCACATCCGTGCGCATCAGTTTGTAGCAAGTGGCCACGTCCGTGAGCCGACTTTGGTAGAGTACATTGAAGAATTGGGTGAGCGCGACCCGACCGACATGGAAAGCGTCCCTCCTGACCTCCCCGTTGTGCTGAGCCAAGCGGGACCCAAAAACCGCGACCGCGCCTGTGCGCTCAGCGTGTTCAAGCAGCTTTAGAATGTCTTCTGGGTCGTACTCAAGATCGGCATCCTGGCAGATGACCCAGCGCCCAGAAGCGAGAGCAATTCCTGTCTTTACCGACGTTCCTTTGGTCATGTTGCTGGGCTGGAGCACCACCACGAAGCCATCGCCGCTGAGGATCTCCTGGCCTGCCATCGTCGGTTGAAAGCCGCGCGCCGGTGCTCGCCCGTGCGCTCCGTCGCCTAACGTGCAGGCGCCGATCAGAAGCTCGCGTGTGGAATCCGTGGAGCAGTTGTCGACGATCAGGATTTCCTTATCGATCGGCAAGCGTTTGACCCGAGAAATGATCTCCAGGATTGTATCGCGCTCGTTGTAACAGGGGATGACAATGGTCAATTCGCAACGCGGCATCTTTTCTCAGGTTCTCTTTAGGTACTCACCATACCAGCCAATCGAGCGGCGGATCCCGTCCTCAAGGCTCACGGTTGGAGTCCACCCCAGGCGTTTTCTCGCTTTTTCGCAGCCAACAAACTGCGTTTGTATTTCAGGCAGCGGCTTACCGATCCCTTGTACATCTGGCACCAGATCTGGACGGCCCCCAAGTTCGATAATGGTTCGCACCAGATCGAGCACAGACACCGGTTTCTCACGGCCAAAGTTGAACGCTTCACCACGGATCTCGCGTTTCGTTACCAGCGCTTGAGCCAGCTGCCGGTACGCGCTCACGGCATCGTCGACGTGCAGGTAATCGCGCATCATCGTCCCATCACTCCGAATGATCGGTCGTTCTCCCATGAACATGGACCGGATGGTGCCTGGGATGACACGGCTCCAATTGACGTCCCCTCCCCCGTAAATATTGCCACAACGGGTGATCCCGACCGGAACCTGGTACGAATGGAAGTAGGATTGCGCGATGAGGTCCGTGCACGTCTTACTCACCTCGTAGGGGAACTTGGGACGGAGGGGGAAATCCTCGAGATAAGGCAGAGCCGCGTGGTGACCGTAAGCTTTATCGCTGGAAGCCACGACACAGGCAGCGACGCCGATCATGCGACAGGCCTCCAAGAGCATCCAACTCCCACGAATATTCGACTCAAAAGCGGAGGCGGGCGACTTTTGAGAAACCCCCACCAATGCTTCGGCCGCCAGATGAAACACAACCTGAATTTCGTAACCGGCTAAAATTCTTTCGACCAACCCTGCATCGGTGAGCGATCCTGAAACTATCGAGACCTTTTCTGCTAACCCTAGCCTAACAAACGCTGAATCCGGCCTACGGTCACGGATTAACACCACGACGTTTGCTCCTCGGGCATGGAGATCCGCCGCAAGCCACGCTCCGACAAAGCCGCCGGCCCCGGTTAGGAAGACATTCTTGCCCTGCCAGAATTGCGCTTCATCCTGCATCGCGTTTTCTTCAATACTCATCGGTTTGCGTCCCACACTCGCCAAGGCGCCTGACCGGCTGACCACAGCTGGCTCAGTGTTAGCGTATCCTTGTACGTGTCCATGCACGCCCAAAAGCCCTGGTGCGGATGCGCAACGAGCTCCCCCTGGCCAGCGAGCTGCACGAGGGTGTCCCGTTCCAGGTCCGAATTTTCTCCGATTTGATCCAGCACTGAGCGGTTGAGCACGAAAAAGCCACCGTTGATCCAGGTATCAAGTCTTGGCTTCTCAAGGAAGCGGCGGACCTTGCCGTCACCATCTACATCCAGCATCCCAAATTGCGAGGATGGATTCACGGAGGTTAACGTCGCCATGCGCCCGTGGCGACGATGAGCTTCGAGTAATGACGCGATATTGACGTCACTCACGCCGTCAACATACGTGGCGAAAAAGGTATCTGAGTCGATGTACCTTGCAATGCGCTTCAACCTGCCGCCCGTGTTCGTTTCCTCCCCGGTTTCAGCGAACGTGATTTTCCAGCCCTTCTCGGCTGAGTGCACGACAATCTCATCCCGATCGCCACCTTTGATATTCAGCGTCACATCCCCCATGCGCCAGTGGTGGCCCTCAAGGAAAAACTCCTTGATCTTCGAACCGAGGTGACCCAGGCAGAGGATGAAACGATCGTATCCGTAGTGCGAATAGATCTTCATCACATGCCAAAGAATCGGGCGGCCTCCGACTTCGACGAGTGCCTTCGGGATCTCCCCTCCGTGGCCTGACAGGCGTAGGCCCTTTCCGCCGCAGAGAATCACAACTGGAGGGTTCGCGTTGGTCATGGCGAGTCTATTGGGGCGTATACGTATGGGATGGGACGGGCAGAAGCAAGCCTTACCACGCTCAAATTGGGGACTCAACACGGGGTCAGACGTGTGTCGGCCACCAGCCCTAGATGCCGACGTCTGTTCTGGCATTCATTGCAGCATGCCGATTCGAGGAGGATGTTCGTTCTATTGACCCTCCCGATCAAGTCGAACTAGGTTCCAGACATAATGTCGTTTGGGTTGCTCTCCCCTTCCGAGGACCCGCGAGAGCCCATTTGCGTGCTCATGCCAGTTTACGATGACTGGGAGTCTGCGCGGATTCTCGCAAGAGATCTTCTTTCTAAGCTCACGCCGCGCTCGGGCACACCTCGCCTGATCTTCGTCGACGACGGCTCCCAACAACTTTTCTCCACCCCGAGCCCCGCGGTCGAGGAAGACAAGATTGAGGTCCTCCACCTGCGCCGCAACGTAGGCCACCAACGGGCGATCGCTATCGGCCTGGCCCACGTCCAGGCGACCGGAGGCTACCGTGCCCTTTTGGTTATGGATGCCGATGGTGAGGACACAGCGGAGGGCGCCCTTCGATTGCTCGAACGCTTCGACGAACTCGGTGGCACCCAGACCGTCTTCGGCGCGAGGCGTCGGCGCACGGAAGGCTTCGCATTCAAAATCTTTTACCGCATCTACCGCGTCCTTCACTATCTCCTTACGGGACGCGAAGCGCGCGAGGGAAATTTTTGCGTGCTGCCGCGTCAACACGTGGACCGCATGGCTGCGGTATCGGAGCTCTGGAATCACTTTGCGGCGTCTGTGTTCAAGGCCCGCCTCCCCATTGATCGGCTCTTCATTGATCGCGGAACCCGGATAGCTGGAGCGTCAAAAATGAACTTCCTTTCGCTCATCACGCACGGGTTGAGTGCCATCTCCGTTTTCGCTGATGTCGTCGGCCTGCGGCTCTTGATTGCCACGTCTTTCCTGGGCTTTGCGGTCGTGATCGCATTGGTAATGGTGGCGGTTATTAGGTTCACAACTGGCCTTGCGATTCCTGGCTGGGCAACGGCAGCGACCGGCCTATTGCTGATCTTGCTGAGCCAAGCCGGCCTGCTCGCTTTTGTCTTCGTGTTCATCGTCTTACAGTCACGAAACATGGCATCGTTCATACCACTTCGCGACTATTCTTTCTTTGTTCAGAGCGTCGAATTCCACCGAGTCCAGGATGGCTGAGAACCTCAATTATACCGGCACCGAGCTTGAGCTCTTTGCTCAGGCGCAAAACTGGAAGCAGTACTTCAAGTCTGTTCTCGCACCGCACGTGCGCGGCGAAGTCCTCGAAGTTGGGGCTGGCTTGGGTGGAACCACACGAGTTTTGCGCAGTCTGACCCAAGAAGCGTGGACCTGCATCGAACCGGATCCCAATCTGGCCAAAGAGCTTTCGGCAACTATCGAACGAGAGTCGCTGCGCGCGAGCGTCCGCGGGGGCACGCTCGACTCCCTGCCGAGTGGCGCAAAGTTTGACAGCATCCTTTATGTTGACGTGCTTGAGCACATCGAACGAGACGCCGAAGAGCTCCGGAAAGCAGCGACGCACCTGAACCCGGGCGGAAAGATCGTCGTGCTTTCGCCCGCGCATACTTGGCTCTACACTCCTTTCGATCAAGCCATCGGCCATTTTCGTCGCTATGGGCGGGAGGCACTGCGTACGCTCTGCCCCTCGAATTGCAGAAATACCGATCTCTTTTTCATCGACTCGGTAGGCTTGCTCGCCTCCGGTGCCAATCGCCTCCTCCTTAAGAGCAGCATGCCCACCAGCGCTCAAGTGGCACTCTGGGATGGCTGGATGATCCCTATTTCGAAGCGTCTTGACAAGCTCCTGGGGCAACGTCTTGGAAAGTCGATTGTAGCCACCTACACGCTCGCGCCAAGCCCATGAGCGCTCCACGATCCGTAGAAACTGGCCCACTCGCTGTCCGTCAACTCTTGATTCGGTGCCTCTGGCCAAGCACCCTATTTGCCAAAGTTCTACTGGCCATCGTTGTCGCGCGACCCTGGGTGATCTGGCTCGGAAGTCGGCTGCTCCGTACGGAGCCGCTGAGTGTCACCGCGCTGCATCGGCCAGGCGGCGACATCCAATACTACGAACTCGTAGCCGCCCTGGCGCGCGGGAATTTCGGCGAGTCAAATCTTTGGGAAGCCTACGGCCAGGGGCTGCACCCGTTCCCGCTCGCCGGCATCGCCGTGCACGCGCTGTGCTTTTCAATCGCCGGTGCCTACGGCTTGATTCTGGCAGATGCGCTGGTTGCCTACGCGTTCTTTGTCGTCTACGGATTTCTTGCAAGAATCCTTGGAGCCAGTGAGCGTGTCGCGGCCACACTGGCTGCTTTCGCTGCAAGTTACCTGTTTGTGTTTCTTTGGCCAGCGACTGATCTCCTGGGATTTTGGCGAGACTTGTACTGGGGCGACAGGTTTCCCAGACCCTACGTAACGTCGATCTTCGTCTATCTTGCTCTGTCTCTAATGGCGATCCTCTGGACTCGGCCGCGGGAAGCACGAACTTCTTCCTTCTTTATGTACACCGGAGTGGCGGCTTCGCTTTTGGTTCAGTCAGATATCTATGCAACGTTCATTCTGGGGTTAGCTTGTCTGCCGCTAGCGGCGCGCCTTTGGCACCACAGATCTGCGGGTTGGGAGCGCAGATGCGCCCTCCATGGTGCCGCGGCTCTTGGCTCCTTCAGCCTGACGGTGTGGCCCTTTGTTCTCCAACAAAGTGTCGCGACACCGGAACTGCTTGAGCGTTGGGGTTCCTACTCGCTTTCCCGACTCCATGCGCTCAGCTGGATCACCAGTGTTCCGCTCGCCGGGCTCTCAGTCCTGACGGTAGCCGCGGCGTTTACGTGGTTGCTAGTGAGGAACTCTGACAATCACGTAGTGGCGTCCGCACGCGCCAATATTGGCTTCTGGTTTGTCGTGGTGTTGGCCGCCACCGTCGCCCTGCCGCTGTTTTCGGGGATCCTCGGGCAAGGCCTCTACCCCTACATGTTTCCAGACCGGATTCGGCGAGTAGCAATGGACGGCGCTCTTTTTCTGGTCGGCATTGTCGCTATCCCATTCTGTTGGCGGCGACCCTTTGCCACTCGATTTCTTCGCGTCGGTAGCCTTCATCTGGACAAGCTCATTTTTGCGTTAGCCGTGCTCGCTTCGATCCTGGTTCGTGCAAAGCAGAATGCCGAGCGCGAAACTCACGTTCGTCCTAGTTTTTACAACTTTACGTCGATCGGGTCGTATCGCCAGGCATTTGCTGGCCTCGCGCGAGAACTCGAGAAGCCCATCTACTCCAATGCGGCCGTGCTTGGCACGCTCGATCAAGCGGTCCATGTATTCTGGCAGATGTTCCATCGGGGCTACGCATTCGTTCCGGATGCTTGGATATCGATCGCCGGGAATGCAGAATTGGAATATCGGTTCGCTGCTTTTGCTCGGGTGCTCGAAGCAACGGAGGAAGAGTTTCGTCAATTAGTCACAAACGGCGGCTTTCAGACCATTTTTGTGAGCGTCGCAAAGTACGCGACAAATCGAGAACACACCTATGCTCCTCTCAGCGAGTACAGCGCGGCTCAGCGATCACGCATTCTCAACCGGAACTTATTCGTTGGATTTCAGAATGAGGTTCCCGAAGCCGAGGTACAGAGGTTTGAACGCCTCTACCGATCACTACCGAGACGCCCGCCGAGCGAGAGGCTCGACGTCATCGTGCTCACAAATGATGCACTGTTCGCGCACCTGGCGCCGCCCCTGCCTGCTTTCAGGAAAACCTTCGAAAACAAGATCTTTCGCGTCTACCTGAGGAGCTCAACTTCACTGCCTAACAAAAACAAGCTGAACTTGTGAAGCAAAGACGCGGGGCCAGCTTCGCGTCAGAAACCGATCCAAGGTGTCCACGAGCTTGACCACCGATAGGGGAAGCGGGACATAGGCAGTTCTAGCGACAACTCCGCCGGAGTTGAGGAGCGTTAAGAATTCTGAGTAGGAGCGATGCACAAGGGCAAGCTCTGGCACACGACGCTCAAGCTCTGATTGCTTTTCTAGGAGCAAATCCATGACCGCGTTGTTCCCTGCCCAAGGATTATCTGGGTTGGTGCAAGCGTTCGCCTCATCATACACATCCACCCCAAAATCGTAGCCCTCGTGCCGCTGCAGCCGGAGCGCTGCTTGCAAGAAAACAGAACAGCGCACGTCCTGAATGATTAGCCGCCCACCCGGGCGTAGGATCCGCGCCATTTCTCGGAAGAATCTCAACGGATACGCGAGGTGGTGAATCATATTGACGGAAATCGCAAAATCGAATTCCGCATCTTTGAACGGTGTTGCCATGGCGTCGACATTCTTAACGTCGAGCCATTCCGCTTCCGCAAAATCGGTGAGCAATAAGCTTTTCGAGTGAATGAGTTCGCGGGCAAAGCCCGGGCCGGCACCGAACTCCACACCTCGATCGCTAGGCTGAATGAACGTGTTCATCCACCGATACCTATTTTCGACCAAGATCCGCAGGTTAGCGCTTGGCTTGCCATAATATCTGGCACGTGCTGCCGCCGTATCACTGGGGCCTGCCATTCGGTCTTCGGTGGCCAGCGGCACGTAACGTGGGGTTCGCTTCATGATTGGACCTCTATCCGCTCTTCCTTGAACATCATAACTGCACAGAACAAACCCATCAAAATCCACACGTGCCGGGCGTCCTCAAACGCGCCGCTCAGGCCGTGATAAAGCAGACTTCCAACGAATGCGCATCCGAGCGCACGTGTCCACGGCGCACTTGGGCTGCGCTTCCAGGAATACAGAAACCACAGTACCAACCAGACAAATGCAAGCAACCCAAGCAACCCCTCTTGGGCTGCGATACTTAGAAAGACGTTGTGCGCCTCGGTGAGATTCTCCGTGACCCCCGAGGGATTCACCCAATGAACCAGCACGGGATCGGTCCCGACACCTTTCCCCGTCAGAGGATGAGCCGCAAAAGTGCGGAAGGCATCGGCCCAAAGCAGCAGCCGAGGGCCGGCGTGCATTGCGCCACCCGAAAAGGAAACCGTCGTGGCGGCCAGCAAGGCGACACCGACGGCTAAGCCAGAAGCTAACGCCAGCTTCCCCAATGGCTCCCGCGATGTGCCTCGAGCCTGCAGAAACAACCACACGCCTCCAGCAACTGCGATGCCCCCTATCCCTGTCGAGAAAGTGAACGCGGCCGTGATTCCCGACAAACTCAGCAAAATACCAGCAAGCTTCGGAGACAGCAGACTCTTCTGCAATGCAACGAAGGCGAACATGACGCTCACAATCAAGTAATTGCACAGCATATTACCGTTTGCGAAGAACCCGCAGAGCCTCGGGTAATTTCCGGGTGGCAAGGAACCGTAATTCCAAAGGACCAAATTCAACGAACGATCCCTTACCCCCAGGTAGAAGAACGCGATCCCGACAACGCAACCCACAACTGTTGCCGCGGTGACGAACAACCAGGTCTTGCACACCCGAGCCAACCTCGCTTCACTCGTTACCAGATTCACGCTTAGAAAGAGCAGCCCCATCAGATAGAGCTCGCCGACAAACTTCACAACACTGCGCTTGGGCTCGGAAGAGGCGAATATTGATATAGCCATGGCCGCCGCATAGGCTGCCATGGGCCAATACAGACCACTCATTCTTGGCCTGAATCTTCCGAAGCTCCAAGCACCGAGCCAAAGTGTGCCAGCCGCGACGAACGCGGCGTCAGTCAGCGTTACAACAAGCCCAAAAAGCGTGACGGACCCAAACCGAAACGGTAGCAGGCCGACCACGGCAAGGTACGCCATGAATGCTGCACGCTCCCACTTGGACTCGTTCTCCACGCCGGTTTCGACTTCCAGTTGAGGCATTCGCAGCCGACTTCTTGCCCTGTTCCGGACTGCAAGGCAATGTGATAGAAGCCCTGACTCACTTGACGCCGAAAACGGATTCCCTCGGCCCCGGTACCAAGCTCGCCGGCCTCGAGTGCCTCCGAGGATTGGCCGCGTTCTATGTGTTCGCGCATCACTTTGTTCGGCGTGGCATGCCCCAGGTGCCTGAGCTAGTTCGTGTCTTCAGCTTCGGACAAGTGGCAGTGATGCTCTTCTTTTTGGTGTCGGGTTTCGTGATCCACTTCGCGTCCTCCGAACCGGGCGCAGTCTTCAACTTGGGGCACTACTTGCAGAGACGGATCCGCCGACTTTATCCGCCGTTTCTGATGGCCATGCTGGTCACCTGGATTGGTTGGTCGCTGCTCCCTATCACAATCTTTCGCTTCAGCTACACAGAACTCTTCGGCAATCTCCTGATGCTCCAGGCAGAGGACGGGCCTGGTTCAAGCATCAGTCCTTTTTTGGACAACTACCCACTGTGGTCGCTGAGCTATGAGTTCTGGTTCTACATTATGTATGGAGCGCTGATGTGGCTGGGCGGAAGCTTTGAGCGAAAGCGCATCCTTGCGTGCGTCGTTCCGTTGCTTGCTACTTTCTTGGACCTCTGGCAGCCCAACCAGGCATCACGTTTCGTTTCGTATTTCCCCCTGTGGTGGCTGGGCGTCGAGTTGGCTCAACTCTACCGGCAAGACAAGAAGATTGAGCTGAAGAAGCTCGGCCCGGCAGCCATCGTTCTAGTGTTGCCCATGCTAGCCCGCGCGCTCGATCTCTTCTTAAACTCCGAGATCGGCCGGCTAACGCTGTACGGGCACCGCGAGATTGCGCTCCGTCGATTCGTGACTGTGGGGCTCCTCATTGCGATTGGCCTGCTCTGGCAAGCATTGAAATTTCGTGGATTTTGGCAGATTTTCGGCGTCTTTCGCTGGGTGGCGCCGATTTCCTATGCTCTCTACGTAACCCACGCTCCGGTGCTGAGAATCGCTGCAACACTCTCACCCACCCATTCGGGCCTATTGAATTTTCTCTGGATCTGCCCGCTCGTTCTGAGCGTGGCTTGGGTGATTGAGGTTCCGATTCAGAGAGCCGTCAATCGGCATTTCCCGCTGGCCAGAACGCCAACGCCAGCGCCGCAACCCGGCGCCAACTAACGCGCAGTCGCGATTGGCAGTGCGCGGCCAAAATGTGAAGCTGCAATCGCGGCCACATTGGAGAAATGGGTCACCTTTCCGGTGTACGGGAACGGCTCCCCCGCCCAATCCACCAACCGAGCGCCAGCTTCGGACAGAATCACTTCACCCGGAGCGATATCCCAAATCTTCAGCTTGAACTCCTTGGCATAAAGCTCAGCGCGACCTTCGGCGACTCGACAAAGCTTCAGGCCAACGCTGCCACACTCCAGGAGGTCAGCGCCCAAACGTTCGAATACCGCGCCGGCAGGACCTTTCGGCAGCGTGCTGTCCACAAATCGAGGCTTTGCAGGCCACGCCGAACTCGGATCCAACTTCAAGCTTCGCGCACCGGCACCCTCGGTTAACGCAAAGGCGCCTTGGCCCCTGATCGCCACAAAACATGTCGAATTTGCCGGCTCGGCGATCACGCCCACCTCAACCACACCATTTTCTATGTACGCCACTTGCACGCAATACCCATCAAATCCATCAACGTAACTCCGGGTGCCATCCAGGGCGTCTACCGTCCAGAACCCCCTCGCCCCCTGCAGGACCGGACCTCTGCCGTTGTCATAACGCTCTTCACTCAGAAACAGCTCACCGGGAAAACTGGCCTCCATGAGCCCGAGCACCCAGCCTTCTGCTGCAAGATCCACGTTGGTTTTCAGCTGCACACCGTCATCAGTTGCCAGGATCTGAGCGCCGCGGAGCGCACGCAGCGCGGCTCCACACGAAGTGACAGCTGCCACGGCCACCTCGGTGCGCGACGCCCACTCAGACGCCTTCAGTTCGTCGGGCAAAATGTATGTCATACCGATTCACCAAACGCGATGTACAATTCGTGCAGGCGAGTTCGGAGCGCTGGGGGATCCCAGGCGAAGAGCGTGGCCGCTTTGGCTATCGACATCTGGAACGCCGGATGCCGGATGTCTGGCTGAACCACGGTCGGCGAGGCACTCTCAGCGATCTCAACCACCATCTTCGCAAGCCCCCGCAGCTCCACGGCTTCTCCGTACGACACATTTAGTGGACCTACGTGTCGCGATTGCGCACGGAGTGCCAAACGAATGGCCTCTGCGGCATCCCGCACATCGAGCACATCCCAGGGTGTCGGTTCCGGTGCTGTTATGTGGAGTGGGCGTCCCGTTCGCGCAGCTTGCATGAAGTGATAGAGCGCACCCCCACGTCGATTTGCCGAGAAAAGCCCTGGAAACCTGAGACACCACAGATCCAAACCGCGCTTGGAAAGCCAGGCATCCTCGGCCAGGACTTTCCCGAGACCGTACATGTGTCGAGGCGCGCGAGGATGAGACTCTAAAATCGGCAAGGCTTCGGGCGTACCGTACACCGTCATCGAGGATGCGTGCACCACCCGCCCCTGCCAGCCATTCGGAATCGCCGCCGACAGGTTGAGGGCCATGCGCACGTGACTGGTGACTAAGTCGCGTTCTTTATCCCAGTCTAACGCTCCGTGCGCCACCGGACCCGCCAAGTGCACCAGTGCATCCCAGCGCCAATCGCTGAACGCGGCACTCACGGAGTCAGCGGCCGTCAGGTCCAGCGAAAGGTATTCAACCGTTTCATCGAACGGGGACTCACGCGTCGCACCGCCGAGTGCTGTGATGGTATGCCCATCCGCCACGAGCAACGGAACTTGCACCCGTCCGAGGAAACCTGTCGCGCCGGTGACGAGAACTCTCAATGGCTCGCCTCCGTCGTCCCGAACTTTTTCGCCCACTCAGCTTCCGGCACATAGAGCTGCGTCTGATAGCGGATCATGAGTAAATCCGGCTGAAATTTGAGCGGCTCGTTCGCTAGCCCGTCAGCCTCGCGAAGCACACAGTCCACTTCGTCGATGCCCGCCGCAAGCGTCAGTGCCACCGTGGTGGAATAACGTGGATTCACCTCGAATACCCAGGGCGTGCTGTTCTTATCTAAAACAAGCTGCACGTTGAAGGGGCCGTTGGCCTTTAAACGCTCTTGAATATCGCGGCACAGGCGGTCAATCGAGGGCACCTCACGTGTCGCACCGAGCTGCGTGATCCCCTTTTTCGACAGCACCTCCTTGGGCACCACCGCCAGCGTCTCGCCGCTGAGCGTTACGACGGCGCTCGTGGTATATTCGGCACCCATTAAGCGTTCCTGCACGATGTAGCGATCGGGCGGCAAACTGGCTTCGCTCAAATAGGCAGTCAGTTCAGCTGCAGAATCTATGTACGCAAAGCCACGGCTACCCCGGCCTTCGCGCGGCTTGATAATCGCTGGGAATTCGCATTTTCCTTGGGCTTCGCTGGCCAGCCAGGTTCGTGCCACCGACAACCGATGCTCGCTGAGCCGTTGGTACATCGCCCACTTGTCCAACATCGACGTACAGAATTCCAAGCAAGGAGCAACAACCGTCATCTTGCCTCGAAACTCCTCGGCCACCAGGGCGTGCACGATGGGCAGCTCTTCATCGACGAGCGGTATAACAAACGCCGGTTGCTCAAGCTGTAAGAGCTCACGCATTCGACCCCGGAAGGCAGGGCTGCTCCCAAAAGGGATCACGTAGCCTCGGTCAGCCAACGCTAGCCCCGCCGAGTAAGGCGACGCGTCGGCGACCACGATTTCGTATCGTCCTTTGGCGCGCAGTGAGCGGATAATTTCAATCGTGCCCGCGCCGCCTGCCCCTGTGATAAAGACCCGCCGAGTGTTAGACATGGGATGGGATCTAGCGCACTTTCCGCCCCATCCGCCAACCCCTTCAGCCTCTCCACCCTAAACACCGTGACCACGCCCACCGATCACCTTTCCTTTTATCATCGCTTCGGGAAACGCTGCCTGGACGTCGCCGTAGCAGGTAGCGGGCTCGTCGTTTTGTCGCCCGTGTTGGCTGGCCTAGCGGGCTTGGTGCGAGTCCGACACGGCTCACCGGTCGTTTTCCGGCAGACGCGTACTGGACTGAAGGGTGTGCCTTTTCGGATCGCGAAGTTTAGAACAATGACCGACGCTCGCGGCCCGGATGGGCAGCTACTGTCGGATGCGATCCGCCTGACGGCATTCGGGAAGTTTCTGAGGCGGTCGAGCTTGGATGAGTTGCCCGAGCTCTGGAATGTTCTGATCGGTGAAATGAGTTTGGTGGGCCCGCGCCCGCTTTTACATGAGTACATGCAGCACTACACCGACGAGCAACATCGTCGGCATGAGCTGCCTCCTGGCATCACGGGCTGGGCCGCCGTGAACGGGCGCAACACCACCACTTGGGAGGAACGCTTCCATCTCGACCTCTGGTACGTGAACCATATGAGTTTCTGGGTGGACCTGCAGATCCTTGCCAAGACCGTGGCGATCGCGCTTTCAATGAAAGATGTTGACCCGGTGGGTGTCGATCGAATGCCGGAGTACCGTGGCTCCGATGTAGCGCCGGCGCCTAGCCAGCAGCCCGGCGAACCGAACTCAACGCTGTAGGCAGCGGCAGCCCGGCGGCGGACAACAGCGACTGGTACTCATTCAGCCAAAGCTCCCAGATACGGCGTCGATCAAACAGCTCGCGTGCTCGCCGTTGCGCATTCTGTCCATGCGTATGGCAGAGCTCCGACTCCTTGAGGTAGCGCTCGAGATGCAGCTGCAAACCGTCGGCATCCCCTACGTTTGCCAGCAAACCTGTCGTGCCATCCAATACCACGTCACGCGTGCCTGTGGCTCGAAATCCAACCGTTGGCACCCCCATCGCCGCGGCTTCCAAAGGAACATTCGGGAAGCCTTCGCGGTACGAAGGAAAAACCAACGCGTGCATCAGAGCATAGTAGGGAGCTACATCCTCGACCTCTCCCACGGAGATAATGTCGTCACGCTCGCTCATCCAGCGTTGCAACTCGGGATCCAAATCATCACCAGCAAATCCAGCTCCCGCTATCAAAAGGCGGGCTGACGAATGCTTCGCACGAATCCCCTGCCATGCCGCCATCAATTCTTTAGATCCCTTGTCAGCAACCGGCCGCCCCACAAACCCAAAGATCTGTTCGCCAGCTTGGATCTTCAGCTTGCGTGCGAGTTCCTCGGATGCGCTACGAACGCGTTCGGGGTCAAAACGCTCTAAGTCAACACCATTCGATGAGCCGGCCCCCAGCACACGGCATTTCTCCGCACTCGTGAGGCCCTCCTTCAGGAAACCTTCTCGCACGGATTCGCTCACACACACAATCCGATGTGCAGCGTGAGCCGCGACACGTTCGCAGTGTCGCAGAATCGAACCCTTCACTCCGTGGCTCAGCTCGAAGCGAAGGCCACGTAGCAAATAGACACGGATCGGAACGCGGCACAGACAAGCGCTCAGCATGCCGAGCAAACCCGCCTTAGGGGTGCTCGCATTCACGATATCAGGCGCCAAGGCTCCGACCGCCCTCGAAAGCTCCAGCAACACCTTTGCATCGCGCACCACATCTATCTCCCTCGGCATCTCGATGCCGAGCGCACCGACCCCTTCGCGCTTGGCGACCAACTCGAGCTCAGCTCCCGGTGACGCGATCACCGTCACGTCGAAACCCGCTTCGCGCATGAACGCCAGCTGACCGCGGAGCAACACGCGAGCGGTTGTCGGCACCGTCACGATGTAGGCGAGCTTGGGGCGCCTCATAGTCGCCCCGCGCCTAGGCTTCCTGCCCAGCTAGAACTCGGCCGCGCACGCGCCCTGCCAATTCACCGAGGCTTGGCCACCAAAGGCTCTCGCCGTACTCACGCTTCAGGGTGAGAAACAGGAGATCCAGGTAATTCATGTACGTTTGATCCACGCCATCTAAGGCCACGAACCCGAGAGCATTTTTGATGATGTGAGCCTTGATCGACAACAGGCCGCCTTGATCCAAGATGGCTCGCGCGCGATCTATACTCGACGTTGCCTGGAAGTTGATCGGAACGTGCACCAAGTGACCAGCCTTCCAAAAAGCCGGTTCCAATAAAGGCACGCTCCGCAACCCGGACATCATGGCCAGGGCCTTGGGAGTGGGCTCCGTCAAGATATCCCGCGCGGACGCCACGAACTCAAAGCCTTGTTCCGACATCGCGTGCAGCAGCGCCGGCGGTGCGTTCCAACCCGGTGGGCACATGCCAGCTGCCCTCGGCAAATCAGCCTTGTCAAAGATGCCAATCATTTTCGAAAGCGCGCGCGCACACTCGGCTTGCGATTCTTCTTGGAATTCCACATGGACTTGTCGACCACGGTGCACATGGTGCAACCCGTGGAACGCAATCTCTGTCCTTGGGCAGCTTTTCAGGTAGGCGACGAAATCTGGATGCCGGTCCAAAGCGCGCGACCCCTCTGGCAAAATGCGCGTCAAGTAGGCGCGCTCGCGGATCCGAGGAATTAGGCTCAAGAGGCGGGATGGGGCCGGCGAGATCTCCCGCCAATCCGCGGTTGTAAATAAGGTGACCTGTAATTGCGGATGGCGCGTTAGCAGGCGCTGCACCAACCCGAGCGCACCCTTTTCAAGATCGCCCCCGCCGTCATAGTGATCTTGTGCCCGGCCGGGATGAACATCATCAATCGAGAAGCACACGGCCCCGCGTTTGCCCGTGGGCAACCAGCCGGGCACCCACTCGAAACTGATAGCCGGATCGCTCGCAGGAGAATTCATGCTGATGCCGCCCCGCAATCGCAATCGGGCGCCGCGGAGACGACCGTACCGAGACTCACGCCTAAGAGTTCTTCATAAACCTTGAGTACCCCTGCCACGTAAGCTCGCGTTGAAAATACATCCCGCACGCGACGGTGCCCGGCACTCCCCATCTCACTCCGCTGGCTCGCGCTGCTCACCAATGCATCGAGCGCCTCTGCAAGTGCCAAGGGATCACTCGGCTCCACGACAAGCCCCGTTTCGCCGTGGACGATTTGCTCCGGAACGCCAGCGAGACGGGTGCCAATGGTGGGGATCGAGTAACACATGGCTTCCAAGTGCGTGCGCGGGAAGCCCTCATTTCCGGCAATTTTGATATGTTTCCCAGCGTAACTGAGGGATTCATTCGCCGCGGTAGGAAGCACTGAAACGTCGGTATACTTGTAAAACGTGAACGGCTCAGATTGCCAACCCACAAACGTCCAATTGGCCACGCCCAATCTCAGTGCTTCATCGAGCAGCCACTGAAAGTACGTCGCATCGTGCGGTGGCAGGTCTCCGATGCAGAGCACCACGAACTGATTGCTACGCCCGGCTGCGTTGAGCAGGGCTGTGGCTCGCAGCAGATGATGAATGCCCTTGAACGGGGTGATCGACGCGAAACAGCTCACCACCACAGTTCCTTGGGCGCGCAGCGAACTCAACCAAGGCATTGGCCGGGCTACAGGATACTCGCAGCGTGTGCCATTGTATACGGTGACAGCCTTGGGGAGCGCCGCCGGCGACAGGTCAGAGCGGATGGCATCGCACACGGTGATGATGCGATCGCACAAGCGTTCGAAAGCCACCCAGTACACCCCCCCAACGGCTTTGCTTCCGCGCAGGTGGCCAATCAGCGGGATGCGAAGCGATTTGGTGGCTGGACCCACGAGTATGGCGCCACGCGGATCATTGACATGTACGAGATCGATCTGTTGCTCCTTGAGCCACCTTCTGAACGTCATCGTGTACGGCGCGAGTTGCATTACCGTGACGTGTGCACGTTTCAGCAGCGACCAATTGAGGCTCGCTTTGCCGAATTGGCTGAGCGCCTTCCCGGGACGCAGAATGTGGGGCTCTATTCCAACTTCGCGATACGCGTCGGCAACCATACCTTCTTCGACGATCACCACCTCGGGCGTGATTGATTTCGGCAGATTGAGCACGAGCTCCATCAAACTTCGATTCGCGCCCGCCATGCGCTGCGGATACGCGATGAAGTAGGCAATCTTCTTGGGCGTACCGGGCATGATCTACGTGCTCACCGAAACCGTGTCGCCCGCTGGGCTCTGCGACGACTCCGGCCGCCTTAGTGTGCGAAGGAACACCTCTTCGTGCTGGCGAGCAATCACCTTCGGCTCATACTCTTCGGCCTTCGCCTTCCCTCCTTGGCGCAGCACTTCCGCAAGCACGGGATCTTTCAGCACCCGCAAGATGGCGCTGCTGAGAGCCTCAACGTCCGCAACCGGGACCAACAATCCGCTTTCCTCAGGCACGATGATCTCAGCGGGCCCAAAATCGCAGGCCGTTGACACTACCGGCGCTCCCGCTGCCATCGCCTCGACGATAACGTTGCCAAAACCTTCAAAAGTGGATGAAAGCACAAATACATCGGCCGCAGCCATGAAGCGAAATGGATTGGCCTGGAAGCCCTTGAAGGTCACGATCTCGCTCAGCCCAAGCTTCTGCACCATTGCCTCAAGGGCTGCACGATCGGGCCCTTCGCCTAGGATCCAAAGCTTTACCGGCACCTGGGCCTTGAGCTTCGCGATCCCCTCGAGCAAATAGGGATACCCTTTCTGAGCAGCTAAACGTCCGCAGGCAACCACCAGCTTCTCGTGAGAAGCCACGCCTTCACGCGCCACCGGATCTTTGGCTGCCCCCCAAACCCGTTCATCGACCGCCGCGTTCGAAATCACGTGCACCCGCCCAGCTAACCGCGGATCGATACCGACTAGACAATCGGCTACACCTCGCGAAAGCGCGATCACACCCGCCGCGCGGTGGTAGGCAAACTTCTGCGTCGCTTTCAGCAAGTGATGAATGAATGAGAACTTGTTGTCGTAGGCAAGGGTGGGATTCACCTGGACCCCTAACAAGAGGGGGGGCTTAACCCGGGAATGCCCGAGCGCCACCAACGCGGCAGCATTGCCGTGATCCAAGATGGAAAATACCAAATCCGGAGAACGTGTTTCGATCAGCTTCTTCAGCGGCTGAATGCTGGCGACAACATCAAACGTGCTGGACCGTGAGCGGGCCGCGCGCAAATGCACCACTTCAACCGCCGGGTTCAGCTCCGTTTCATAGCCGCCAAAAGGACGGGAAATCGCCAGCACCGGAGTGAAGCGAGTGCGATCGAGCTCATTCACGACACGCAACAGGTGCATTTCAGCGCCACCGCCGCCAAAAACAGGCGAATAAAAGAGCACTACTGGTTTTCTATCGGAGGGCATCGTTCGGGGCTCCCGCCTAACCGAGAATGGCCCGCCGCAAGGCCACGCCAACGCGCTCTAGATCGGCATCCGCCATGTTCGCCCCACTCGGCAAGCACAGCCCGCGCTCAAAGAGCGTTGACGCCACGTTTCGGTGAATGACTGGATGGGCACTGAAGACAGGCTGAAGATGCATGGGCTTCCAAACGGGGCGCGTTTCGATATTCTCTAATTCTAGGGTTAGCCGGATTCTCTCGGGAATTGTAGCAATTTTTTGCGGATCGAGCGTGATGCAGGTGAGCCAGCGCGTACAGCTGCCGTAACTGGCCTCAGGCATAAAGCCCACGCCATCGATGTCTGATAGCAACGCTCGATAGAACTCAAAGATTTCCCGCCTGCGCGCCACTCGGCTCGCGAGGGTTTCAAGCTGCGCGCGGCCGAGCGCCGCCAAGACATTGCTCAGGCGATAATTGTAGCCAATCTCAGCGTGTTCGTAGTGCGCGGCCGGCTCACGTGCTTGGGTCGCCAGGTGCCGAGCGTGGCTCACTAGCGGAGCACGGGCAGACATGAGCGTTCCGCCTCCGCTCGTGGTGATGATCTTGTTACCATTGAAGGAAAACACTCCAATATCCGCGAGCCCTCCCGCCGCTCGGCCTCGATAGCTGGCACCCAGAGCCTCTGCGGCATCTTCAATGCACGGCACCCCATGGCGCGCGCACAACTCAGAAATCCGGTCCCAATCCGCGCATTGCCCATACAAATCCACACCTAGCACCGCGGCTGGCAAGCATCCGGCACGGGCGCTGCGTTCCAGCTCTTCTTCCAGCAAGCCCGTATCCAGATTCCATGTCTGAGGATCGCAATCCAAGAATACGGGCTCAGCCCCCAGATAGCGGATCGCGTTCACGGGTGCGGAAAACGTGAGATCAGAGACCAAGACTCGATCGCCGCGCTGAACGCCCAACAGAATCAACGCCAGGTGCAACCCTGCCGTCCCGCTGCTCAAAGCAGCGACTTCGACGTCCGAACCAACGACCTGCGCTAGCTCTCGTTCAAACGCGTCCACATGTGGGCCGAGCGGAGCGATCCAATTCGAACGGATCGCATCCAGCACATACGCTTCTTCATTGCCAGTAACCTGAGGTGGTGATAGATAGATTCTCGGATTCGACATCTTGCTCAGCCTTTACCCGTAACGGGCTTCGCGGGAACACCGACCACTGTCTGCCCTCGGGCGACATCCTTGGTCACCACCGCGCCCGCTCCGACGCTCGCGCCCTGCCCCACCGTCAAATATTGGAGGACCTTGGCACCGGTGCCAATCAGCACACCCTCTTCAACCACGACGCCTCCCGAAATGCTCGCACCGTGATTCACCACAACGCCGCGGCCAAGCTGGGCTTCATGCCCGAGCGTGCAACCCAAATTCACCAAGCAGAAATCGCCCAACCGGATATTCACACTCCCCACAACTCCCGCGCCCAGCATGACTCCCCTCCCCATCTGCAGGCTCGCATGATCGATCTCCAGCCGCGGATGAATCAACGCTGGCCACACTGCCTGCGGCAGCCGGCGCTGCGCTTCTTCGGCCAAAAGAAGCCGGATTCTAGGCGAACCAACCCCGAGCGCCAGCGCTGGGATCTCCGAAGCATGCGCTTGTAGCCAATCAAAATCCCCCAACACCTGTGACCGACTATCGCGATCTGTGAGCTTAGCGAGATCGGAAACGACGAATCCCGCAAATTCAAGTTCGCTCCCGGCAGCCCTGAGCTCTTGGATCAACCAAGCGGTATCCCGAGCTTGGCCACCGGCACCTAACACCACAATTGGAGTGCTCAACTCAGCGCCGCTCCTCTCCTCAAGCTGCTGATTCCAAAATAAAGGGACCGAGCGCCAACACTTCAAGACGCCCGTCTTGGAAGGCTCGCAGCGCATCTTCAGGGGAACACACAATCGGCTCCTCGTGCATGTTGTAGCTGGTATTGATCAGCGTCGGGATCCCTGAAAGCGTGTGGTACCGTGTCAGGACATCGTACAAAGAAGGATTGATCTCTTGGCGCAGAAGCTGCGGGCGAGCGGTGCCATCGACATGAACCGCAGCGGGGGATTGCTGCTTCATCAGCTCGGTGCAATCCGCGGTGATCGTCATAAATTCGGCCGCGTAGCGCGCGCCGCTGATGTTTTGGTACAGAGAATCTGCGTGCTCCGCCAAGGTGATTGGCGCGAACGGCATGAATTCTGTGCGATTCAAGCGCTCATTCAGCCATTTGTTCACCGAGGGCTCGGTGGCGGGATAGAGGATGGAGCGATTGCCAAGCGAGCGCGGGCCAAACTCCATCGCACCGTCGAAGCGCGCCACCACCCGATTATTGACGAGATGTTGAGCCATTTCAGCTTCGATGCAAGGCGGGCGATGATACTTAAGACTGGAGGCAACAATCGCTTTTTCGATCTCAGCTTCTGAATAGGCAGGCCCGAGATACACGTTGTCGAGCCGCGTGGGTAGAAGGCCGCTGAGATCAGCCTGAAGCGCCAGCGCGGCGCCCACGCCCACGCCGCTATCCCCCATGGCCGGAAAGATGAAGATCTCCTCAACCTCAGGGATCTCCAGAATGCGCTGATTCATCTTCACATTGGCAAAGACACCACCCGCACAAGCGACCTGCTTAACGCCAGTGCGCTTCACCCAACGCGTGACATATTCGACCGCCACTCGCTCGAGCACCCGCTGATAAGCTGCAGCGATATCTTCACGGCTGTAGCTTGCCACGAGCGTGCGCTCGAAGTAGGGATCTTGCCCCGATTTGAAGCGAAAATAGTCTTCGTGCGAAAAATCGAAGCGCTGAAAGATTTCCTCTTCCAGTACTGAAGGGTCCCCAAACGCCGCTAAACCGACGATTTTTCCTTCATGCCGATTCGGCTTGAAGCCGAGCGCCTGTGTGACGCGACGATAGAAAGTTCCGAGAGAGTGCGGATAAGGAATAGGAGCCAGGCATTTCATGCGCCCGCCTTCACACAGATAGAACGAGCCCGCTTGCCCACTGCCGTAGCCATCGAGTGACACAGCCAAACAGCGATCAAAGCCCGACGTGTAATAGGCGGATGCGCAATGACCCCGATGATGATCGACGTAGACGAGCTTACCACCGAGCCCGTGCTCCTTGAGCGCCACTTCGATCTTGTGTTGCCCCGCGTTGAACGGGAGCCATTCGCTCTTGAACAGTACGTTGCGACCATAGTTCGCGAGATGGCGGAGCTTGTGGCTCGCGGCATCTTGGGCACCGACGACGTACGCGACGTTCGCCGCATACGCCGCAACGTCTCGCTTGCGTTCTTCGAGAATCGGCAGCGCCGCGTACGCTACATGATCGACATCCTTTGAGCGCACTCCGGCCTTCTGAAGGACGTATTCGAGCGCCTTGTGTGGGAACCCTGCCTGGTTTTTCACCCGACTGAAACGCTCCTCCGACGCTGCCGCCACGAGCTTCCCGTTGACAATGATGCCTACCGCGCTTTCATGCGCGATCGGTGAAAGACCGACGATGACCATTCAACTCCCGCTCGATAGTGAACCCATGGATTTCCAGCACCGGCTCATACCGAGCAGAGGGGCTCGTGTAAACTAGGCTTGCCCACCGCCGCTTTTAGCGCGCCTGCAATACCTCGCCCATGATGGCCTGATATTTGGCTTCGATCGCCTCCTTTCTGGCCGCGTCAGTCCCTGCTTCTCGTGCTGCGTTCCGAAGCGCGCGAGCTGCCACGTGATCGACGCCAACTCGTTCGGCAGCATTAGCAACCATCATCCAATTATCGGTCGTGGATCGAACTTTGGCGGCGTTTTCATAGTGGCGTAAGGCGCGGGCCCAGCGCCCTTTTGAGGCAAAGGTCGCCGCAACTTGTTGCTCACCCTCAGCACAACCCTGCGCTCCGACACAGCTCGCCGTGAGGAAAGCCATCGCCGCACGATCGAGCCGTTTTTCATCTCCCAACCGGGCGGCAACCTCCAACCAACGGGAATGACAGCTGAGCGATGAACTCGCGCTACAACCATTCTCCAAGAGCTTCAACGCCTCCTCTACCCGCAAGAGTGACACCAGCATCAACGCTTGCACTTCGATCGACGCTGTCTTCTGGGGCTGCAACCTTTGCATCGCCGCCGCATCCTGTTCGATCAGACGTTTGATAGTCTTCCTGCGTGCAGATAAAGATTTTTCAAGGCTTGCGCCGAGCTCGGCCACCAACATCCAGGCCCTGATCTCTCGGGCATCATAGAGGTTCGGATCTCGGAGCGCGGCTTCGCTGAGCAGCCCGAGCTTCAGCTTGGCAAACTGCGTACCCTCCACCAAACGAGCAAGATGTAGGAATGACAAAGCACCGGCTTTGCCCTCAGGCACCACCCGCAGAAGTTGATACTCGTCGGCGCTCCAACGTACCGCATGGCGGGCTGCCTCGTCGGCAGCTTCCGAATCGTACTGTGCGGCAAAACGCAGATGGACCAAGGCTTGCTCGTTGGCGCGCCGTGCATGCAAAACTTCGGCGATAAACAGGTGAGTTCGTGAATCCCTGGGGTCTCGTTCGAGAGCCCGTGAAGCCCAAACCAACGGTGCGCCAGCTCGGCTCTTACGTGCCGCCAAACCACCCAAAAGCGGCAAATAGGTATCCCCCGGATGACTCAGCATGGCAGAACGGAGCTCTGCTCTCAGGTTTGAAACCTGAGTTGCGTCTGCCCAAGCAGTAGTCTGATAGGCCACATGAAGAGCATCCCGTTCTTCTTGCGCTGGCCGGGCCGCGCTGGCGGTCGCGACCCACGCAGAACCAAGCAGTGCACACACCCCCGTCGGTACCGCCCAACGGGGCAACTTCGAAACGCCAGATCCTTCAGAAGTATCGGTGGAAGTGAGCGCACCTAACACCGAAGCGACAGCAAGGCTAACTGCAGGCACTTCGAGCGCCAGATCCACCAGGTTATGAACCAAAAGCACGATAACAGCCAACGCAACGGTGGCTGACGCCGAACGTTTCCAAACGTTGGTTCTCGCCGGACGCAACAACCAAAGGAGTGCCAAGAAGGCCAGCGCCGTGACCGGGATCCCCCACTCAGCCGCCCACTGCAGCACAAAGTTCTCTGCGTGTGCATAGAGAACGTGTCCGCGACCGCCATTGTACGGCGGAAAGGCGGTCTCAAACGCTCCTCGTCCCACTCCGAACCAGCGGTTGTCTGAGATGAGCGCGGGCGTCCAAGACAGCAGATCAATCTTCTCAGTGCCTTCAGCCAGGAGCTTGTTGAAGGTCCCGGGATCCATCGAGAGCCATAGCAGCGCCACGCCACCGAGAATCGTGGACGAGACCACGAGCACCCCGTCTCGAGCGCGCATTTCCCGCCGCGCCCGCGTGTAGCGAGCCACCATCCCTATCGAGAAGAGCAGCAACCCCAACGCCAAACTTAAGAGACCACCCCGGGACGCCAGCAACGCGCTCACCGCCATCACGCCCGCTACGAAGGTTGCCAAGAGCCAGCGCGGGGCCGTGAGCTCCCGAGCCAACATGCACGCCAATCCGCAGAAAAACCCTAAATTCAGGTAGCCCGCAAGATTATTGGCGTTAATAAACGGAGAAATGATACCGCTAAACCGCGGACGGTACCAACCGTAGACCTCCTCGGCACCGAGCAGCCAATGGACGAGTGTCACCGCGGCAATGAGCACCGCGCTCACCACCACGATCAGCGGCACCACATAACGTGGACCACGGCGTTCAACCGTCGCGGCGAGCGAGGCGACCAACCCATAGGTGACCCACTTGAGAGCCTCGGTCCGTGATGCGCCGGGATCCAGCGACAGGCTTCCAAACGAAAGCGGCGGCTCACGAAACGGGATCAATACTCCGCGCCACACCTCCGCCACGTTCGGACTCAGCCAATTGAGCCAAGCCATGGGGATCGGGAGCGACTGGACCAGGGAATAGGCCCCCAGCCCGAGCGCCACCAACGTGAGCGGGCTCCAATGCCAAGAATCGGAACGGCTTGCGACGAGAGTAGTCACCGCGGCGATACCGCTCACCGTGAGGAGTATGGGTCGATGCACTGCACCCATCGCCAAGGCCGAACCCACGATCACCAAACACAGCCCAGCGAGAGCGGCTCGGTCAGCGTGCTTGTCGATCCACCGGCGACTTTGCAGAATCGGTCCCGCGTGGCCGCCGTGATCGTGATGAGTGCGCCTTCGCGCCAGGCGCCCGCCTCCGATCTGCTCCGAACTCGGCAGCTTGGCCGCATCCATCAGCGCGAAAATGTAACCCACAATCCTGAGCAGGTCTGCAGCCAGCCTTCATTCGCAATGTAGAAATGTGCCATAAGCCTGGCATGTGTGGCATCGCTGGAGTTCTTTGGCACTCGCACCAGGAGCTTGCTCGGTCTGAACAAACCGTCCGCCGGATGACCGATGCGATCGCTCACCGGGGCCCGGACGGCGAAGGTTTCTTTGTGGCGGCTTCAACACAGGCACGCTTTGAGACCCACACCGCAAACGGCGACACGCTGACGGGCCAGGCAACTCGACATGATTCCCGGGCCTCGCTCGGACTTGGCCATCGACGGCTCTCCATCATCGATCTCGCAGGTGGCACACAGCCGATGTCTGACGCGCGCCAGCACAGCTGGATCGTATTTAACGGAGAAATCTACAATTATCGTGCTTTGCGGAGCGAGCTTGAAGGCCTCGGCTGCACCTTCCGAACCCAGAGCGACACCGAATCGATCCTGCATGCGTACCGGATCTGGGGCCCGAGCTGTGTCGAGCACCTGCATGGGATGTTTGCTTTCGCCCTCTGGGACGAACTCGAATCAACGCTTTTTCTGGCACGGGATCGGCTTGGGATTAAGCCTCTGCTTTGGGCCAACGCACCCGAAGGGTTCCTCTTCTGCTCGGAGCTCAAGGGCATCCTCGCTGCGCGCCTGATCGAACCCAACGTGCGCCGCGATTCCATCAAGCGCTTCCTGCACAATCTGTACGTCCCTGCCCCGGAAGGCCCGCTCGAAAAAGTCTCGACTCTGGAACCCGGCCATAGTTTGTTATTGAAACAGGGCAAAATCGAGGTCAAACGCTTCTGGAAGCCGAGCTTCGCCCCCGGAGGCAAACGTTCCGACCGCGAGTGGCTGGAGGCCTTTGATGGAGCACTCCGGGAAGCTGTCAGCTCACACATGGTTTCCGACGTTCCGGTGGGCGCATTCCTGAGTGGCGGGCTCGATTCGAGCGCAATTACGGCGCTGATGGCCAGGAGTGGGCAAGCGCATTCGCGTATTTTGACCACCACCGTGGGTTTTGAAGAGCGCGGTTTTGATGAATCTGCCGATGCCCAAGCCGTGGCGGACCATGTGGGCTCCGATCACGCCGTCGTGATGGTGCACAACGCGGATATTGAGCCAGCGCTCGAACGCGTGCTCCAAGCGTACGATCAGCCCTTCGCCGATCCTTCATCCTTGGCCACTTATTTGCTCTGCCGGGGGGCCAGAGAGCGCATGAAGGTAGCGATGGCCGGCGACGGCGCCGACGAATTGCTCGCAGGTTATCCGCGCCATCAACACTACCTTGGGCTCGATCTGCTCCGCACGGCGGCCGGCCCCGCCCGTCAAAGCCTCGGGCACGGCGCCCGCTTCTTGGCTAGCAAGCTGCAGGGTCGAGCCAGTCGAGTTTTAGACCAAACGGGCGCATTTCTGGCGAGTTCCCCCAGCACCGCAGACTCCACGTTCCCGTATGCGTACCTGCGCAACGCCTTCCGCGACGGTCTCTACACGCGTTTGACCACAGACGAATTTGCCGAAGATACAGCAGACGTCGACCCCTACCAGCACCTCCAGCGCATCGTTGCAGAATCCCAAGCACCCCATCGCATGCAACGGCTGCTGGAGATGGAGCTTCACAGCTACCTCCCGAACGACATTCTGCAAAAGGTGGACATCGCCAGCATGGCTTTCGGCCTGGAAGTCCGCGTGCCCTTTCTCGACCACCGCTTGGTCGAGCTCGTTGCGCAAATGCCCTTTCATCTCAAATGGAACGGGCTAAAAACAAAAGTGGCGCTTCGTCAGAGCGTTTCCAGTTTGCTCCCCACGCGTACTTTCAAGAAGAGCAAGCAAGGCTTTCATCCCCCCCTTGCCTCATGGTTCCGCGCCTCAGGCGCCAGAGTCTTCCGGGACGTTGCGCTCTCTACTCGTGCCCTTGAGCGCGGCTATTTTAGAAAATCGATTTTGGAGCAACTGATCGCTGAACACTCAAGCGGCGTAAAAAATCATGGCCCGCAGCTGTGGACGCTGCTCCAGCTGGAGTACTGGCACCTCAACTTTGTCGACGCCAAGGCCTAAAACCTCCAAATTTCCACAGCACACTCCGTCGAAATACCACCAGGACCCCAAACATGGCAGCGTCAACCCTCGACGAAAAACTCCGACACGCGAAACACACGTTCGCACAGCCCGATGCCTATCTGAAGCAATTTGCCAGCATTGAGCTCAGAGTCCGCGCCATCCACCAACTCCTCGGCAGCTGGCAACCGAAGCAGCTGCTGGATATCGGCTGTGGCGATGCCCGCATCTCGCTTCAATATTTGAACGCGTCGAACGCGATCACGCTGGTCGATTATTCGGAAGGAATGCTCGCCCGGGCGCGCGAAAGAGTCCCTCCTGAACTGCTGCCGAACGTTACGTTCGTCAATGAATCGCTGGCGGCCTTTCAGACCTCAGCGACGTTCGACACCGTCTTCGCGATTGGAGTTCTCTCGCATATTCCTGATCTTGAGGGTGCTCTTCGCCGGCTCTATTCGCTCCTGGCTCCAGGCGGACGGTGCGTGGTCCAGATCACCGACGACGCGGCGTTAGGAGCGCAATTTCACGCGAAGCTAAAACAGATCCGGAATTTCCTGATGCGACGTGAATCGCTTGAGGTGCGGCTGATCACGGCGACGGAATTGAAAGCTACGGCTCGGAGCGTTGGCTTTCAATTTCTGGATTCCAAGAGCTATTGGGTGCCGTTGCCGGGTATGGGAGCGCTACCGCCGGCACTGGTGAGCCGGGTGATGCTGGCACTCAACGAGCAGCAGATTCTCAGTGCGACGGGGCCCGAGAAGCTGCTTTTGTTTACGCGCGGGTAAGACTTACGGCGTGGGGACCCTGTCGGGGCCCTTGCCTCTAATTGGCGCCTTACCAGAGAACCAGGACGCGACCGCCGTAGGTGCCGGACCTGGATTCACCAATCGCGATGTCGCCGAATCCATCATTGTTGAGGTCGTTAATCGGCGTGCTCTTCGAACTTGCGCCGGTCCAACCGACAGGCAGCGCGTACGTCACGTCTGCCAGCGCTACGATATCGCCTCCGGTGTTAGCTACTGAACCACGGATGATATAGAGCTTGGGGGGCGTGATCCCGCCCTCGGCGCGACCGGTGAAGGCGATATCCGGTTCAATCTTGTCCGCAATGAGGGACACCGTCGTCGAAATGCCAGAGAATCCGCCACCGATGATCGCGTTGCCAAAGGCATCTCCGCCATTGGTTGCCGCTGAATTCGTGAATTTCGAGACCGTTGCTCCAAACGGACCCACTGACCCATTTCCAAAGAAGAGATCGGGCTTGTTATTCAGGCCCCCTACGCCGACTCCAGGATTGCCAGAGAACCGCCCCAGCAGAGACAGGGTCAACCCGCCGCTGCTAGCCGCAACCGTCGTGGAATGCGTCGGCGACGTGGCGAGCAAAGCACTCTTCGATGACGTGCCTTGAAAGGAATAAACCTTATTCAGAAACGGCGCTGAAACCAGCAAGTCGGTCTTGCTGGAGTCGTAGAGGTTGCCAACACCCAGCACCGCTTGCCCGAAAAAGCTGCTGAACCCAAGGACACTTTCGTTCCGGACTTCGATCGCGTCCGTGCCAAATGCCTGCGGAATTAAAAGAGCTGCCGGGAAAGCCTTCTTGCACGCCGGCGGGATGGAATCGGTATTGTTCGGGCAAGTCCCCAAAAAGATGACGGCAAGCCCCTTGCTTCGGTTGAATCCCGTTTCTAAGACTGTTTCATACCTGTGCGCGCCGACCACGAAGTCAGCGGCTCCATCGCCGTTGAAGTCGCCAAGCCTTGAGATAGAAACACCGAAGTTGGCGCCGGACATCTTGGGATCTGCCACAGAATCCGTTGAGATGACGTAGTTCGCGTCTAGGTTCGTCAGCGCCGTCGTTGACGTCCAGTCGTTTCGGCTAAAAATGTAGACCTTGTTCTCCGTGGTCGACCCCACTCCAACATCCAGGGATCCGTTGCCATCCACATCGCCCAGAACCGCTACGGATGGACCAAAACCTAACGGCCCGGTGATCACTCGGCTTGGAGTCGTCGCGTAGCCGGTCGCGGAGCCTCGATAGAATCCGACCGAATCTCCAGATTGTGACGCGACGAACAAGTCAGCGAATGCATCCCCATCGACGCTGGCCGAGCCATCGATTCGACGCTCCCTCGCTGTGGTGCTGCCATCATCCAATATGGTCACGTTGAAGGTTGCACGCGTGGGACCAGCAGCGGTGAGGTCACTTGTATTTCCACCAGCATCTACTGACACAATCGCGAAGTAATAGTCTGTTTCGATGAACATTCCCGAAGCGATAACGCTCTCACTAGCTCCGGGAGCCTGGGGCAAACCGGAGAGCGCGACAGGTGTAGCCGCCGCGAACTGGACCATGTTCGTGATGGGCGTCTTAGAACGACGCACGTCGTACAGTGCAACTGTGGCTCCACCGTCCGAAGGCGCCAACCAGTCGAGCTTCATCTTCGTGGTTCGGCGCTCAGCCGCCGGAACGCTGACCGCGACTGAAGACACGGCGCTAGGCTTGGTGGTGTCAATCGTCAGCCCGCCAATTGAGCCTGAACCCACTCCAAAGCTAGGGACGGAATCCGTCTCAGCAAGCAGAGTGGCAACTTGTGCGTCTGTGAGCGTCGCCGACGCAACCGTAGCGAAGCCGCCTGCATCTGTGATGGCCTGAACAACCAAAATGTTATTGAGCTTGAACGAAACGTTCACGCCCGCAGCCGGAAGCGAGTCAGTTTCCACTTTCACTTGGATTTGCCCCTGCCAGCCAGCCGCTACACCGCCATCAGTAGCTAGATTCAGCTTAGTGGTACTCGGCGCGGGCGATATCCAGGTGACCACCGGCACGTTGCCCACGGTCACTCTACATGGGCTAGTGAGGGCCCCGCTGTTGCCGGAGGGCTCGGTAAAAGTGGAAGAGACGTCGTTCGTACCCAGCCCGAAGACGACTGCGCTAAATGTTGCGTCTGCACCCGCCGCAGTAGTGACATAATCCGTGGACACACTGTTGCGCGTTACCCTCAACGTGAGCGGCTGGTTCGCTACAGACTTCAGCGTAACGCTTCGAGTGTCCGGTGGGGTTGCTGTGTTTACCTGCAGCGAACAAAGGTTGTTCGGGATGTAGGGCGCAATTACTGGAGCCACCGAGTCAACCCAGACCAGCGTTGGACCACTCGTGTTGGTCGCCGTTGATACGGCAGTTGCGCGAACGCGAAGCTCCGTCGCTTTGTCGAGTGTGCCATCGGCAAGCGCACTGCTTTCAGTGAGCTTAGCGACAGGAAAGCGTACAATATTTCCGAGATTGTTGGGGCAATTATCCGCCAGCTGAGCGGGCACCGCTGTCGCCGTGGCAATAACCGCCAACGTTCCGCCGTCCAAACCGGACAGGAGATCAGCTGCCGCTCCCGGAGTATCCGTGCACGCCTCAACGACGAACTGCGCGCCAAGGGCAGCTCCGTCCGCATCTTTGAGCGCCTGAGCCGCAGTTGCAGCGAGAATATTGGTAGCAATGTTATTCGTTACACTCGGGATAGGCGTAATGATCTGGACGCTCGGCAGCGTTGACGCACATTTCACATCGGTGAGCGTCTGCGCGGAAATGTTCCCGGCGGTGTCCCGAAGCGTCAGATTGAGATTGAATGCCGCGCCACCTGGGCAGGTTACGTTGAGGCAGCCGCCATTCGTCCCGGCGCTTACGCCATCGGTAGTCGCGGCTATGCAAGCAGGTGAGCCAGCCCCAACTGCCACGCAAAAATTATCCTTGGCTGCACCGAGCGTGCTGGAAAGATCGACTCCATCCGCGCTCGTTGTGCTCCCACACACGCGGAACTGAACCTCAGGTGTATTGACATCCACGTCGTCCGCAGGACCGAAGAATTGGCCTCCAGCGATGCCCGAAGGCGCAAGGTCCGGAGCGGCAGTGTCAACCGAGAAAATCGGCTTCCCAGATTTCGTCGTTTGGCCTGTTAGCGAGGTGCAAGTCGCTTCCGCTGAGTGATCGCCGTCCGGCACGAGGGTGATACCGGCGAAGAGCGCCACGCCCCCAGATGCTGGTGCGGCAAGCGACTGTGCCCCATTGTCAATGTTGAGAACAACCGACTGGCCATCTTCCACGTTCGTCGTGACTTCAAATGCGACCTGATAGGGAGAGCCATTGCCACTGACCCGATCCCCTGCAGGCGCAGCTTCACCATTCAACTTAGGATGCACAGCCGAGATAACCGGCTTGGTAATGGAACAAACCACTGGCGAACAGGCAACTGTGACCGGGATCTCCACCTTGCATTCGGGAGCTGCCCCTAGCTGAACGGAGAGTGCAATGGTGGCATTACTATTGAGCTGCACCCCCGGAAAGCTGGCAGCTGCCCCATTGACGGTGGCGGTTGCCACTTGGGCATTGTCAGCAAACAAAGTGACCAGCGTGCCATTGGGCGCCGACGTCCCAATACTCACTGTGGTTTGAAACCCATTAGAACAGTCGGTGGTGGCATCGGCTGCCGCAGTCAGCGTCGCGCCCGAAGCAGGGCTGATAAACGAGCCTGAAGGACAAGTAACTGGAGGCGCACCCGCAGCTCCTCCTACTGCAGCAGCTCCTCCCATCGCGTTGCCCGCAGCTCCTCCCATCGCGTTGCCCGCAGCTCCTCCCATCGCGTTGCCCGTAGCTCCTCCCATCGCGTTGCCGCGCCCACCGGTTGCTGCCCCGCCTGATCCACCAATTGCGAGGGCTGGTGAGAAATTCGGCTTCTCCTCGCCGCCGCAACCGAAAAGACCTAAAGAGGTCAGTAAGCTCGCACCGATAAGAGCCGAAGTCCCGCGCATTGATTTCCTCCAATTACAACAAAGCATCTTAAGTCGAAAACTCTAGCAGCCTCACGAGGAGATGAAACCCCTAAATCTTTTGCTAGCTTGGGCCGTTGAGAACACTCCGCTTCACCCGGCCTCGTGTTCGGCGCTTTCCGAAGCACCACTCTCACCTTGGAGCGATGCTGGATTCACGCTAGATCGACTGTGGTTCCCAGGTCGCCGCGGGTCGGTAAAGGTATGAAGAAGCGTTCCGTTGCAATTGGAGCTGAGGTCGTCAGCGAGTTCATCAACGGGGAGGCAATGCTGCTCTGCCTCTCGACAGGGCTCTATTTCAGCCTAAACGCCACAGGCGCCATCGTATGGCAGCAGATTGAGCTGCACGGCGACGTCGAGGGAATCGTCGCTACGCTTGCTACTAGGCATGGAGTTAACGAGGCCAGTGTTCGCGATGACGTGGCGGAGCTCATCGGACAACTAGCAAAGCACGGCTTAGTCACGCGGCAATGACCAAGAGAGCAGCGCTTCAGCGCCGGTTTCGTATGGGCAGCGTCTTCTTCGAAGCGGCAATTGGCAGCATCCTGATCCGGTACGGACTCGCGAAGAGGAGTCTGCCGTGGCTCTGCGCCCGGCTCGGGATCGAACTAGGCTCCGACCGTGCTGAACCAAAACCATCTTCAAAGCATCCAGGAGATCCGGAGGTGAAGTCTGCCGTTCGTGTGGCTGTGAGGGTGTCAAAGAAGTTCTGGAAAACCCCGACCTGCCTCCAGCAGTCCCTGTTGGTTGGATATCTGCTTCGAGCCAAGGCACCGGTGCTCCGTATTGGCTGGTGGAGGCCGCCCCACGGAAACCATGGCCATGCGTGGATAGAAATCAACGGCGTTCCAGTCTCGGGCCTAGCTAACGTGGGCCCAGACTGGACGGAGAAGATCAGTGTGCTTGGACGGGGCCCCGAGTAGTGAATGACGGAGCCTTTGGATAACTCCGTGAAAGAGCGCTTCTTTCTAAACGGCCGCGTCGTGAACACTGACCTGCCCCTCGCGGCAGCGCCGGCGGACTCTTCGTTGCGAATCGACACGGAGATCGAACTCAACCGGTCAGCGGTCGGGCGCGACATTCCACGCACGGTTCCTGAAGGCATCCTGTTAGCCGAGCACCGTCGGGGGGACTTCGGTCACTGCGTGACCCGCCAGGAAAATAGCTACCTACTCCGCTTGTTTGGGATGTGCGATTTTTTAATCGATCACAAGCTGGGCCGGGTTGAGGTGCGCCCGGCTGCGGAGCTTCCCGAAGACCTATTGGCGACGTTGTGTTCGGGTAATCTGTCGTCCTTGCTTGCAATTTTATCCGAAAATTGGCCGCTCCACGCTAGCGCTGTGCGTTGGACGAATGGGCTTGGCGTGGGGTTTCTTGGAGGCTCAGGCGCGGGAAAAACAACACTGGCGGCCGCGTGTTGTGCAGTCGGCGCACAGCTTGTCACCGATGATGTCCTCGTCACGGACACCGATTCGAGTGGCCAGCTCTCTTGTTTCTCAGGAGCCACGGAGCTGAGGCTCAGAGAAAATTCGCTGGAGCTTGCCAGCATCCCCTCCAGCTGGGCACGCCGGATCACCGCTGACCGCAGGATAGCTGCCCAGCCGAAACCAAGCGCTGGTTTCAAAACGCCCCTCCATGCGCTGGTCTTGCCGCAACGGACGAGCGCTGAGCGGGTAAAGATAACTCGCTTGAGCACCGCTGAAGCGGTCTTGGAGTTGGCCCGCTATCCGCGATTCGCAGGTTGGACGGAAGCTCGGGCGCTAGAAAATCGCTTTCGGCGAGTGTCTGCTATCGCGCGAGCGGCAAGCCTCTGGCGCATGGAAATGCCGTTCGGGGCACCCACCCGAGCCGTTGATGAGCTCCTACTTCAGATATTCTGACCGGCCATGCTCCCCTATTTAGCGAACCTGACGGCGTTTCACTCAGCGGACCCAAACCGCCTACAGGAGCTAGAAACCATGCTCTCACAGCAGGCGCCTTCGTGTCCCATCGTGCGCGCGCATCCGAATTGGATTGTCCAGATGCGTCCGTTACCCCACGGTCCTGAGTTCACCGCAACCCTCGCCGAGAATGGCCTGTTCTTCGTCGAAGGACCGGAGTATTTCCAGTCAGTCTCGGGAGAGTTCAGCCTGCGCCCGCTCCTTCACGCATTGTGGCAGGATAACCCTGATTTTTTGAAATTTGATACTGATTTGGGATTTCTTCACATTGACGCTGAAGGTCAGGCCACCTTGCTTCGTTCGTGTGCTGGGAGGGTCCCCCTCTATGTGTGGACACTCGCTGGGGTTGTAGCGATTTCCTCAACCCTCCAACAGCGGATTCACTGCTTTCCCGACCATCCAGCTGAACTGGATCCGCTCGTCTGTGCGATGCACGCGAGTGGAGTATCCGTATTCCCAAACGGGAGAACGTCGTTAGCTGGCGTTCAGATGCTGGAGACCGGGCACTTTCTGAGGGTGCAATCGGGCGGAGTGGCTCGCCCTAGAAAGTACTGGCCGGTCCCTTGCAAAGCGTTGACGCCGACACCGGCAAGCGAGTGGCTTGATCGCGCCGCGGAACTCAGGGAGCTGCTTTCTCAAAACCTGGATAGGGAGCTGAGCGACTCGCACAACAACCTCGTTTCGTTCTCCGGCGGGGTGGACTCTTCTTGCGTAGTGAGCCTCGGAAGAAGGCTTGCAAAGCCAATTGTTACCTACTCCCTTTGGCCGCCAGGCGGGTCGCAAGGCACCCCTCAGAACCAGCACATCGAGCGGATTCGAATGGAATTCGGCATCACCGAACACCTCACCCACGAGCTCTCAGTCGCCCTGCGTGCCGAGTTCCTGGTGTTATCGACTCCGCTTCCTCTTTTTCAGATGCACCCGGTGCTGTGCTTCTTGCCCGAATTGGTGCATCGCTGGCAACCGGTCACTCTCACTGGCGGGGAATATGCCGACAGACTCCTGGGCGGCCGGGGACAGACGCTTTGGGACCTTTCTCGCGACTCAAGCCTCAGCGTCCTTTGGCGTTCGACGGCAGTGAAAGACTTTGTACGACTCTGCGCCGCTCGAACGCTCGGCGAAGTGGGGCCCGGACGAAAATTCCGGGGGAGTCCGTATGCTTTGGCACTCAAATCCTGGATCCGAGCGGAGGTCAAAGAGGAGTATAAGGATTGGCTTCGAGAAAGATCTGCTGAGGCAGACAACGACAGCTTTCCCCGCTGGCACCTTCGACAACGGATTCGCATGAATGCTGCGATCACCATGAATTGGGAGGCCTGCAGCCGGTTGAATGTGCGCCGAACGTATCCGTTCTTGACACGAAAGCTCCTGGATCTTGCGCTCACCTCCCACCCCGCAGACCACTACGGTCGCTCACCTCGGCAGGGACCGAGCAGCGCCAAATTACTCCTCCGCGAAGGCCTCCATGCCCTAGTTCCGTCAGAGAACCTCCACCAAACTGACAAGCCCTTGCCCAATCGCCGAGTCACGGCTCAAATCCCCGTCAATTTGTCAGCCGGCCGCCTGACTCATCTGGATGCACTGGCTCGAGTTGTGTCGCCAGAGTTCCTGGGTCTCCCGCCGACCAACGCGGTTCAGCCAATTGATGCGTTGCTTATCGCTGGGCTCCTGAATATAGTCCGTGCGCTTCGCACCTAGACCCACGGGAAACGCACACGCACGGGTAACCAGATGACCGAAAATATCAATTCAGAGGAAAACGACGGCTTGACGGTAGCGGCATATGTTAAGCCGAGACTCTCTGAATTGGGATCAGTTGGGGAGTTGACTCTTGGAGCTGACCCAGATGTCGCCCAGGATGACGGGTTTGCAGGGGTTGTTTCTTAGGGACTTGGGGCCGAGTCCACAAAGCCTTCCTCACGTATCCCTGCTGAGCTATGGGGACGCAACCTCCCATGATCCCCTCCGTCTCCCCATCCCAAATTCACGTTGTCGTGATGGGCATTGGCTACGTCGGCCTGCCGCTCGCCGTTGAATTCGCCAAAGCCGGTTTCCAGACCGTCGGTCTCGATTACGACCTGAACAAGGTCACCGAGTTGAACGCGGGCCGTTCCTACATTGGCGATGTTCCCACGTCTGACCTTGCGCCACTCGTTGCTAACGGCACTTTGCGGGGCACCAATCAGACCTCCGTGATCAAAGAAGCCGATGCGGTGATCGTGTGCGTGCCGACGCCGCTCAACAAGACGAAGGACCCTGATATGCGGTTCATCGTCGCGGCTGCCAACCAAATTGCTGAGCATCAGCACCCAGGGATGATCATCGTTCTTGAGTCGACAACGTACCCGGGCACCACGAGCGAAGTGCTCGTCCCCAAGCTCACGGAGAAGGGCTATACCTGTGGAAAAGACGTCTTCATCGCGTTTTCTCCGGAACGTGTCGACCCTGGCAACACCAAGTTTCAAACGAGGAATACGCCGAAGGTGATCGGAGGTGTTACTCCGGAGTGCCTCCGCAAAGCCTCGACGCTTTACTCACACGTCATCGACACAGTGGTGCCAGTCTCTTCGACCGAGACAGCCGAGATGGTGAAGCTTCTCGAGAATACATTTCGAGCCGTCAATATTGGCCTGGTCAATGAAGTGGCCATGATGAGCCGGCGGCTCGGCGTGGATGCATTTGAAGTGATTCGCGCCGCTGCTACCAAGCCCTTTGGTTTCATGCCGTTCTTCCCCGGCCCAGGCTTGGGCGGGCACTGCATCCCGATTGACCCGCTTTATCTTTCTTGGAAGCTACGCTCCCTCAAATATCAAGCGCGCTTCATCGACCTCGCGGACACCATCAATAGCGCGATGCCAGATTACGTCGTGCAGCGCATCATTGATGCCCTGAACGATCAGAAGAAGCCGGTTAAAGGCTCGAAAATCCTCATCTATGGTGTCGCCTACAAGCGCGATGTTGAGGATGTGCGCGAGTCTCCTGCCTTCACCATCATGCATGATCTCAGAACTCGCGGAGCCGATCTGAGCTACATGGATCCGCACGCGCTCCACGTTGACGAAGATGGTTTTGAGATGGCCAGCGTGGACCAGCATACGAGCTTTGCTGGCTACGATGCCGTGGTTATCGTCACCGACCACAAGCTTCTGGAGCGTGAACGCTTGCTGCGTGAAGCACAGCTGATTGTGGACACGCGAGATGCCCTGCGTGGCATTGAGGGCGACCGAGCGAAGGTCTACGGGCTCTGAAAACCGGCGAAAGCTCCGGGAAACTCAGCGAGCTTAGTCGAAAATCAGTAGCCGGGGGGCTCTGGCTTTTTGGGGGCACCGTTGCGACCTCCGTGGCACGCATTGCTATCACCGCCGTGCTCGCGCGGATCATCCTGCCCCTGGACTACGGCTTGATTGTGGAGGCGTCTGTGCTGCTCGCCTTCCTTACGGTCGGCGCTGAACTCGGACTGGGGCAGGCGCTCGTTCAACGGCGTGAACTCGAGCCGGAACATGAAAGCACCGCCCTCTGGCTGACCTCTGCGAGCGGTGTGGTGTGTGGGCTGGTATTGATGGCCGTGGCTGAAAGCTGGTCGGCCTTTCGAGGTATGCCGGCACTCAAAGCGCCGATCAGCGTGCTGGCACTCACGCTCATACTGAGGACACCAAGTTCTGTACCGCGTTTGTTGCTGATGCGTGACCTACGGATGAAGGAAGTGTCCGTTTATCAATTCATCGGCTTTATTGCCCAATCGGTCACGAGCATTGTTTTGGGGTTTGCGCGGTATGGCGCTCTAGCCTTGGCTTGGGGCGCGGTTGTGGGCGCATTGTTCGAACTGGCTAGCTCTTTTTTTCTCCGCCCCATCCGTCGGCCGTTCACCTTTCGCCGCTCCCGCGCGCGCGAACTGATGAAATTTGGTAACGGGTTAACGTTTGCGCGCCTTGCCAACAATGTCGCACTGCAAGGCGACAACCTGGTGGTTGGGATTTCCCTCGGCCCCGTCGCTCTCGGTCTCTACAATCGTGCCTACAGCGTCTTGGCGCTGCCGGCGGGTCTGTTGCAGAGTATCGATGGCGCGTTGTTTCCCGCGTTGGCGCGCCTCCAGGACGACACGGAACAGCTTCGCTCAGCCTTCCGTTCTGGTATTCTGTTCACGGCGGCTCTCGTCGTGCCAACTTCGGCCTTTGTTACCGTCTTAGCGCCAGAAATCGTGGGCTGCTTGATGGGTCCGAACTGGCGCGGCGCTATCGTACCGCTTCAAATCCTAGGCCCCAGCATGTTCTTTCGGACGGTGTACAAGATCGCGTCGACGACGATTCGAGCCAAGGGCGCCGTGAATCTGCTAGCGGTCACGCAGGTCACTTATGCACTCTGCGTAGTGCTCGGCGCAGTCATCGGGTGTCGCTGGGGCCTGAGCGGCGCAGCGCTCGGCGTCGCGATCGCCGTCTTTCTGCAATACCTCTTTCTGCTCAGCCTCGCCGCACGACTCCTCGGCGAGCCCATCCTCACGGCACTCCTCCCCTCACCCAAGCCATGGCTCCTCGGCGGCCTCTTGGCAGTTGTCGCTTGGGGCGTTGCGCACCTGACGCGTGTAGCGGGTCTCCCTCAGCTTGGACGCTTGCTGGCGGCAGGGCTCGCCTCGCTCGTGCTGCTAGCGCTGGCACGTTGGGTTGCGCCGAAGCAGCTGTTGGGCGCGGAGGTTGTGAAGGCGCTCGACGCTGCCTGGCACGGAACGAAGAATCGGTTTCGGCCGTCTAAGACTCGTCAACCGTTCTGATTGGAAGCACTGGCACGCGAGGGGCGCCCCATACTACGGTAAGGCCATGCCTCGCGCGCTCATCACCGGAATCACTGGACAAGACGGCTCCTACTTGGCGGAGCTCCTACTCGCCAAAGGCTACGACGTCTGGGGCATGGTGCGCCGCTCCTCCAGCTTCAACACCGAACGCATCGACCACATCTATCGCGATCCGCACGAATCCGGCGTTCGCTTGCGGTTGCTGTACGGAGATCTGAATGATGCCTCCTCGTGCGCCAACATCCTTGAAGAAGTTCGCCCCGATGAAGTCTACAACCTGGGCGCCCAAAGCCACGTTCGCGTCAGTTTCGATGTGCCGGAGTACACCGCGGAAGTCACCGCGCTCGGAGCGATTCGATTGTTGGAGGCCCTCCGACGCTTGAAGCTTCCCGCGCGCTTTTACCAAGCCTCATCGAGCGAGCTCTACGGCAAAGTCGTCGAAACTCCCCAATCCGAAACGACGCCCTTCTATCCGCGCAGCCCCTACGCCGCCGCCAAAGCCTACGCCTTCTACATCACCCAAAATTATCGCGAAGCCTACGGCATGTTTGCCGCCAACGGCTTGCTCTTCAATCACGAAAGCCCGCGCCGCGGCGAAACCTTCGTGACCCGCAAAATCACCCGCGCCGCCACCCGCATCAAGCTTGGCCTCCAACAAAAGCTCTACCTCGGCAACATCGAAGCCAAACGCGATTGGGGCTTCGCCGGGGACTACGTTGACGCCATGTGGCGCATGCTCCAAGCCGACAAACCGAACGACTACGTGATTGCCACCGGAGAAACCCACAGCGTTCGAGAATTCCTAGCGGAAGCGTTCGGCCTCCTCGATCTCGACTACCGCGATTTCGTCGAACACGACCCGCGCTATGAGCGGCCGGCAGAGGTGGATTTGCTGCTGGGTGACGCATCGAAGGCCCGCCGCGAGTTGGGCTGGGAACCACGGGTTGGGTTTAAGGAACTCACGAAGATGATGGTGGATGCGGATATGGTGTTAGCCCGTGAGGAGAAGGTGATTGGGGAGCATCGGGATAGTGTGGCGGCGGGGAAGTAAGGGGGTGGCTGAGCCTCGTCGGCTCCGATGAAGACGCGCACTACCCTTCGGAACTATAGCGATCAGGTGCTAACCGTGCTAATTGTTAGTGAAACACAAACAATAGGCGTGTTTGGAACCCATGGAGCGGAGCCTCTCCCAGAACGAAGCGAAGATCATACTCGACCTCGAGTGGCGCAGTCAGGCGACCGTGACGCTCGCCGAGCTGCGCGAGGCGCTCGGCGCTTCAGCGAGCTACGCCCGTTTCTTCGCGCATAAGCTGGTCCAGAAGGGGTGGCTCGAGCGGTTGCGACCGGGGCTGTTCCGCCTGGTGCCAGCGGCCCGCGGCCGTGAGGGCGTCGCCGACGCGAACCCGCTCGCGGCCGGAGCAGTGCTCGTCTCACCCTACTTCTTCTCGTTCGGGACGGCCTGCACCCACCATGGTCTGACCGAGCAGGTCTTCGCCGAGGTCTACGTCGCCTGCCAGGAGCGCCGCCGGCCGGTCCTTGTGCGCGGCAAGCGCTACGTGTTCGTTGAAGTTCCGAGAGAGCGCTTCTTCGGGTTCACCGAGCAGACGGTGCTCGGCGAACCAGTCCAGATGGCGACGCTCGAGCGGGCTCTCCTCGACGCGCTCGACCGCCCGCAACACTCCGGTGGACTCAGCGAGGTGTCGCGCATTGTCTCCCGCGCAGCCTCACGCATCTCCTGGCCCGCGCTACTCGACCTCGCGCTCCGTTGGCAGGCTGCGGCCGTGCTTCAGCGGCTCGGGTGCCTGCTCGATCTCCATCGAGCCGACTTACCTGCGCATGCACGGTCGGAGCTCGTCAAGCTCACTCGAGACGCAAGCAAGATCCAGCTCGGTCCTCGAGCGAAATGGGGCTACGCCGGCAAGCTCGTGCAGCCGTGGAACGTCGTCGAGAACGTGCCGTGCGAGGTCCTGGTCTCGCGCGTCGATCAGGGGCGTCGCCGCGTGGCCTTTCGTCCGAAGGGAGCGGGTTCATGATCGCCGACAAATTCGTGGATCTCTACGCGCGCAACAGCGGTTTGCGCGACAAGCTGATCGCCGAGCGCGACGTCGTGCTCACCTACGCTTTGCGCGCGCTCGCTGACGACGGCGTGATGAACCACCTCGCGTTCAAGGGCGGCACTTGCCTACGCAAGCTCGTCTTCGGCTCGGCGGGCCGGTTCTCCGAGGACCTTGTAGGGGTTCAGCAATCTTGACACCCAGAAAAGCCTGAAAAATTGCGCTTCAATCAGAACTCAACCGGCCATGATTTCCCTCTCTCAACTCCCATTGCCAGCACAGGTACTCGCTAGAGCAAACCTGTCCGCTGGCGCCGTTCATGGGACGCTTGCTGGATTGGCGCGGGAGCTTGGTATCGTGTCGCTACGCGGCAAGGCGGAGCGACACGATGGGGAGCTCAGGGTGGCCGTTGTGGTACGCCACCACAAGTTTCAGGCGCTGCCCCTCGGGCAATCGCGTCCGCGTTCCGCAGGGCATGCGTGGACGGATCTCGATACAGGGAGCGTTGCTCATACGTTGAGGTCCATCCCGGATCTCCGCTGGTGTCGCGCCACCATGCCGCGTGTGAGGGCGGAAGCGATTGTAGCGGTGCTGCCAGGAGCGGACCAGATCCGACATGCGGCGCCAATTCAACGGCAAGAGCTTCCGCTTCAGAAACTCGTACTTCATTGTGCGAAACACGCGTTCTACCACGGCAA
>Ga0335394_10000304_pt1 | contig 50261 bp, 47 predicted proteins | sample MAT03_FD_205741 | JGI IMG/M metagenome (GOLD analysis project Ga0335394, IMG submission 205741) | Freshwater microbial communities from Lake Fryxell liftoff mats and glacier meltwater in Antarctica - MAT-03 (spades assembly) (version 2) ... | reverse complement strand
GCTCGACCACCACCTACAATGTCTCGGCGAAGTCTTGCCTTGAGGCTGCAATCGAAAATTTTTCCGGTGTGAATCTTCTTGATCGAATCACTATCAGGCCAGGCCGACGGAGCGGTAAACCGTGCGTCAGGGAGACTCGGATCACGGTGTACGACGTGTTGGGTTACTTGGCGGCAGGGACCACGGAAGCTGAATTGCTGTCCGAGTTCCCCGACCTGACTCACGAGAATATCCTTGCCTGCTTTGCTTTCGCGGCGGAGCGCGACCGTCGCACGTTTGTCTCCCATGCCGCGTGAAATTGCCCTTCGACGAGAATCTGTCGCCCGAGCTTCCAGGATTGCTCGCGCGGCTGTTTCCACTGTCTGCTCACGTTCGAGATTTAGGCCTCGTGGGAGCAGACGATTCGATCCTTTGGAATGCCGCGGTACAGCAAGGATTCGCGTTGGCCACGAAGGATGACGACTTTGTCGAGCTCTCGATCCTAGGGGGCGCTCCGCCTAAAGTTGTACTAATTGGTATCGGCAATTGCCGGACGTCTGCCATCGTCGCACTTCTCGAATCCGAGAGGCTCAAGATTGAGCGATTTGCTCAGGACGAATTTGCCTCTTTGCTTGAGTTACCGTGAGTCGCATCTTCCACCTGGCGGTTTTACTCGAGAACGGCGACTCGATCTTGGATCGAGGGACGTTTATGAAGGGAATGTCACCGATCACCGGGTCGAAACGCGTGCCAGGGAGGGGGTTTAAGTGACATGGGATGGGTCAGGTTAGGGTTGCCCCGATTTGACGGAGTCCGGAACGGAACGCCCTAGGCGACCACCACCAAGCCAATCGCGGCGAGCATGAGGATCGCGCCGATGAAGCGGTTGCGAAGCAGGGCGCGCGGGAGATGCTGTTCCTCGTTCTTGAACCAGTGTCCCACCAGCCAGACCGCGATCACGCTCCAGAGGCCGCGCGACGAATAAACGATGTTTACCGCGGTGGCATCGCCGTAAACGCCGAGCGTATAAGCGATGCTCGCCGCTTGCAACGCGAGGAGCACCGTACCGGGCACCAGCCATCTCCAGGCAGCCCGCGGTACCGAAGATAGCGGTGCCTGAAATTTCGGAATCAATCCGATCGAATATAATCCGAGCGCTCCGAACATGAGCGGCAGATAGATCCCCACCCCCAGGCACGCGCCCACTTCTGCACGAGCACGTCCGTGAGTGCATAGGCGGTTGCGGCCAGCGATCCCCAACCGACCGTTGCGCCGACCCGGCGATGTGGGATTCCCTTTGACCCGTAGTTCAAAAGTACGATCGCAAGTGTGCTCAAAAAAGCTGCGACCCACCATTGGAGGGGAATGGGATCGGCGATCAGAAATGCACTGAAGAACGCCACCAGAAGGATTTTCAATCCGAGCACGGGCGTCGCAATCGATACATCCCCTTCCAGCGCGAGAAACGTGGCCACCTGTCCGGCAAAGAAAAGCAAGGCCGTGAACGCGGGTTGCCACAGCATCGAGAGCGGTTGCCCCGCTCCCCCCAACACCAATAGCGGGGAGAAACAGACGCCCATGGCAACATTCGCCACAAAGGTCGTCCGCCACACTCCGATACCGTAGCCGGTCCCGCGCTTGATCAGCAAAACCGCAAGGACGTACGCAAAGCTGCTCGGCAAAGGGAACAGCAAATGAAGAGGAAACCTCATGCCAGCGGCAAGTCGATGCAGGGTCGAGGGCACCACGGCAAACGCCCCGGCGTCCACACAGGCGCGCCCCAAGATGCCCGCTACAGAAAGGAGGCAATCAGCTTTTCGAACTCCACCTGATCGGCGATCGCACCCACTTTCTTGTGTCGAATGCGGCCCTCGCGATCCACGACAAAGGTCGTCGGCATCACTTGCACCTGGTACGCCTCGGTGACCTCATCGTTGCCCATCACGATCGGGTAAGTAATCCCGAGGCTGTCGGTGAATTTCTGCACGACTCCGGGTCCCTGCGCATCGAGGGAAATGCCCACAATCACCAATCCGCGTTCCTCGAATTGCTTGTGCAGCGCCACGTAAGCCGGCATCTCTGCCCGGCAGGGCGCACACCACGTAGCCCAAAAATCAACGATCACGACCTTGCCTTTGAATTGGGAAAGCGTGACGTCCTGCCCCTGCAGATCCTTCAGCCGCCATGCCGGCGCCACGGGGTAAAGTGCGGCCGCCGCGTCGTTTTTCTTACATCCGCCGATCGCCAGCACTCCAGCGGCACCCGCGAGGACGGCGAGCACAGAGAAAAAGGAGCGTCGTTTCATGAGAAGGTAAGGGGGAGTGAGCGAAAAATACTTTCGAGGTCAAACACGATGAGAGGGTTCTGAGGGCGAAGGAAGGCGCTGCGCGCCGAGAGTCCAGAGGTCATGACACTGATCTCTGACCGCTGACCTCTTCCGATCTCCGCGAGCTCCTGTGAAAAACGGATCGAGGTTTGTAAATACACCGGCGGATTTAACAGGAGGACGGAAGAGGGCGCAGAGGTCGGAGGCGGAAGAGGTCAGAGTTCAGCGGTCAGTAGTCACGATCGCTGATCGCTGACGTCTCCACGCGCGGCGGCTCCTCTCTCACGGCTCCCGGGCCTCGGGAAGATCCATGGCCAGCGTGTCTACAAATTTTTTCATGGCAGGGGTGAGCACCCGACCCTTGCGATAGAGAATGGCGAGCGGCCGGGTGAAGTCCTTCCCCTTGAATTTCAAAAGAGCCAAGGTCCCTTGCCTCCACTCCTGCAAGACCGTCGCCTGGGGCACGATCGCGATGCCATGATCGATCTCCACCGCCCGCTTCACCGTCTCGATGTTGTCGAACTCCATGACCGGCTCGATCTCCATCTTGTTGTCTCGAAAGATCTGATCGACGGCCTTCCGGGTCGGAATATCGGGATCGAAGCCGATAAACTTCTGGGTCGCCAAGTCCTTGAGCTCCACATCGCCCATTTGCTTCGCCAACGGGTGGTTCGGATGGGTGATGAGCACGAGTTTGTCGTTTCGAAAAGGAATCGCCTCGATCTGACGCTGTTTGACCGGAAACGCGACCAGCCCAAAGTCCACCGAGTTGTGCAGAATATCCTCATACACGAGGTTGGAGCGGCGGTACTCGACCCGCACATTGACCGACGGGAAGTCGTTCAGGAATCGCTTGATGTAAGGTGGAAGCTCATGCAGTCCGATCGAGTAGATCGTGGAAATTCGGATCATGCCGCTGATCACCTTTTTCATCTCCTGCAACTCGGAGGCGAGTTTGTCGTAGGTGTGCAGCACTTCTTTAGCCGACTCGTAAACGCGCTGCCCTTCGCGGGTAAGTTGAAATTGCTTTTGGCTGCGATCGATCAAGAGCGTCTTGAAATGCCGCTCCATCGCCCGCGCCTGCTGACTGACCGCCGACTGCGTGATGCCATTGATCTTGGCCGATTTCGAGAAACTCTTGGTTTCAACGAGGTCCGCGAAGATCTTGAAATTCTCGATCTGCATATTTTATCCGGAAGGGATACTCATATAAAAGACTCTAATCGTTCAGCAAACCATTAAAAACTCTTTTTCGATGCAAATCACCTATGACCAATTTAAAGTGGCCACGGACGCCGTGAAAGGGCAGATGGACGCTGCCTGCGCTAAGGCGGGGCGGGCGGAATCGGAGGTTTCCCTTCTCGCAGTGACAAAAACCCATCCCGTGGAAGCGGCGCATTATGCGTGGCGGTACGGCCTGCGAAGTGTCGGGGAGAATCGCGTACAGGAAGCCGCGGAAAAACGGCCCGAAGGACCGGACGGTTTGCGATGGGAACTCATTGGTCACCTTCAATCGAATAAGGCGAAACTCGCGGCCGGGCTCTTCGATCGGGTGCAAAGCGTGGACAGCGAAAAACTAGCCCTCGCGCTGGAGCGCGGCGCGGCGCTGCACGGGAAAACCCTGGCGATTCTCCTGCAGGTCAATGCCGGCAACGACCCCGCGAAATTCGGTGCCGAGCCTGCTGAGGCCCCTCGTCTGCTCGAATTTGCTCTCTCGCAATCGCATCTCAAAGTAGACGGACTGATGACCATCGCTCCGCTGAGCGACGACTCGGCGGTGGCGCAACGCACCTTCGCCCGTTTGCGCGAGATTCGCGACGCCCTCGCCGCACAATTCGGAGTGCCGCTGCACGAACTTTCCATGGGAATGAGCGGAGACCTCGCTTTGGCGATCGCGGAAGGCAGCACGCAGGTACGTGTCGGTTCAGCCCTCTTCGGCTCGCGGCCCGCTCGTTAGAAAGACCGAGGTATTTGTCCCCTTCCGCCCTTTCCTGTTTGCACGAACCGCGAAAGGTTTTTCCCTCACCTCGTGGCCACCTCCTCGTTCGAACTCCATCGCAAGGATGCCTTGCTTGCGTTGCTCGACGATCCATCGCCGAACATTCGTAAGGCGCTGCTGGCTCAGTTCGCGGCGGAATCGGTGGCCGCCGGAATTCTTCTGAAGGAAGTCGCCGCCGGCTCGAACCGGATTCTTGCGACGCATGCGCGCTGGTTTCTCGACGCACTCAAATTCAACGACCCGATCGAAGAGTTCCGAGCGTTCATCCGTTCGCTCAGCTATGAGCTGGAAACGGGAGCCCTGCTGCTGGCTCGAAGCGTCTACAGTGATGTCGATGTCGCACAGTGCTGCCGCCAGTTGGACGAAATCGCCACACGCTGCCGGGAGCTCATCGCCGAGCCCTGCAGTGCCCGGGAAAAGTGTCGCGTGATCAACCGCGTGCTTTTCCACGACTACGGTTATCACAGCAATCTCGAGTACTATTCGGATCCGGAGAACAGCTTCCTGCATCGCGTCCTCGCGCGCCGTAAAGGCATTCCCATTTCTCTCTGCACGGTTTATCTCCTCGTCGCACAGCGGCTGGGTTTTTCCCTGGAACCGGTCGGTCTGCCCAGCCATTTCGTCGTCGGCTGTTTTCTCGACGAGCGCCCGTTCTTCATCGACGCGTTCGACGGCGGCAGCCTGCGAAGCCCGGAGGAGATGATCGCCCGCTTCAAACTTTTCGGCGGTGCCACCCCAGGCAGCGCGCTTGCGCCGACCCCGGTGCGCGAAGTGCTCTGCCGAAGCTGCCGGAATCTGGTGAATCACTACACGGCCTCCGGCAATCTCGAGCGCGCCAAACTCTTTGCGAGTTTCGTCGACGACTTCGAAAGCACGCACGCTCGCCATTCCCGGTGAGCCACGTCGACGGCGGGCCCCCTCTTCCTTCATGGCCGCCGTTCTGACGCTGGACGATCTCGCTTCTCGGTCTCATTCGGGCACGGCTCTCGCCGTCCTCGGACATCCGATCGAGCACTCCATCAGCCCCGCGATGCATGCGGCCGCCCTCGCGGAGATGGCGCGTACGGATGGCCGTTTCCGCCACTGGACCTACGTTCGATTCGACGTTCCGCCCGAGCGACTTTCGGAGGCGTTGGAGCGTCTTCACGAAGGCGGCTTCTACGGATTGAACCTGACCGTTCCGCACAAGATCCTGGCTTGCTCCCTTGTCTCCACGATCGAGCCGGCGGCACAATCCATTGGGGCAGTGAACACCCTGCGCCGCACAACGGCAGGGTGGCATGGATACAACACGGACGGCTACGGGCTGGCGACCGCGGTGAAGGAAACCCTCGGGATCGATCTCGCCGGTACGCCCATTATCCTGCTCGGAGCCGGCGGGGCAGCCCGCGGCGCGGCGGTCGAGTGCCTCCAGCGCGGATGCGTCTCGCTCTCGATCGCCAATCGCACCGCGGAAAACCTGCGACGGCTCCTGACGGACCTGGCTCCCTTGGCCCGCGACATTCCCCTGCGAGGATTCGACCCTGAGGACATCCCCTATGACCTGCCTGAAGGCGCGCTCGTGATCAATGCCACTAGCGCAGGCTTGAAGCCCGGAGACCCCTCCCCGCTCGGGCTCGCCAAGCTGCCGCGTCCCGCGGGCGTCTACGACATGATCTACAACCCTCCGGTCACGCCCTTGCTCGCCGAAGCGAGCGCGTTGCATCTCCCGTCAAGTCACGGCCTGTCCATGCTTATCCACCAAGGCGCGCGTGCCCTTGAGATCTGGTCGGAAGCGAAGGTCCCGGTTGAGGCAATGCGTACCGCGGCCAGCCAGGCGATGCGATTCTGACCGCGGTTTGACTTCGTTCGGCTCCCGTTGCGGAATACGGCCCCGAATGCTCTCCGATTACGTAGCCCTGTCCGTCGAGTTCCCCTGGCTTTTCCCTGCGCTGACCGCCGTGTTTGGAGCGATGGTGGGCAGCTTTTTGAATGTCGTCATCTATCGAGTCCCTGCCGGCAAATCCATCGTCCGTCCGGGATCCCATTGCGGATGCGGTGCCCCGATCGCCTGGTACGACAACATCCCCGTGCTCAGCTGGTTCATTCTCCGCGGCAAGGCGCGCTGTTGCGGGCGAGCCTACGCTTTTCGGTATCCTTTGGTGGAGTTGCTCGTCGCCGGGCTCTTTCTTCTCTGCTGGTTGACCTTCCCTCCAGCCAAGGCGGTGGCGGGATGGATCTTCATGAGTGGATTGGTCTGCGCCACCTTCATCGATCTGGACCACCTGATCATCCCGGACGTGTTCACGATCGGCGGAGGCGTTGTCGGCGTAGTGCTTTCTCTCGCGCTTCCGGCGCTCCACGGCTTCTCTGGCGATTTTTTCCTCGCCGATGCCATTCGCGCCGGCGTGTCCTCGCTGCAGGGTCTGCTCGTCGGCTCCGGCCTGGTCCTGTGGATCGCTCTCCTCGCCGAAGCCGCGTTGAAGAAGGAAGCGATGGGCTTCGGCGACGTGAAATTCGTGGGTGCGATCGGCGCTTTTTGCGGCTGGCAGGGCGCGGTCTTTAGCATCTTCGGTGGCGCGATCGTCGGCACATTCTGGTTTATTCTCGCGATACTTTGGAAAAAGGTCTTCGGGACGCGTACGGCGGTGGCACCCCGCGCCGAAACGCCCGATGGCGAACCCGCAGAAATCGGTCTCGGCGTACACGTCCCCTTCGGCCCGATGCTCGCGATCGCGGGCGCCATCTATTTCCTTTACGCCCAGCAAGCGTTCGATCGCTACCTCGCGCAGTTTTCGGTGCTGTTGTGATCGGCACCTCTTGGAACAGACACCGTTTTCCCGCGCAGGCGAGAGTCAGCGCGGTAACGTCGTCAATTTTCGGATTGAGGGACTCGCTCCGGAGGCTTACTCGCACTCTCAAGCACAAGGAGAGCAATCGGAACCGGGATCGAAGGCCTGAGGTGGATCGGAACCTCGCGGCCTTCGCCTCTTTGCGAGACAACGATTTGGATGGGAAGAAGCGGAGGCGATCTCGCGAAGGACAGACAAAGACGCGAATGTCCGGACAAAGAACACCACGCCCTTGTCCAGATTATGGTTCGGGGGCGGCCCCTCCGTCGAGTCGGGTTCGAATAGGTGGCTTTCAGGCCAAACGAAATCGCCCCCGCCGGATCCTGCGGCCCGGGAGCGGGCCCAACGCACAAGTGGTTAGCCGAACCGATCACCATTCGTACACTTCGACCAAAGCCACCCCGGTCGTCGCATTCGCTCCCGAAATTTTCGCGGAATACACTCCCGGCGCCAACGTTCGAATCAAGACCGCATCCTTACTGTTGTCGGCAAGGCCGAAGGCCCCGGCACCCCGCCCGTCGTCGCCGCTCCAGTCGTTGTTGGTCGCGATGAGTTCGTCGCCTCGATAGAGTTCCAGCACCGGATCGCCCAGAACCCCGGGAACGCCAAAGAGCCCCAGAGTCGGACCGACCGCTCGAACGAGAATCCGCCGATTTCCCTCCCCAGCGAGGACGAATCCGGTGATCAGAACGTCCGCTCCCGTGCCGACCGACGAATGCGCCGAGACGTTGCTCAAGCGAGGGCCGCTTTCCGCAATCGGTCCGTCGGTATCGTAGAGTTCCAGCAGCAGCGGCGACGACCGCACCGGGCGCGCAAAATAGTAGGTCCGACGAAGGGTCCCGTTTGGATTGACGGCCACCAAAGTGCCATCGAGCGTCCCGATGTAGATCACACCGTTTTCGTCGATCGCCGGGGAGGAGGTGCGGATATCGGTGCCCACCGCGGTCGCCCAGCGAAGGGTCCCGTTGGGGTTCAAGGCGTAGAGCTTGCCGTCATACGCTCCGAAATAGAGCGCACCGTCCACACCGATTGCCGCCGAAGACGAAATACCGCCTCCCGCGAGATAGCTCCACTTGGCGGTGCCGTTCGGGTTCACCGCGAAGAAACGCCCTCCGATCGTTCCAAAGTAAAGCGCACCCGCAGCGTCCAGCGCAGGCGATGCAAAGATTTCGTCGCCGGCATCGAAGGACCACCGTTCCACCTTGTCCGGTGCGAACGCCTTCATCCGACGATCGGCGGAACCCAGGTAAACGGTCCCATTCGCGGCGATCGTCGGCGACGTGTAGGACGCGCCGGGGATATCGACGGTCCATTTTAAACTCTTATCCGGCATCAATGCGTACAGGGGGGAGTTTTCCGCACGCGCATACAGTGTCCCGTCGGGAGCGAGGGCAGGCGAGGAGAACGTCGCGTCGCCGATCGCACGAAACCACTTCTCTTTTCCTGCCGGAGTGACCGCATAAACCGCGGCAGCTTCATCGCACACGTACACGGTGCCATCCGCCCCGACAACCGGGCTGGCGTAGCTGGCGAAGAAATCCAGATAAAATTCCCATTTCTCCGTACCGTCCGGATCGAGCGCGCCGAGATCGCCGAGCCCCCCTGCATAATAAACCGTGCCGTCGGGAGCACCGGCGGCAGGCGCGTCGATCGGACCCACGACCAGCTTCTGCCATTGCGAATCGACCAGCGTGAAATCGAATTTTCCGCCGGCGGCAAGACTGTCGACGGAAAAATAGTAGGTTTTTCCGGCGACGGCCTCGAAGGTGACGAGCGGATCGTAGAGCAAATCCTGCCCGTCGTCGTTTTCCGTTACCAAGGCCAGCGCCCCGACGCTGTCGCCTTGGTAAACGCCCAGGAGCGTATCCACAAAATCGCTAAAGACGGAGCCCTGGTAACGCCCGCTCGATGGCGCCACCCAACGAAACCAGACAGAACGTCCGCCCGCCTGGTTGTCGATCCGCGGCTCGCCGACTTGGCGCGTACCGCCAATGTTCGACTGCGTCACCCGAAAGCTCGGTCCGGTCACCTCGGTCGCCGCTTGGAAGGAGTCGTTGGCAGGCGGAGTCCGCAGATTGAGCAGAATCATGCCTTCCAATCCCAAACGGCCGTCGACCGCGATGCGATAGGTCTGTCCGGCGACGGCATTGAGCGTCAACCCGCTGGTCAAACGATCGATGCCTTCATTGTCGTTCGACGCCACCTCCACCAAGCCGGAGAAAGTATCTCCGGTGACGACGCTCAAAACGGTGTCGAGCAGACTTCCGTGCGTATCGATCCGGACGGGGGCCGTTTGCGGCGCGGTCCAATCCCACCAGAGCGAATGCGCCGGCGCGCTGCCTGCAAAAGTGGGTTCGCCGGCCTCGCGAGTCGCTCCATTGCTGCTGGTGCGGACCGAGACAAACCCGCCTGCAAGCACAGCCCGCTCGGAATAATTGTCGTTGAATGGCCGCGTCTCCGCCTGGAGAGCGCGCGCGAGGTTGAGTCTTCCGCCGGATAGCGTTTTGCCGACGAACGCCGAGCTGCGATCGACTCCCCGCAACAAACGGTTGATCGACTGACGGGGTGTATCTTCCGGAAACTTCGCTTTGAGCAACGCCAGCGCGCCCGTGACTTGGGAGCCGCAAACGATGTCCCCGAGATCGTCGTATAGGGCACCGTCGGACTCCTCGCCAGCGTGCGGATGTCGATGCCGGGGGCAAATATGTCGACATTTCCGCTTCCAAAATTGCTCAGCGCATGAGGTAGGTCTGCGCGCGTGGACGCGCCCACCGCAACGATGTTGTCGAAAGGATAATTGCTCGGGAAATGAGGAAGTTCGTCATTGTTCAAACCGTCGTTTCCTGCAGAAGTGACGAAAACGATCCCGGCATTCTTGATTCGCTGGATGGCGGCCGTTTCCGCGGCGGATTGAGACGAACTCCCATAGCTCGCGTTGATGATTTTCGCTCCCCGCGCCACCGCGTAGTCCATACACTCGATTGCGTCGGACGTCGCACCGATGCCATCGCTGGTCAAAAACTTCAAGGCCATGATTTGCGCCCGCCAAGCGACTCCGGATACGCCGATGCCATTGTTGCCGATCGCTCCGATCACACCCGCCACGGCGGTGCCGTGACCGACGCCGTCGTCGTCGGCAGGATTTCCGCTCCCGGTTCTCTCTTTCGGGACAGTCGCATTGATCCCGTGGACATCGTCGATGTACCCGTTGCCATCGTCGTCGATTCCGTTGGTTTCCTTGCCGTTTCCGGATTCCCCTGGATTTCGCCAGAGATTTTCGGAAAGATCCGGGTGCGTCACGTTCACACCCGAATCGATCACCGCAACGAGAACGGAGGACGCGTCCGTGATCGTGTCCCACGCCTCGGTAGCGCGAATGTCGGCCCCGGCCTTGCCACCTTCCTGTCCGGTGTTGCGCAGCGACCATTGTAATCCCGAGATGAATTCCGGGTCGGACGCAAGGGCGGACGATCGAACGATCCGGTCAGGCTCGACGGAAAGATATCGACCCGTGCCAATGAGTCGTGACGAAAACGCCGCGACTGTGATCCCTTCGGGAATTTCGATCACCCGAAGTCCGTCAAAGCGGGCGTAGCGTCGAACCACGCGCAGGTTCTCCGCTGACTCCGCCGCGTCGATCGATGCGCTGAAGACGCCTGCGAAAGTCGGGAGCGCGAGAACCACCCGGTTGGTGAAGCCTTGGGCCTTCTCCTCGGCGGTGAAAGGCACCCGCCCCGACCGATCGGATGACGCAACAGCAGCGATCGTCCGGGCGCTACCGGCAGTTATTGCCAACGAAAGGAGGATATAGGCCCCAAAAATCCATCTCAAAAGCATGCGGTGGGCAATTACCTCCGCAAGCTCTCCCACAGTCCGATGCGCTTGATCATCGGCCGGCAGGGGTTTTTACCAAGAATTTGGAAAGCGTGTTCGTTTCCTCAGAGGACAACGCGCACGCAGCATTTCTAAGCCGGGCCGCTGGACTCCCTCAGCCGTGACTCGGACCAATCCAAAACGCAGCGCGAGCGTCATGAGGGACCCTTTGTGCTGCACCCCGAGCTTGCGATGAAGCCGTTTTCGGTAGGCATGGACACCCTGCGCCGTCAAATTGAGCAACTCCGCCGCGGTATGGTCGTCGGTGCCGTCGCCCAGGATGGAAAAAAGCAGTAATTCATTAGGTGTGAGAATCCTATGTAACTCCGCATGCGGACCGTGACCCCGCAGGAGATGCAAAAAAGTGGGGCTCCAATAGTTTCCGCCACTCCCTACGCGACAGAACGCCTCTTGGAAACCACTCACCCCCTCGACTCGGGTATCGATCGCACCGCGCACACCCAATGCGCGCGCCGAATGCAAAACTTGAGCTTCGCTGCGATCGGACAAGACAAGAATTCGGTCGCACGGCGAAAGAGATTTGATCGCCCAAAGCGCATCCAAGACATCGCCATCGCGCAGACTCACCGCGGCTACGATCATATCGGCCGGCTGTTTCCGCAGACTTTCCTCCAAACCTTGACGCGATTCGTGCAAGTCAATTTCGGTTTCTACCGTCACCGCAGCGATCGCCGACTGCACGACCTCTCGCGTGAACCGATCGTCGATTGCCACGACCACGCGTCGCACGTGCGCCAAACTCGGTAAAGCGGATGGAACCGCTTTCGAGTCGGAGCGAGACGCCGGCCCGTTAGTTTGCGTCGGTGGCGTCGGGGCGATCGCCTCAAGCTGTGCGGCGGAGGAGGCAACCACCTTGGCAGCACTATCAAATACTTGTCGTTCAGAACGGAAAATTGTTTTAGGGTGCATTTAACGCATATTAAATGCTATTACATTTAAATAACGTAAAGATTAAAACAATAACTCGAAATAAATATCTAAAGCGCTTCAGCCAGGCGACAGTCCGGTGGACCGCCAAACAGCGCTCCAATGGATTTTTTACCATACTCGGGGCGAGGGTTTCAGAAGAGCTGACGGATGAAGTGCTTGATTTCGACCCAATAACGAAACAGCAGCGCGGCCGAGCACCAGCCGATGAGCGAACTGAGAATTAACCCTTTGTAAGAAATTTTCATTCGAAGAGGGCGCGCAGGAGGATCATTCCTGCGCGCAGGTTGTGGACGAGGAGGCTTATTCGCTCAATGCGTATGCGACTGCTTCGAAGAACGCGTAAGCGCCGGTTAACGGCCCGAAATACGCGTGGGTGACAACGGACTTGGCATACGCGCCTAAGAACTGTCCGAGATCGACCCGAGCCGAATCGCTACCGGCGGAAACGAACGAGAGTTCGTGAGGTGCAAGCGAGGTCATGGGGTTGGTGTTCAAACGTTGTTCCACCCGTCGGCCACCGCCGCTTTGAACTCGCCCCAGTTGTCGTAGATGTCCTTGCCGATGTAGGCACCCGCCGAAAACAGCCCCACGATAAGGGCTGCTCCGAGGGTGACTGGGTCGCCACCTCCCGCCACCCGTGCCGACTCTGCCTGCGATAACGTTTTCATGATCTTCCTTTTGGTTGGCCGCGGTTCGCACGGGTCCCTCGATTTCGACGTGAAATCGACGTGGTGCGAAATACGCGACGGGGATGGGCATGACGCCTGCCAGGATCAGCCGGAAGTACGCGAATACCCCTAAATAGGCCGATGCGAAACCGACTGAGTGCGCGCCGCGACGTGCACGGAAACTCCCTCCTAGCAGCGAAAGAACAAACCGGGGCAGATCCGCAGCGTTCGTGCCTCCGTTCGATGCCTCGTCTACCCTAAGAGTGTTTCCGCTTTGCCCTCGATGAATCACCTCGCAAGCTGCGCGGCGTCATGAGCTTCCCGCCTGCCGCTGCCGCGTCCACCCTACCCTATGGCGCTGGCGCAAACGATTTCGGCGGTCATCCGCGCGGTCTCGCCCCTCTCTTTCTGACGGAAATGTGGGAACGTTTCAGTTACTACGGGATGCGCGCCCTGCTCACTTTGTACATGGTGGAATCGGTTACCCGTGGGGGGCTCGGTTACGAGACACGGAAGGCCACCACGATCTACGGCACCTATACGATGAGCGTGTATCTGCTCTCTATCCTCGGCGGATTCATCGCCGACAATTTCATCGGCTCGCGGCGCGCCGTGCTGTGGGGCGGCGTAATCATCGCCTGTGGCCATTTCGCGATGGCGTTCGACGCGACCGAGACCTTTTTCGCCGGACTCGTCCTGATCGCGCTCGGGACAGGACTGCTCAAACCGAATATCTCCACGATGGTGGGAAACCTCTACAGCGATAGGGACGAGCGCCGGGACGCAGGATTTTCGATTTTCTACATGGGGATCAACGTCGGGGCGTTCGCCGCTCCTCTCGTGACCGGTTATCTGGCCCAAAGCGCGGGATGGAAAGCGCGTCTCCTCTCCTGGGGTATCGATCCGCTTTCCTGCTGGCATTGGGGCTTCGCGGCCGCCGGCGTGGGCATGACCTTGGGATTGATCGTCTACGTCAAACAGATGAGCTGGATCGCGCACGTCGGCAATCCTCCGCCTCCCGCCGTCGACGGTAAACGCCCGTGGGCGAAACTCGGCTTGGTTGCGCTCGGCTCGCTCGTGCTGATCGCGATCATGAAGGCCAGCGACGACTACCCCCCGCTGATCTGGCTGCTTTTCGCGGTGCAAATCGGGGCGGTCCTCTTTTTCGCCTTCCGAAAGAAGCCCGAGAGCAAACGGATCGCCGCGATCCTGGTGTTTTTCATCGCCGCCGAAATCTTTTGGGCGCTCTTCGAACAGACCGGTTCTTCGATCACCCTCTTTGCAGATCGCCTCACCCGAAATAAGATTTTCGGACACGAATTTCCGTCGTCTTGGTGGCAGTCCGTCAATTCGATCTGGGTCATCCTCCTGGCACCGTTGTTTGCCTGGCTGTGGATCCGGATGGGCACACGGCAGCCCTCGAGTCCCTTGAAGTTTGCGCTCGGACTTTTCTTTGTCGGGGTTTCGTTCCTTTTGATGGTTCCCGCCGCAAAACTAACGGTCGACGGCAAGGTGAGCCCGCTGTGGTTGCTCAGCCTGTTTTTCCTCCAAACGGTGGGCGAAATGCTGCTCAGTCCGGTCGGCCTTAGCACGATGACCAAACTCGCTCCCCAGCGTCTGATGGGATTAATCATGGGGATTTGGTTCCTCGCGGCCGCCTTGGGAAACAAACTGGCCGGAGCGCTTGCCGGCCATTTCACCTCGACCAATGCGGAACGTCTTTCCGAGTTTTTTCTTCAACAGGCAATCGCGGTGGGCGTGGCAACCGTAGCCCTCCTGGCACTCGTCCCCTGGGTGAAACGCTTGATGGGCGGCGTCCGTTAGCCATGATTTCCGGAGTCCGTCTTATTTTCGACGTGACGGTCGAAACGGTCCGTAAGTCGTTCATGGGGCGACGCGTGACTTTTTTCACCTAGACCCGCGCGTAAGCGTCGCCATTTTTTCCCGATAACGGTCCACTCTGGTCTTCTCATTTATGCCCACTCGCGCCTGGTTTCCGACCTCGATCTATCACGAGCCGCTCCAAGCCGCGGGATCGACCCGTTTCAATGCCGAGTTGCTCGACGAGTGCGGCAAACTGCGCGACTTCGATTCGGCCGGACGCACCTGGTCTGCGAAAAACTATCCGGGCGGATATACGAGTTACGCGTCGATGAACACGCTGCACCGCTTTTCCAGCACCTTCGGAGTGTTGGAAAAGAAACTCACCCGCCATGTGCGGACGTTCGCACGCGGTTTGGACATGGACCTTCGCGGGCGTACGATCGCGATGACCGACTGCTGGGTAAACATCATGCCCCCGACGGCCGCGCATTCGATGCACATTCATCCCCTGTCGTTTATCAGCGGGACATACTACGTCGCCACACCACCCGATTGTCCTGGGCTGAAATTCGAGGACCCACGCCTTTCCCATCTCATGGCAGCGCCGCCGAAGCTCTCGGGCGCGCGCGACGCCAACCGCACGCATGTCACCTACGTGGCCAAGGCCGGTCATATTATTCTCTTCGAAAGCTGGCTGCGTCACGAAGTGGCTCAGAATCGCTCTGCGGGCGAACGCATCAGCATCAGTTTCAACTACGCCTGGTCGTAAACGGCCGCACCGCGACGCCTTCACGCACGGTTCGGGCATTGTCAGACGAAAGCGATAATGGCCGGGAGAGCGATCGCGGAAAAGAGCGTGCTAAAAACGATCGAACTGGCGGCGACCGCCTCGTCGCCGCCGAGTTGCCGGACCATCGTGTAGGAGATGGCTGCGGTCGGACAGGCCATCAAAAGGAGCACCACCCGCGTCTCGCCGGGATCCAGCCGCATCGCCCGGGCCACGCCGTATCCAATCAGAGGTGACAGCAGGGTCTTGAAGACCGCGGCGGCGATGGCGATCCTTCGGTTCCCGCGAAACGGCGTCGTTACCAGAGCACCGCCGATACACAATAACGCCAGCGGCAACGCCATGCGGGAGATCTGAATCAGGGTGCGTTCCAATGGCAGCCACAGGCTACCCCCGGCCGCGTACACCGCTCCGCCCAGCACGCTCGCGAGGATGACGGGATTCCGGAAGATTTCCCGTGTCACCATGGGCCAGACGCTCCCGGTGGACCGGTGCCGACTCGCGACGAGCAGACAGACCGAGATCGTGTTGAAGACGATCAGCAGCGGAGCCATCGTGAGGATGGCCGCCGTGCGCGGAATATTCGGCATGGTGAGGATAATCGGGAGGCCGATGAACGTGAGATTTCCGCGAAAGGCGGCCTGCACCCAGGTCCCCTCGGAACCGGATTTGACGCGCAACAGCCGCGCGGCGGACCATGCGAGTCCGACCGAAACGAACGTGCCGATCACCAACGCCACCAACAGTCGCCCGCCACCGCCTTCGCCGTGTTCGGCCGTGATCAAACTGATGACGACCAGGATCGGCAGACCCACCCAATACGAAAGCTTGTTCGCCCCGGCGAGAAAGTCTTCGCCGAAAAACCCCGAGCGTTGCAGCCACGCTCCCAATGCGATCGTGAGAAAGAGGGGGGAGAGAATCGTGAGGATCTGCACGGGAGAGTGGCCAGCTTTGCCGCTGCGACGACCGGGTCGACGTCGAAAACGACGCTGCCGAGGATGAAACCGTTTATTCCAATGCGCTTTCAAGATGAGCCAAAGCTGCACCTCGATCCATTTTTAACCGAAGTTCGCACAGGAAGCGGAGGCATTCACACTGACTAAACCCACTCTTGCTCCGACCTCTGCTTCTTCAGTGAACTCCCGTTAAATCGGATTGAAGGTTCGATCTTCGGCCAGCCGTTCGTCTCATTTTGAACGCAACTTAAAATTAAGCCCGCCAATCGCCCGGACGATAGCGGAGCGGTCCGCCCAAACGTCGGCGCCAGAAAACGTACGGCCACCAGGCCAGGCCATAGAGCCGTTCTTCCCGACGTCCCGGGAGCAGGCGGCTGGCCCACCCGCCCGACTCGTCGCGCAGATACCGGAGTTCCTGCTCCCACCAATTGCGCCCGCAATAGCCTATATGGCGCAGCTCCATCCGGCGAATCTCGGAAAAAATGCTTCTCCGTTGTCGCTGCGTCTTGGTCTCCGAATGCTCGCGCGACTCCGCCAACGCTTGGGTCAAATGGAGGAATCGAGCACCCTTACTGGCAATCCGGAGCCAAAACTCGTAGTCGAACGTGTTATCGCACTCAGGATCGAACCATCCCCATCGCGTGTGAACGGAGCGGCGCCAGAAAGCCGCCGGCTGGCAGATGAAGCAGTGCTGCACCAAGGTATCGAAGTCGTACGGCACCGTCGGGTAGGCGCGTGTGCGTTCTCCCTGTGGACCGATGAACCAGGCGTCGCCGTACACCACGTCGACCTGGGGATTCGCCGCGAACGCGGAAGTCACCGCCGCGAGTGCACCCGGCAGAACAATGTCGTCGCTATTGAGGTAGCCGCAATATTCGCCTGTCAACGCCTGCAGGCCCGCATTGATCGCCCGGACTTGTCCCCCATCCGGCTCGCTCCGCCAGCGGAGCGAATCGCCGTAACTCCGGAGAATTTCCACCGAAAGGTCCGCGGAGCCTCCATCCCGCACGTCGTGCTCAAGCACCGCCCCTTGTTGTCGCCGCACGCTTTCAATCGCGGCCCGAAGGTAGGACGCTTGATTGAAGGAGGGTGTGACGAGTGAAAAAACTGCCATGTCGGAAACGAAGGGGACGCTGGCTTTCGGGTCGCGCTACGCCGTTAAAAAAAATCTCCGCCCCAGAGCAGGGCGGAGACGAAGCTTACCGAAGCCGCTCGCGGGCTCGCGATCCGGATCAGGCGGGTTGCAAGAAAGACAGACGCATCACCTGGTCGATCACCGCATTGATACGCGGGATCAGCACCGCTTTGAGCTGCGCAAGGTCGGTGATCGTCTTGCCGCTGTCTTGAACCGTGAACAAGCCGGCCTTGACCTTTTCGGCCATCGCATCGGCGAGCTGGTCGATATCGCGACTACCGTCCATCAATGCGAGGACATGACGCGAGAACGCGTCCATGCGGATCGAGACGTGGCGCAGGTTCGTGACGTGACGGGTGTCGTTAAGCGCTTGGAAGCGAGCCATTGCGGTCGCCTTGAGCGTACCCTCGTTTTTCAACGCAACGGTGGCGTGCGGGACAGAGACCACATCGAGAAGGCCCTTGCTGTAAAGGAGCAGCAATTGCTGGGAGATGACCGCTTCTTCGCGGGCCTCATGGCCGGATTCGCGAATCGCGGATCCACCCGCCGTCAACTTGCTGCGCACCCCGGCCATCAGTTCGGAGAACGAGATATAGTTCGGCGCGGTCTTATAAACCGTGTAGACGATCGATTTCACCAGCGCGCTGTCGGAAGAGAAGGTCACTCCCGAGCCCAAGCGGAACTCTTCCTTTTGGCCGGGTTGGAAGTTCATATCTTCCTTCACCGGGCGACTGAGGGACCCGATGTAGAAGTCCTTGAGAACGGTCGCGTCGATGTTGCGGTTCAGCTTGGTGCCCTTTTTGACGAGGAGGGTCATCCGGAACATGCGATTACGGAGAAAATCCATATACTGTTCCATCGCGATGATGTTGCGACCGACCTTGGCCAGCGTCTCTTGGACCTGGGGTGCAAAATTGGCAGCGAGCATCGAGCTCAACTCGGGCTCGCCCAAGTACTGCAGATTGTGTTTGGCCGCGTTCTCGATAAACTCGTGAAAGTAAAAGGCCTTGTTCTCCTCTTCGAGAAAATCGTGGCGGAGATAGCCGTCCGCCCAGCCCTGCATGGAAGTCAGTTCGTTCTTCAAGAACTGGCCATACGGGTTGTTCTCGGTTGGAACGGAGTCCACCAGGAACTTCACCAAGGCGCGGGACTGATTGATCTTCTGCTGGACTTCACCGAACTGTTGCGTGTGGAACAGCATCATGTCGCGGATCATTCCGCGCATGTGCCAACCGGGGAGCGCATTGTAGCTAATGTAGGCGATACCCGAATCGGAAAGGCTGGTATCGCAGATATTCAGAATCCGCTCGCGCACCGCTGGGGGAACCCAGCTGAAGATGCCGTGAACGATGATAAAATCGAATTTCTTACCTGCGGGATCGAACGTGAGAATGTCCTGGTGATGCAGCGTCACATTGGTGAGGCCGATTTCCCTGATCGACTTCTGCCCGCTTTCCACTTGGCGCACCGAGAGATCGAGACCGACGAACGTGCTCTCTGGGTAGAGTTCCGCATAGGGGATAATATTCGCGCCATCCGCACAACCGAGTTCAAGCACGCTGCAATGAGCGGGATCTGCGGGGGTCAAACCGAACAAACGACCGACCGTAGCCAATTTGACCGGGTGCGTTTGGGGGAAGGAGGAACTTGGGTAAGGGACTTCGTCGTAAGTATTAATGGACATTTAATCAACATTCCCAGAAGGCCCGGCAAAGCGCCAGCAAAAACGAGCCCACTCCCCAAAATTCACTCCGCTCAAGCGCTTCCCGGAGCTCTACTACCTCGGGTAAAACGCGACCCGCTCATCCTTTCGGATGGGATAAGACTACGCACGCCAGACGGCCGCAGACTAAGGTAAACGGGCGTCCAAGACCGTTTGGGTTTGCTTCGCGCGATGCGCCCGAAGCGCCAATGCCACCGTCTCGTTAGCCAACGCGAGAATCGAAGCTGCGAACAAAGCCGCGTTGATTGCACCGGGTTTGCCGATGGCAAACGTGGCCACCGGCACTCCCCCTGGCATCTGGACAATCGAGTAAAGGGAGTCGAGGCCCTTGAGCGTGGCGCTCTCCACCGGTACTCCCAAGACCGGCAGGGCGGTCAATGCGGCGGTCATGCCCGGTAGGTGGGCCGCACCGCCCGCACCCGCGATAATGACCTTGAGCCCGCGCTTCTCGGCGGTCTTGGCATACTCGAACATCAATTCCGGTGTACGATGCGCGCTGACCACCTGCTTTTCGTAGGACACTCCCAACTGGTCCAACATCGCCGCAGCATGCTCCATCGTCGCCCAGTCCGACGTACTGCCCATGATAAGACCGACGTGTGGAGAAACCGAACTCATAACGGGCCAGCCTGATCCGCTTCACTCGTTTGCCAATCCAGAATTCGGGCGGATCGCGTCCACGGCAAACGACTCAGACCAGGGAAACGCCCGTCGGCAGGGTAACGACGACCGTGCCGGCAATCTTATCGTGCCACGATTGCTTTTCGTCGTCGAAAGCCACCCAGATAAATCCGAGGCCGCCTGCAAAAAGAGAAAGAAACGAGGCCAGTGCACGCACGATCGAGGTGGTCCAGTCGATCGGCCGATCGTCCAGCCTGACGACTTTCAAACCGCAGACAATGCCACCGATGGTGGTCCCCTTGAGCTTCCACATCACGGCCCCATACACCGCGAGCAGAAGCAGGAAAATCGAGCCTGCCGAGACGAACAAGGAGACTGCACCGATCAGCACGACATCGATCCCGAGGGCACCCGTGCGGATCCAAAAGCTCGCGCGCGGCAATGAGGAAATCGGCAACGCCGCACTCCCCACCGTCGGACCGGCTGCCGCTATGCCCGGTATCGGCGGATCCATGACAGGATCCGCGTCGGCCACCGAAGCCGCAAGGGTCGCCGCGTCGCCGGACGCTACGAAACCGGAGCCCTCCAAGTTCCTGCCCATCGGCGCGGAAACGGAGGCCGTCGACACGTGAACGGCGCCGCTCGCGGATACGCCGCGTGGTGGCGTCGGCATCGCGGCGGTCCGACGCTTCGAGCCGAGCAACAGCGTGTAGACCACCAGGCCGAGGGACAGGGTGGTGGTGAGCACCCAGATCGCCAGGCCCAGCCCTGGGACCAGATAAAGGGCAGCCACCAACACTCCGCCCACAAGCACCGCGAGTGCGCCCTTGATCGCCGGAGTCGGCGCACCGAACCCCACCAACGTCCGCCGTCCCAACCATCCGAGGATCGCCGCCTTGCCCATGAGTGCGGCAAAGGCGATCGCGGTCACCGCAAAAATCGGTCCGATCACCGTGATGGCCAGTAACACGGTCACCACGGGTGCGAGCAGCAGACTGACCAGAGTCGCAACCAAGGTTCGTCCCGGCCTCGTCTCGAGCGTTTCGATGCACCGTTCGACCCCACGCGGGAAGATCAGTGCGATCGCGAGGTAAATCCCGAGAAACGTTCCGGCAACGGCCCAGGCCCATCCCAGATTGGGTCCGAAGGCGAGGGGACGAATCCAAAACAACGCATGGCGAATCCACGCCCGAAACCCGGTGAAATCGGGCAAATACCGCAGAAAGGCAATTTCCTGGGCTTCGCCGGTTACGCGCGATCCCGGTTGTCGCTTGATCGGTCCTCCGACGGAATAGGCGTCTTTGACCACCGCGTTGGGACCCAGTTCGATTCCACCCAGCACCGCCACGGCCGTGTCCACCTTTCCGTTCACGTAGGTGTTTCCAATGATCGAGACGACCACACCGCCCGCCTCGCCCTCGATGCGCGAATCGCCCATGATGGAGACGACCGCACCCGCAACGTCTCCCCTCACGGTGCTCGAGCCACCGATGGCCACCACCGCATTGGCCGCCACCTCCTCGCCGACGACGGCGTCTTGATTGAAAACGACCACCGCGTTGCCGTTCGAGCGATTGCGCGAAACCGTGCGCGACTTTCCCTTGGACGCTTTGGCCGCAGGGTCGGACGTCGACAAGGAAGGTCGCTCCACTTCGACGGTCGCACCTAATTCGCGTAAGGGTGCAACCTCGGCCGGAGGCGGAGGAGCCGGGGTCTCCACCGGCGCAGGAGGCGGGGTCGCCTCCTGCGCGAACAACGCCGACTTCATGAGAAAAACTGCAGCCACACTCAGCGAGGCCAGACGAAACGAAGTATTCATTTTTTAAAGACAGGGCGGTCGTCGGCGCGAGGAATGCCCTCAGCGCGCACGCCGGAAGATCCGGTAGGCGGCGGCGCCCGCACCGACAAGAGTGGCGTAGCACAGTCCCACGATGCCGATGCCGGCGTAGATCCACGCGAGGGCGGTGGGGGACAACGAGCGATGGACCAGTTCGAACAGGCTGCGCGCCGCCGCCTGCGACTCCTGCCACCAGGCGAACGGCGCGGAAATCAACTCGCCCGCCTCCGCCAACGGCGTCGCGCCCAGCGCCCGCAGGAGAAGCCAGACGGTGCCCGCCGCGAGCGTGGCGGTCGCGACCAGAAAGAGAACCCGGACCGGCGCGGGCCAGTGCACAAACGATAACCGCCACCACGGGCGCGCTTCGCGCGCGGCGATCGCCGCCAGCACGCGGGCCTCCAGCGAGGCCGGCGCGCGGCGCGGTGGGAGGTTGCGCAAGGCCGCGTCGACCGACTTTTCAAAACGAGCGTTTTTGTCGGGGAGAGTCATGAGAGGGTCGCATCCGGCGATTCGTGAGCCGTTCCGCTCTGCGCGAGGATTTGCGCGAGGCTCGCACGGGCACGGAGAATATCCGTTTTTACCTTGGCGAGGGAGATGCCGAGCGTGCGCGCGATTTGCTCGTACGGGAGCTCTTCGAAGTGATAAAGGACCAAGGGCACCCGGTGATGTTCGGGCAGCTTTTCCAGCGCCCGATCCACCCACTCGCGTCGTTCGCTCTTGGCGACGACGGCCAAAAAATCGCCATCGGGCGCCGCGAATTCCACCGGCTGCGTATCGCCGCCGTCGCCGCTGTCCTCCCGCACGAGTTCGGAAAAAAACCTCCAGCGCTTTCGGTAACGCTGCAAATGATTGATGGAAAGATTGGTCGCCACCGTTTTGAGCCAGCCGCCTGCACTCGGACTCGTCTGCAGATCGCCGAAGCGCTCGTACGCCTTAAGGAAAACATCTTGCGAAATGTCTTCCGCCTGCGCCTCATTGCCGAGAATCCGCGCTGCCGTCGAGTATACCATGTCTTGGTAAGCGCGCATAAAGGTCGTGAAGTCGGGCGGCGGCTTCAACTCCGCGGAGTCTTTTGGCACGGTAGGTTCATCGTTCATCGGCAGAACACCGCTCGCCGCCTGTAAGTTTCAAAAAAGGTCATGACGTCGAACCTCGCCTTTAGGAAATGCGCACGCCCGGCCTCAAAATGCGACGTTCAAACCGACCCGCAGGTTCGATTTGCCATCGAGCGCCGCGACCCTACCGTTCGCATTCCATGACTTTAGGCAAAACGATCCGAACGGGTGTTCTCGTCAGCGTAGTGGGGACTGCCCTGGTGGGCTGCCGCACCGTCAATCTCGACGCGAGCGGCGAACTTCAGGCCGTTTACCAAATGGGGGAATTCAGAATGCTGGTAAACCACCCTGCGCCGGCGACGGCACGGGCCGCCCAAGCCGCTTTGCAGCAGCTCGACCTCTACCAGACTATGGGCGACACCAAGATGTACGAGGCGCAATTCGAGGCGCGCGCGCGCAACGACCAACGCGTGCGGGTTTGGATCGCGGAACAAAATCGAAACCAGACGCTGGTGCGGATCCGTTGGGGCGAGGCCGGGGATCTCACGAATTCCCGGCGCCTGTTCGACGCGATCGAGCGTGGCCTTCCGACGCGCTAAGCGGCGTTTTGCCGCCACGGGGCACGTCACTCGGCGTGACCTCTTCTCCGCGCATCGGCGGGTGAGTTTGCGCGCTCTGCAACTTTCCGCGGTCTCGGGGGTTCTTCCCGTGTGGAAATTGCCGTTTACGCTCTTACCCTCGCGCTTTCCTCCATCGGATTGTTGGGCGTGATTCTTCCGATTCTACCCGGCACGACGCTCATCCTTGCAGCCATGGTGCTGCATAAGGTCATTCTCCCCGAAAGCCTGGCCTGGACCGCGTTTCTCTGGATTGGAACCCTCTGGGCACTCTCGGTTCTTGGCGACATCGCAGGTGTGGTCCTCGGAACGCGCCTCGGAGGCGGCGGACGCTGGGGAATGGCAGGAGCCGGCATCGGCACTCTCATCGGGATGTGGTTTTCGCTGCGTGCCTTGTTTTTCGGGACGATTCTCGGCGCGATCGCCGCAGAAAAACTCTTCGCGGGAAAAACCGATCGAGCTGCACTGCGCGCCGGTCTGGGCGCGGCGGCGGGCTTTGCTCTCTCCGCGGTCGTCCGCCTCGGCTGCGGAGTCACGATGATCGTCCTCTTCGCACTATCGACCAAAGGGTCTTGGCTTGGCTGACGGAAGAACCTCCGCCACCCCTCGTGCCCCGCGCCTCAAAAATCGAGCGCCTTTACGTCGCCAATTTTAACGTCATACCGATCGCGATAGGGTTTTACCCGGGCAAATTCCTTCCATGCGACCTCGGCCCGCCCACCCGCTCGAAAGAGCCAGGCGATGCGCACCGAGCCTTCCGCCGTGATTGAGGAAGGCTGAGCCGCATAGAGCTCGTCGACGACCTTGAACTGGGCGTCGAACTCGGCGCGATCAACCCGGACGGCCAAGCCCGAGACGCCGGAGAGACGAAATTTTTCGTCCGTTCGCACGGTCACCCGTTCGACTTCCCCTCGCGTCTTCCCGACCTGCAACACGACGAAGAATTTCTCCGACGGCAGCCGCCGGCTCGCACTCGGCTTGATCGGCACCCGGTAGGTCCAGGTGGCTTCGTTTTCCGAAGACAAGGACGCTCGTTCGAAATCGATGATCTCGCCCAAAGGCCGCTCCCGGCGTTTTACTTCGCGCTGCTTCTGCCGGCCCCACGAGCGGCGATCCGACTCGCTGGGGATCCTGCCCTTGTAAAGGAGTAAGGACCATTGATCCGCTTCGGCCTTCGAGGGATCGAAACGTTCCACCGTCGCCCCCTCCTCCGGCTTGCCTTTGAGCGAGTAGAGCCGGGTCTCCTGGGTATAGGCCCAGCGATCCGTATCCGCGATGAGCTTGCCCACCGCCGCCTCCACCGGCGCGGGCATGGCCTCGCCCATCGTCAGGGAGACAGTCCAAAGCAGAAACAAAGCGAAGCGATGCATGGAAAAAACAATACGCGGTTGTCCGTGCGACGCAAACGCGCGACTCGCTCCCTACATCCGGCAAATCAGGAGCTCGCGCTCGTAGACCAGCTCCTTCGGAAGGGCGTCATGGAGGTCGATGAACAATTCTTCGTGCCCGATGACCTCCGCCCGCCAGGCCGCGCGGTCGAACGACTGCAGCGCCTCGAATCTTTCGCGCGAGAAATCGAGGTCCTTCCACTCGATATCCTCGTACCGGGGCTGCCATCCGATCGGCGTTTCCTTGCCGACGGTGCGGCCCCTCGCCCGGTCGACGATCCATTTGAGCACACGCATATTGTCGCTGAAACCCGGCCAGATGAACTTGCCGTCCGAATCCTTGCGAAACCAGTTCACGTGGAAGATGCGGGGGGTTTCGCTCAGCGAACGCTGCATCTTGATCCAGTGGCGGAAGTAATCGCCCATATGGTATCCACAAAACGGTAACATCGCGAAGGGGTCGCGACGGACCTTGCCCACCGTGCCCGCCGCGGCGGCGGTCATTTCGGAGCCCATGGTGGCGCCGGTGTAAACGCCGGCACTCCAGTTGAACGCTTGATAGACCAGCGGCATCGTCGTCGCGCGGCGACCCCCGAAGATGAACGCCTTGATCGGCACGCCCGTCGGTTTCTCCCAATCGGGATCGATCGTCGGGCATTGCGAGGCGGGGGCGGTGAAACGGGCGTTGGGGTGCGCCGCTTTCGAACCTTTTTCCTTCGCGATGGCCGGCGTCCACCGGTTACCCTGCCAGTCGAGGCACTCGGCCGGCGGGGTGTCGCTCATGCCTTCCCACCAGACGCCGCCCTCCGGCGTCAGCGCGACGTTGGTGAAGATCGTGTTCTTCGCCAGCGCCGCCATCGCGTTGGGGTTGGTCTTGACGGAGGTGCCGGGAGCGACGCCGAAAAATCCCGCCTCCGGGTTGATCGCATGCAGGCGTCCCGACTCGTCCGGTTTGATCCACGCAATGTCGTCGCCCACCGTCCACACCTTCCAACCGGCGAAGGCCGCCGGCGGGATCATCATCGCAAAATTGGTTTTGCCGCACGCGCTCGGAAACGCCGCCGCCACGTAGGTCTTTTCCCCCTCCGGATTTTCCACGCCGAGAATCAACATGTGCTCCGCCATCCAGCCCTCGTCGCGCGCCATGTTGGAGGCGATGCGCAACGCGAAGCACTTTTTACCCAGAAGCGCATTGCCACCGTATCCGGAACCGTAGGACCAGATCTCCCGGGTCTCCGGGAAATGCACGATGTATTTATCGGGGTTGCACGGCCACGGAACGTCCTTTTGCCCAGGCTTCAAAGGTGCGCCCACCGAATGCAGACACGGCACCACGCGCTTCTCCGCTTTGTCGATCTCCTTGAACACGGCCAGACCGATGCGCGCCATGATCCGCATGTTGACGACCACATACCGCGAATCCGTCAGCTGCACGCCGATCTGGGCCATCGGCGACCCGATCGGACCCATGCTGAACGGCAGGACATACATCGTCCGGCCGGACATCGAACCGGCGAAGAGCCGTTTTAATTTTTTCCGCATCTCGAACGGATCGACCCAGTTATTGGTCGGACCGGCGTTATCTTTGGAAAGCGAACAGATGAACGTGCGATCTTCGACGCGAGCGACATCGTTCGGGTCGGAACGGGCATAGTAGCAACCGGGCCAGAGCGACTCGTTTAACTTGATGAAGGTGCCGTCACCGACCATCTCCGCACACAAGACATCGGCTTCTTCTTTGGTGCCGTCGACCCAATGGATCGAAGACGGCTTGGTCAGTTCCGCCATCTTAGTGACCCATTTCAGCAAATTCGGATTGGCGCTGAGTGGCTTCGCTACGTCTCGTTTGCTCATCCCGGAAGGTCATAAAAGCACAGCCTCGACGAGTAAACCGGAAACGCCGGAAGCCGGTTTTCGGTAAGCGGTTAAATCCGATCGAATACCGGGCCGACTATGACCGAAACCGCCTTCCCCGACCCGCTTCAGCCTTGGATTGACCGTTCGATCTACTCCAAACAGTCTGCAGGCTTCTCCCCCGATGGACGTCACCACCGCTACCGCGAGCGATCCGGTCAAACAGTTCTCCGTTTTCGCCGAAAACAGAGTCGGGCGTCTTCACGACCTCACGACCCTGCTCCGGGAGAACAACGTCCATATCGTCGCTCTGACGGTTCTCGATACGACCGACAGCGCGATCGTCCGCTTGATCGTGGACGATCCGGACAAGGCAAGGGAGCTGATGATCAACAACGATTTCCCGTTCAGCGAGAGCGATGTGCTCGCGGTGGAAATCACGGACGAAAGCGACCTCAAACAGGTGCTGACCGCACTCCTTGTCGCAGAGATCAACATCCACTACGTCTACAGCTTTCTGAAGCGGCCCGGTGACCGTACCGCCTTGGCGCTCAATGTCGAAGATACCGACGTGGCCGCACAGTCTCTCGGCCATCACGGTTTCAAGGTGCTGACCCAACACGACATTTCGCGTTAGCCTCACTCGCTCGCTTCGGACTGTACCGGTAACCGGCCGCAAGACCACGACGAGCAACTCGCGTCAGCCTTGGACTGCGCCCATTTTGTCGCAATCCATCGAGTAGATCCCGGTCATATAGCCATTTTCGAACATGGCCCCGACCTTGAGATCGCCGTAAAACGAAATGGGGATGTCCTGCACGGGGCGGACCCCGCCTTTCTTCATTTTTACCACGATCCATTGGTTCATTTCGGGAACCGCCCCGTAGCAGCACATCATCGGATCGCTCAGCAGCAGAAATTCCGTAACCAGATTGCCGTCCATTTTGATCGGCAGCATAAATCCGGTGACCATGGCTTTCTTCCCGTTCAGGTCCTTCAACCAGCCGGGAATCTGTTCTTCGCCGGTCGGCGGTTTTACATCCGGATTCGCCGCCGGATCGAATGGCGGGACCTTAAACGCGAAGGCCGAGAGGCGATCGAAGCCCAGTTTGAGGTAACCGTCCTCCAACTCCATTTTCGCCGGTTCCGCGGTCTTCGCCGCGATCGTGCTACCGGACGCAGCCGCTGCAGGCGTGGATAGAGCTGAAGTGTCCGCCGCTCCTCCCCCCGAACGGGTGCTCGCCGCAACCGCCAAAAGAGGGAAGCCGGAACGAAGAGCGAACTCGCCCGCCACATGCGAACCCGCCGAGGCAGATTTCGCCGTCGTACCGCAGCAGAGCATGTGATCGAACAAAGACTGCGACGGAAACAACGCCGCTTGAACGGAAACGGAAAGCAGCCCTCCGCAGGCGAACGACAAAGCGAGACGCTTGGTATGACGATCGATCATAATCACGCAAAAAGGCTACACAACGGAAGGCATTCGTCAAAATCCCATTTCAACCAAAACATCCGATTGGCAACCGTCATTAAACCGACTCGCTCTGTACGAAGCTCAGGTCGATCGGAGCTTTAACCGATTTCCCGGAAAGAGCCGTCACCTCCATCCCGCCGTCGACCGCGCGGAGGGACGCGACTTCGTCGAACTTCGCGGGAATCGCCACCACTGCCAGAATCGTAGCCACTCGCAACGGACGCCGCGGCGATAATTTCACGGAGGTAGGAATTCCCGCCTTCGACAAGGGATTGGCGCGAACCGATTCCGCCAAACCAAGGTGGAAGTAGGAGGTGACTTCCTCCAATCCCAACACGTTCACATGACGGCCATTCCACGGTGCGTAATGACGCCCTCCGTTGGAATGCCAGAGCACCGTATGCTGAAGGACGCGTGGGTTCTTGATTTGAATCAGCGCAAAGCCCTCATCGGGAAACGTTACAGCGGTCCACCCAAAATCGCCTTTTCCGCTTCCGACCAGCATGACGAGATCTTCATAGCCTTTCCGGGCGGGATACCGAGAGAGATCCGTCCAACCGCCTCGGGCCAACGCCACACGCCGCAAGCTCCGAAAACGGCTGCCGATCTTGAGTGCGGTGTAGCCGCCGTCCTCTGGCTTCTCGAGGTCCATCGGGAGGACCTGGCCCCAACGCCAATTTCCGACCGAAATTCTACCCGCGCCCTCACGATTCGGAAACTGGACACACGGATGAGTTCCGATCGGCATGTCGCCGCTGAAGCCCTGCATGACGTGCTCGCAATAAACCGCGGTATGGCCTTCCCGGAGGGTCAGACGTTTATCGATTCGTCCTTTCCTGACGCGAGTAACCAAATGCGCGTGGAGCGTGATCGCGTCTCCCGCATGGGTGGTCGCATCCAGCGTCCAGGCTTTGTTTGCGGATTCGCCATGCGGAGGATGACTCTCGCCTCGGAATGCCGTGCCGTTACCGCCGAACGGAGCGCAGAAAAAATCCCCGCGCAGCGTATTCAAAAGGGGGGGCAGGCCTTCCGGGAGGACTTCGCCGGTCCAAGGCGCCACCGCTAACGGCGAAACGCTGTGGCCGTTGGGCAGGTGAAACACAACCGGTCCCAGCATGCCTCCGGTCTGCGCCACCGAGGCCTCCACGACATCGTTGCGCAGCGGCCAGATGAGGGGATAAACCGCGAAGGGCACTGTGCGGGTCTTCTTCATGCTCCCGCCACGTCACCAATCCAGCCGGAGACGTCAACGCCAGGGTTTCCCTTTGCGGTTCTTCCCGTTTCTGGAGCCGGAGGTGTGGGGTCTGGAATCGAGGATCGAGAATGCAGAGTCCAGAATCTAGAATCCAGAATCTGGGATGCAGAATCCAGAATTACAGAATGACAGAATATTGGACCTCTGAAGGAAGGAAAGTGAGAGCGGGCAGCCTGAACGTTTGGGCGAGGGGCCGACCACCCTCGCCGAGCAGGGCGAAGCCCGCTTCAGCAGTTGCCAACGCGCGGGTGGAGCGACGAAGCTTCCCGTTCCTTACCCATCCGCCATGTCCTTCGTCGCCCTTCCGCTCGGTCAACGCATTCCCGCCCGTCTGCACGGCGTCTCATGCAGCTTGCCCACGATGCGCTCCGTCATCGGCTACGAAGAGAAGGATCCCGAGGTCGTCCGCCACCTGACATCCGGCTATCCTCGTTTCGTCCAGCACCCGCTCCTGAAACAGGCTGCAGCCTATCTGCTTCGACGGGAAAAACTTTCGGATCATCAGCTCTGGCTGACCTCCTCCCTTCGCGCAGCGGAGGCCTTGAATGCTTGGCTGAATTCGGACTCGACGGCGATCGTGGCCGCGGAGGGCCTCCAAGGCGTCGCCTTTCCCGCCGAGCCCGAAACCAACGGTCGCGCCAAAACCTGGTTGCAACACACCGGAGCCCTCGCCTCGAGCCGCGCCGCCGAAGACTTTCTCGTCAACGTAGGCGAACTGGCTGCGTGCGAGGCGGAAGAAACCGCTACCGGGGATGCCGACGCCATCGTGCGAGGCTACCTAACCCGCTCTTACAGCCCGGCCAAGGCGTCCGACATTTTCCTGGCGAACAGCGGAATGAACGCGATCTGGGGTGCCTTCCGCGCCGTTTCGTCGGTGCAAGCACCCCGTGGACGCCGCGTCTGGGTTCAGCTCGGCTGGCTCTATCTCGATACCATTGCGATCCTCCAGAAATTTAGCGGGGGACCCGAAAACTATCTGTTTCACAGCGACGTGTTCGATTTAGAAGGACTGCGTGCGCTCCTGGCGAAACGCGGCCACGAAATCGCCGGCATCGTCACCGAAGTTCCGACCAATCCCTTGATCCAAACACCCGACCTCGGCGCAGTGCATGCGCTCTGTCGTGATGCCGGGGTGCTTCTCGTCGTCGACCCCACCGTGGTCTCGCCCGTCAATATCGACGTGCTTCCGTACGCAGACATTGTGACGAATTCGCTCACCAAATACACCGCCAGCGAAGGCGATGTGATTTTCGGCGCCGTCATCGTCAATGGGTCTGGACGGGATGCAACGCTCCTCCGTGCGCGGCTCGCGGTCGAGCTGGAACCGGTCTACTCCCGCGATCTCGATCGGCTCGCAGCCGAGATTGGCGACACCGACGCCGTCGTTCGAACCACGAACGAAAACGCCGCGCTCGTTGTGGAGTTTCTTAAGAAGCATCCCCGCATTTCCTCCCTCCATTGGTCGTTGAAACCCGAGTCGGCGGAGAATTACCGAAAGCTCGCCCGTTCGCCGGAAAGCATCGGCAGCGTGATCAGCTTCACCGTCACGGGCGATCTTGCACCATTTTACGACCGACTCCGGCTGCCCAAGGGTCCCAGCTTCGGAATGAAAACCACCTTGATCTGCCCCTTCATCTACCTGGCTCACTACGATCTCGTTACATCCGCCCGTGGGCGAGTCGTCCTCGCGGCCAACCAATTATCGCCGGACCTCCTCAGGTTATCGGTGGGATGCGAGCCGGGCGCCGACATCGTCGCTGCGCTCGAAGAAGCGTTGGTTTAAATGAAAAAGACAATGCCACCGGCCTCGGCGTTCGAAAGATCGATCGTCGAATCCGGATCGCGTCGGACCCCATGAGCGGCGCGTGCTGTCGATTGACGATCAAGGCTGTCCCCAACGCGAGCCGCGACGAGATCGAGTGGACGGGCGAGACGCTCAAAGTGAAGCTCCGCGCGCCCGCGCTGGAAGGACGGGCCAACGAAGCGCTCTGCGCGTACCTCGCGGAACGACTCCATCTGCCGCGTCGCTGCGTCACCCTGATCCGGGGAGACAAATCGCGTCAGAAAATCGTCGCAGTCGAGGGACTCACGCTGGAAGACGTAAAAAGCGCGTTACCCGCCTCGGATCGTTAGGCGAGCGCTCTTTGCAGTGCGGCGATCGCGACCGCCCGGTTACTCGAACGGACTAGAAGTGCTTCACGTATCCGTTACGACGGAGACGTTCCAACCAGCGTTCCTGCGAAAGGCGGGCACTCTGTTGGATCAAAATACGCTCGATCTGCTCGCGGACTTCGTCGATCGGCTGGATGCCGGAGTATTTGCGCTCTTCGGCCAGGAGGATGAAAATCCCCTCCGGCATTACGATCGGCGCGGTGTACTCGCCTTTCTTGAGGAGAAAGAGCGGTTCGCTGAATTCGGATTTGAGATCGGAGCGTTTCTGCCAGCCCCAGTCCCCGCCCTTGGTGCGGCGAGAGTCTTGGGAGGCGTCGCGGGCGACATCCTCGAATTTTTCTCCGGCGCGCAGCCGTTCCAAAACGGCGTCGGCACGCGCTTTCATGTCTGCATCCGTTTGGCCCGTCTGGCGCGTGAATTGGATGAGGCGCATGTGCGCTTCGTCCTCTTGGAAAAAGCGCTCTTTGTTCTCGTTGTAAAACGTCTCGATTTTGACCGGGCTGACAGTGCTCTGCGACTTGCGCTGCTGCTGGCGCATGTATCCGAAAATAATATTCTCTTCGACTTCCTTGCGATACTCGCGAAGGGTCTTCCCTCGACCGCGGAGGTAGGCGAGAAACTTGGAACGATCGCCGTCGAACTGAGTGATCTGGGTCTCCGCCACCTCGTTGTCGACGTAACTGTCCGGAATCCGCTTCTTCTCGTCCTTGCGGAATTCCTTCACGATCAGCTCGCGATCGATCATTCCCTGAATGATTTCGTCCTGCGCCGCTTCGAGCTTTTGGTTGAATTCCTGCTCGTTGCGCGACTCCTGCCGAATTCCGGCCACCACGGGAGCGATTTCACGGCGGATATCCTCGACGGTGATGACCTTGCCTTCGACGATCGCGGCAATGCCGTTGGCGAAACGCAGGTCCAGTCCGTCCGACGAAGCTGCTGGGGCCAAAGAGGCCGATTGAGCGAACAAGGGGACACTCGCGCTCATGGACAAGACCAAGGCCAGCGCGCGAACGGAGAGAGAATGGAAACGAAGACCACGCATCATGGATTGGGCAGGTTATTCAGAAAAATGACGATTTCACGTAAACGTAGAAGCGGCTCGGGAGCGGTCAACCGCGGAAACCGGGTACCCAACATAACATAATCGTCCCGGAGCCCACTCGCTCGCAAACACTTCAACCTCGTGGATTCCGTTTCGACGGAAATTATTCCTTTTTGTTCCGCCTTGATCCGGATCTCTGTGATAATCAATAAGGCACGTACTTCGTCGCCAAATTTCCCAAATCGGTCGCGCAGGTCGTTTTCAACACCCGCGAGCTGAGCAGGGCTGTCCGCCAAGGCCAGTTTGCGGTAAAAATCGATGCGTAGCCGCGTTTCCGAAAGGTAGGTCCGGGGGATCCGTGCCTGAATCCGCTCGACCTCCACGGCACCGCTGGCGTCATGCTCCGCCTCCTTCAAAGCCGTATAACTGGCACCATGTCCGCGGCTCCGCGCAGGGTCGGCCGAGGTCGGTTCGCCCTCGCCCACGAAAACGAAGTCCAGCTTCACACTCGCACGAATCGAGGCCGCCTGTTTTTCGCCCCGCAGCCGCGACACCGATTGTCGGAGCAACTGGCAGTAGAGCTCGAAGCCGATCCCCACGATATGCCCGCTTTGCTCGGCCCCGAGCAGATTGCCGGCCCCGCGCAGCTCGAGATCGCGCATCGCGATCCGAAAGCCCGCCCCGAGTTGGTTGTGCGTGCGCAAAGCGTTCAGCCGCTGCCGCGCGACCTCCATCAATCGTGTGTGACGATGCAACAGCAGGTAGGCGTACGCCTGATGCTTGAAACGACCCACCCGGCCGCGCAGCTGATAGAGCTGCGAGAGGCCAAAACGATCCGCCGCTTCGATGATGATGGTATTGCAATTGGGGATATCCAGTCCGCTCTCGATGATCGTCGTACAGACCAGGATGTGATAACGCCCCGCCACGAACTCGGTCATCAATAACTCGAGTTCGTCTGCATCCATTTGTCCGTGCCCCACGCCGATGATGAGATCGGGCATCAGCTCCCGCAATCGCGCCGCCGTCAGGTCGATCGTCTGGACGCGGTTGTGCAGATAGAACACTTGTCCACCCCGTTTGATCTCGTGACGCACGGCATCGACGACGACCTTTTCGTCGTAGGTTTTGACAATGGTCTGGATGGGGTGCCGATTGGTCGGCGCGGTCTCGATCACGCTCATATCGCGCGCACCGGTCATCGCCATATACAGCGTGCGAGGGATGGGCGTCGCGCTCATCGAAAGCACGTCCACCGTCGAACGCATTGTTTTAAAACGCTCCTTGTGCATCACGCCGAAGCGCTGCTCTTCGTCGATCACGACGAGGCCCAGCTCCTTGAAAACGACATCTTTTTGAAGGAGTCGATGCGTGCCGACGAGGATGTCCACCTGTCCCGCCGCCGTGGCCTCGAGGATCTTGCCGATTTCCGCGCGTGTGCGGAAGCGGCTGACCATTTCCACCGCGATCGGATATCCCGCCATCCGCTCCCTGAACGTATTCATATGTTGCTGCGCCAGGACCGTCGTCGGTACCAGCACTGCAACCTGGCAACCGCCTTGCACGGCCTTGAAGGCGGCACGAATGGCGACCTCGGTTTTACCGAAGCCGACATCGCCGCAAATCAAACGATCCATCGGCCGGGCTCGCTCCATATCGCTTTTGGTCTCCTCGATCGCCTTGAGCTGGTCGCGCGTTTCCGTGTACGGAAACGAAGCTTCGAATTCCTTTTGCCACGCCGTGTCCGGCGGGAACGCCTGCCCGGGTCGCGCCTCGCGGGCCGCTTGGATCCTCAGCAACTCCGCCGCCAGGTCGATTGTCGCCCGCTCCGCCTGCTGACGCGTCTTCTCCCAGCGTCCCGAGCCGATGCGTCCAAGCTGCGGACGCGCTTTGGAAAGGCCCACATAACGACTGATCAGATGCGATTCCTGCAGCGGGACGTGCAACGTCACCTGCCGATCGAATTCGAGTGAAATGACCTCACGCACCCCCTGCGCAGTCTCGATCTTCGTCAAACCTCGATAGACCGCGATCCCGTGCTGCAGATGCACCACAAAGTCGCCTTCCACCAGCTCGGAAAAATCCAGCAATTGATCGATCTGCGCCCGCTGCGCCAGTGCCCGTTTGGTCCCGCCGGCACGGCGCGCCCGTTGCCGACCGAACAGTTCGGTCTCCGTGACGACGACGAGTCCGCGTTTCGCGGGCGGTTTCTTCCAGGTCAGCTTCGCGGCGCTCCCCGCCACCGCCTCGTCGGGGTCGACGGAGGCGTCGCGAAACGTCACCCGAAAGCCTTCGTTCAATCCACCGCGCAACCACACCGGCTGCAAGGCACCGAGCGCCCGATCTTCCTCCAGAATTTCCTTCGCGCGTTGTTCTTCGCCTTCCTTCGAAACGACGAAAACCAGACCGTAGCCGAGTTTTTTCCAGCCGGTCAGTTTCGACAAAAAAGCGCGGCGCGCCTCGACTTCGCTTTGCAGACGCTCCTGTGCCACGAGCGAGTCGTCCGGATAGCTGCGGTGATGGTTGAGGCTGTCCGCATCCCAGGTGGTTTCGGCGACACCCTCGCCGTCCAGGAGCGCCGACGCTTCGTCGAGGACGCTCAGACCGAAGAGCGCCGCCGCCTTCTCGAGTACGGAGGAAAAACCGGTTTCGCCTGCGCGCGCCCCCACGCCGATCTCCTCGTCCAACGCGGCCGGCTCGATCAAAACCAGATGCGTCGCCGGCGAAAGATAATCGGCCAGCCCGACCGTGGAGGTCGCCATCTTCAGGCGCGGCGAGGCGGACAGGCCGATCGACTCCACACTCGCTCCCGAGCGCTGTGTCACGGGATCGAACGCCCGGATCTCCTCGATCTCGTCGCCAAAAAAATCGAGCCGGTAGGGCTCGTTTGCCGCGATCGGATAGACGTCGACGATCCCGCCTCGAATCGCGTAGTGGCCCGGCGACTCGCACACCGCTTCGGAATCGTAATCCAACGCGCGCAGGGTCTCGAGCAACCCCTGAAACGGCTGAACCTGCCCGCGTTTCAACGTAATCTCGCGTTCCGCAAACGCCTCGAGCGCGGGTACCGGCTGCAAGAGCGCCGCAATCGTCGTCACCACCACCAAAGACGGGGTTTTTGGCGAGACCGTCGCCCCGGTCGCCGAACGCCGTCCCCGCAACCTCGAAAGCACGGTCTGCCGGTCGGCCGAGGCCGCGAACGCCTCCCGCATCTCCCGATTCTCCGGCATCGCTTCGGGAAAAAGCAGCGCCTCGACGACGCGCGGATCGCCACTGCCTTGGTGGAAAAGTCCGATATCCTCGAGCGATTGCTCCGCACTCTTCAGATCCGGCGCCACCACGAGCCAGACCGGCGAAGGATGGGTCCGCGTCAGTTCCTCCAGAACCGCCCCGCGTGCCGGCGGACAGATTCCAGTGAGCTTGTGACGATGCAACGCAGAGAGGACCGACATACGCAGCCGGCCAATGGAACGCGGGAACGGCCGCAAAGCAACCCCACGCGACATCTCGTTTCCCACGCTTGCCTCCCTCGCCCCTGAGCTGGTTTGCTCGGTCCCTCTTCTCCTCGCTCATCGCATGTCGACCACCTCCACGTCCAAATGGCCCAAAATCCTGCCGCCGCTGACGGCCGAACAACAGCGGACCGGCGATGCGTTCATGAAGCTTTGGCACGAGCAGTTGCCGAACAAGTACGCGAGGTTGGAGCGTTTCAATCACGGGTTCCCCGTCGGGGCCTCGCAGCCGAACTTTAAAACCACCCTCGAAGTGGGTGCCGGCCTCGGCGAGCATCTTCATCACGAAAAGCTGACGCCCGAACAGGCTCAGAACTATTATGCCAATGAGTTTCGGGAGAACATGGCGGCCGAGATCCGCAAGGCCTTCCCGCTGGTCAAAACGATCGGTAGCGACTGCCAGAAGCGCTTCGACTTTGCCGACGGTTTTTTCGACCGGGTGATCGGTGTCCACGTCTTCGAGCATCTGCCCAATCTCCCGGCCACCGTTCGCGAGGCATACCGGCTTCTGAATAAACGGAACGGCCGTCTGCTCATCGTCATCCCGGTCGAAGGCGGGATGGCCTACTCGCTCGCCCGCAAAATTTCCGCCGAACGCGTTTACCGGAAAAACTTCGGCGGCTCCTATACTTGGTTCTACAAACGCGAACACATCAACCTGCCGCACGAGATCCAGGAAGAGCTCGCTCCCTACTTCACCGTCGTCAAGCGAAGCTTTTTCCCCTTCCCGGTCCCCTTCTACTTTTGCAATCTCTGTATCGGACTGGCCCTGACGCCGCGTCCCGTTCCCCTCGTCCGATCCTAGGTCGTTCATGCACACTGCGTTTGTCACCGGCGCCGCCGGCTTCATCGGTTCCACTCTGGTCGATCGCCTTCTCGCCGGGGGCGTGACCGTCGTCGGTTGGGACAATCTCTCGACGGGACAGGAGCGCTTCTTGGACGGCGCAAAGACGAACGCCGGATTCAAGCTGGCGAAGGGCGACAACCTCGACCTGCCCGCGCTGACCGCCGCGATGAAGGGTGCAGACTTCGTTTTCCACTTGGCCGCCAATGCGGACATTCGCGACGGCTGGGCCCACCCCGGACGCGATCTCGAGCAAAACACGCTCGCGACGTTCAATGTTTTGGAGGCGATGCGCACGAACGGCGTCAAACGGATCGCCTTCTCCTCCACCGGCTCCGTCTACGGCGAAGCCTTGGTCACGCCGGAGCGTCCCACCCCGGAGACCGATGCCTTTCCCATTCAGACCTCGCTTTACGGCGCGTCGAAAGTGGCCGGCGAGAGCCTGCTCTCCGCTTATGCGGAAGCAGGTCAGATCGAGGAAGCCTATGTCTTTCGCTTCGTCTCGATCCTGGGCGAACGCTACACGCACGGACACGTCTTCGACTTCTACCGGCAGCTGATCGAACACCCCACGTGGCTCCAGGTCCTGGGCGACGGCCGCCAGCGGAAAAGTTACCTCTATGTCCAGGACTGCATCGATGCGATCCTCCACGTCACCCGTAAGCGGACCGCGCGCGAAGCCAAACACCGCACGCAGATCTACAACCTCGGCACCGCCGAGTTTGTGCAGGTGAACGATAGCATCGCCGCTCTCTCCGCCGCGTTGGGCGTGACTCCGGAACTTCGTTATACCGGCGGAGAACGGGGCTGGATCGGAGACAGTCCTTTCATCTACCTCGACACCGCTAAAGTCCGCGCGACGGGATGGAAACCGAATCTGACGATCCGCGAAGGCATCGTGAAAACGCTGCGGTGGCTCGAGGCGAACCGCTGGGTTTACGACGCCCGTCACTAATCCGTCGAACCGTTCTCCATGCGCGTCATCATCACGGGCTCCAGTACCGGCATCGGCCGAGCGCTGACCGAACATCTGCTGGCACGCGGCCACCACGTGTGGGGACTCGCCCGTTCGGACCAAGGCGCGTTTGCGAGTGGGCACGCCGCGGCCTTTCGTGCGAGTCGGGTGGACGTTTCCCTTTGGCCGGAAGTCGACGCCGTCGCCCAGTCCATCGCGACGCACTGGGAGTCGCTCGACGGACTCGTCTGTTGCGCAGGCAGTCAGGGTGCGATCGGGCCCGCCCTCGGCCTCGATCCGGTCGCTTGGAGCGAGACCGTGCGGACCAACCTCGACGGGACCTATTTTCCGCTCCGTGCGTTTTACCCGCTGCTTCGCAAAGCGTCCGGCCGTGCGAAGGCGATCTGCTTTTCCGGCGGTGGGGCCACGAAACCCCGCCCGAACTTCTCGGCCTACGGTGTGGCCAAAACCGCGATCGTGCGCCTCGTCGAAACCCTCGCCGAAGAACTCCAGGGCGAGCGGATCGACCTGAACGCGGTGGCTCCCGGCGCCATCGTCACGCGCCTGACCGACGAGGTGATTGCGCGCGGTCCCGCCATCGCCGGCGAGGCCGAATACCGCTCGGCCGTCGCGCAGAAAGCGTCCGGGGGAGGATCCCTCGCGGGTGCGATCGGCTTGGTCGAATGGCTCCTCTCCGAACAGAGCGATGGAATCACCGGCCGCCTCCTGAGCGCGCCTTGGGATCCGTGGCGGCAATTGGCTCGACACCGCGACGCTCTCGCCGCGAGCGACGTTTTCACCCTGCGCCGAATCGTTCCCAGGGAGCGCGGCCTTCACTGGGAACCCTCCTGAGCGCGCTCACGAGCGCGAAACCCTTTCGGACCTTTCCATGAGCGTGCCTCCCTTCCTCGGCTTTGCGGTGATCGGTTGCGGTTTGATTGGCGGCAAGCGCACCGCCGCTCTCGTACGCAACGTTCGCGTCGCCGTGCGCGCCACCTGCGACCTCGACGTAGGGCGCGCCGAGCGACTGGCCCAAACCGCGCCCGGCGCACGTGCGCTCACCGACTACCGCGAGGTCCTCGCGGACGAGTCCGTTCATGCCGTCGTCGTCGCCACCCTCAATGCCACGCTCGCGCCCATCGCCCTCGCGGCGGTCGACGCGGGAAAACATGTGCTCGTGGAAAAACCCGGCGCCCTCAACGCGGCGCAACTTCGTACGCTCGCCATCGCCGCGGAACGCGCGAACGTGCGGGTGCGCATCGGCTACAATCACCGCTTTCACCCGGCGTTGCTCAAAGCCAGGGAACTCCTCGCGAGCGATGCGCTCGGTCCACCGATGTTTCTCCGTGCCCGCTACGGCCATGGGGGACGCAAAGGTTACGACCGCGAGTGGCGCGCCGATCCCGCGCTTTCGGGCGGAGGCGAACTCATCGACCAAGGTGTGCATCTGATCGACCTGGCCGGATGGATCCTCGGAGACTTTTCCACGATCGAAGGACACGCCTCGACGCTTTTCTGGGACATGAAAGTCGACGACAACGCCTTCCTCTCCCTCCGCACCGCGGGCGGGCAAACCGCGTGGCTTCACGTGAGCTGTACCGAGTGGAAGAATCTCTTCTCAATGGAGATCTACGGACGCGACGGAAAACTCCAGATCGACGGCCTTGGCGGAAGTTACGGTCCGGAGAAGCTCACGCACTACGCCATGCTGCCGGAAATGGGCCCGCCGGACATCTCGAGCTGGGAGTTCGTCCGAGGCGACGACTCGTGGAGCCGCGAAATCGAAGCGTTTGTCGAAGACATCGAACTCGCGCGCCGGCCCGAGCCCGGCCTCCGGGAAGGAATTCGCACGCTGGAAATCGTGGAATCGATCTACGCTCGCAGCGGTTTTCCGGTCAACGATGCAGGCCTCTGATCGCGCAACCCCGCCCTCGTTTCGGTCTGACCCGCCGCCCCTCGCTCACCCTCGCTTTCGTTCATGATCATCACTCGCTCGCCCTTGCGCGTTTCCCTTGGCGGAGGCGGCACCGACATTCCGTCTTATTATCGCGAACACGGAGGATTTCTGGTCGCGGGCGCGATCGACAAATACGTCTACATCACGCAGCACCGCACGTTTCAGCAGGAGATCATCATCAAGTATTCGAAACTCGAACGCGTCTCCCACGTCGACCAAATCGAGCATCCGATTTTTCGCGAAGCGCTGAAACTCACCGGGATCACGGACGCGCACCTCGAGTTGACCTCAATGGCGGATATCCCGGGCGGTACGGGACTGGGCAGTTCGGGCAGCTTTACCACCGCGCTGCTCAAGGCGCTTTATACCTACAAGCGAACGATGGTCTCGCCCTCCGAACTCGCCGAACGCGCCTGTGAAATCGAGCTCGACAAGCTGGGCGAACCGATCGGCAAGCAGGATCAGTACATCGCGGCGATCGGAGGGATCACCGCCTTCACCTTCCACCCCGACGGGCGGGTCGAATACCGGCCCTGCGCGATCTCCGACGAAACCCTCTCCAACCTCGAGGACAACCTTCTGTTGTTTTTTACCGGATACAGCCGCAGCGCTTCCTCGATCCTCAAGGACCAGGACGATCGCTCCAAGCGAAACGACCCGGAGATGCTCGACAATCTTCACTTCACCAAGGAGCTCGGCTACCAATCGCTCGACGCGATGGAGTCGGGAAATCTCGACGAGTTCGCCCGCCTGATGGACGTACATTGGCAGCGAAAGAAGCGGCGCAGTTCCGGGATGAGCAATCCTCACATCGACGAATGGTATGACTTCGCGATGCAGAACGGTGCCTTGGGCGGAAAGTTGATCGGCGCCGGCGGCGGCGGATTTCTCATGTTCTACGCCGAGGAGAAGGCCAAGCTCCGGCACGCCCTGCGCACCAAGGGACTTCAGGAAGTACGCTTCCGCTTCGATTACGAAGGCACCAAGGTCGTCGCCCACAACTGACCCTTCCATGGCAGCGCTTTCAGTCCCCTCGCCGCTTCCCGACGAACTCTGCTCGGCACTTCCCGTCGCAATCCTCGCGGGAGGTTTGGCCACGCGGCTTCGACCGATCACGGAAACCGTTCCAAAACTCCTCGTGGAGGTGGCCGGCGAACCGTTCTTTTCCCATCAGATCCGCCTGCTTAAAAAATCCGGACTGACGCAACTGGTGCTCTGCGTGGGCCATCTCGGCGAAAAGATCGTCGAGCTTTACGGCGACGGATCCGCCTGGGGTGTCGCGATCGACTACGTCTTCGACGGACCGGTGCTCTTGGGAACCGGAGGAGCCTTGATTCAGGCGCTGCCGCGTCTGGGCGACGCGTTTTTCGTGCTCTACGGCGATAGCTACCTCCCCGTCGACTACCGTTCGGTCGGCGCAGCCTTTCTGTGCAGCGGACAGCTCGGTCTCATGACCGTCTTCGAAAACGAGGAGCGCTACGACCGCAGCAATGTCTGGTTCGAGGACGGGCGCATTCGGGCGTACGACAAAAAAACCAAACTCCCGCAGATGCGCCATATCGACTATGGGCTCGGTGCGTTTCGTCGCTCGGCCTTCGATTCATCTCCCCGTGGCGCGGTGGTCGATCTCGCCGATGTGCAGAAGCAACTGGCGAAACGCGGCGAACTCGTCGGTTACGAAATCGAACAACGCTTTTACGAGATTGGCTCCCACGCCGGACTCGCCGAACTTAACACGCTGCTCACCCCTCCGTTATCCCCTCCGACCTCATGTCCTACTCTGTCCAACACCTGAAAGAAACCGCCGAAATCGTCGCGAAACTGAACCCGGACGACTGCGAACGCTGCGTCCAGGAACTCGCCGACACCCGCGAACGGGGCGGTCGTTTGTTCATCCTCGGCGTCGGCGGCAGCGCCGCCAATGCCTCCCACGCGGTCAACGACTTCCGAAAAATCGGCGGTTTTGAAGCCTACGCCCCAACGGACAATGTCTCGGAACTGACCGCCCGCACCAACGACGAGGGCTGGTCGACGGTATTTTCCGAATGGTTGCGAGGCTCGCGCCTCAACGCCAAAGACTGCCTTTTGATCCTTTCGGTCGGAGGCGGCAACGTGGAGAAAAATGTCTCCCCCAATCTCGTCGCCGCACTCCAGCTGGCCCAGCAGGTCGGCGCGCGGATCGTCGGGATCGTTGGGAAGGACGGAGGCTATACGGCCAAGGCCGCCCACGCCGTGGTGATCGTCCCCACCGTGAACCCGGCCACAATCACCCCCCACAGCGAGGCATTCCAATCCGTCGTCTGGCACCTCTTTGTCTCCCACCCTGCGTTGAAGATGAACGCGACGAAATGGGAAAGCGTCAGCCCCGAATTCCACTAAGTTAAGCGGCCCTGCCGTTCGATTTCACTCGTGGCCACCGGCGAGGATCGCGTCGAACAATGGCCCTAAGTTAGCGCCATTCGGGTCAGAGGTCATAACGCTGAACTCTGACCTCTCGACGCGCAAGCGCCTCCGCCCTCTGCTTCCTCTTGCCGACTCCTGTTAAATCTTTCCGTGTATTTCGCTCAACGGAGTCGATCCATCTTTTCACAGGAGCACGCAAAGGTGGCAGAGGACGGAGGGTAAATAGCAGATATCAGAGGTCAGGGGTCAAAGGTGAATGGCGCTAAGTTAATCAGCCTGACGTTCGATTTTCACTCGTGGCCACAGGCGACCATCCCGACGAAAAACGGCCTAAACTCAGCGACATTTGCGTCAGCTCCCCATCCTCCGCGCGCTGAAGCCGCTCTCGGTTAATTGTTGTTCAAATAGCTATTAGTTAATGACTTAACATTGCAAAGAGGCAAGCGCGAAACGGCGATCCCCAACCGCCGACATCATTCCGAATTCAATTTCTACATTTTGAACGTTTTAAAACGAAGCGCGTCTTTCTCGGTGGTAGTGGTAGTTCGCTACTCGTTCTTTTTGCAAAATTCATGTTGTAGTTTTTTTAAGTCGGCGAAGGCGTTGGGCATGCAATTGCCCGACGCCTTTTCTGTGAGTGGGGTCGAAACGTCGCTTGCCACGGTCCTTGCGGAATCCGACCGTCCCTACCAATGTCCGATTTTCGCGTTTTTTGTCAGCCGCCCGATCGTGAGCCGGCCGAGTTGACACTCTCGGCGGACGAGTCGCACCACCTGGTAAACGTCATTCGAGCCCGCACTGGCGACACGATTGTCGCTTTCGATGGCCGCGGTACCGAGTGGGTGGGAAAGCTGGAAAAAGCCGATAAACGAGCGGCGGTCATCGGTATCCGCTCGGTGCTCAAAGCAAAACCCCTGCCTTTCGAAATCACCTTGGGTCAAGCTTTACCCAAAGGCCAGATCATGGATGCCGTCGTGCGCAAGGCGACCGAGCTCGGTGTCGCTCGCATCGTTCCCCTCGAAAGCGCACGCACGGAGGTCCATCTGGAGGGCGGACGTCAGGAACGAAAGGTCGAAAAATGGCGGACGGCTTCGCTCGAGGCCGCCAAACAATGCGGCAATCCTTGGTTGCCCGAAATCGCGCCCCTGGAGACCGCGAAGGCCTTCATCGCCTCCGCCCGCGACTACGACCTCAAGCTCGTCGCCTCCCTTCAGCCCAGTGCCCGCTCGCTGAAAAGTGCACTGGCGGACTTTCGCACCGCCGAACGACGCGCGCCGGTCAAGGTGCTCTGGTTGATCGGCCCGGAAGGCGACTTCACGCCCGCGGAAATGAACGCGAGCGTCGCGGCCGGATTCGTTCCGATCACGCTTGGTCCGCTCGTTCTGCGTTGCGAAACCGCAGCCATCTACGCGCTCAGCATCCTCAGCTACGAGTTGCTGCCGACGTAAAGGATCCGGACCGATCGCCCACGGGCAAACACGTTGAGCCGGGACCTTCGCCGTAGAGACTCCAGCCGCCTCGCTCGACACATTGGGCATGGTTTTCAAGGCTGGGAAAACCTATCTCGCGCGCGATTCGGTCGACGAGGGCGGTGTTGACAGCGCGCAGCCGCGCAATCCCGGCCTCGACGGAGCGAGGCCCTCCACGATCCCCCTCCGTTGGAGGGCCACGGTCCCTCGTGGCCGGGATTTTCCGCTTGGTGCACCCCTTGGGACCTCCGGCCCATCGGTGCCTCTCCGAGGCTCGGAAATTCCAGGAACAAAAAAAGGGCGGCCCCTGCGGGCCGCCCTTGGCGATATGATAACCGAAACGCTGGCCAAAGAAATTACGCCGCACGCGCAAACCTGCGCTTCATCCCGACCAGACCGGCGAGCGCCAATCCAAGGAGGACGACGGTTGCACCGCTGTCCGGAACGCTGACGTACAGCTGGGACTGTTTGTGGGTGCCGTTGACGCCGGTGATGTTCAGAACGCTGACGCCGAAGGAGCCGTTCGCATTGGCTTTGGCTCCGGCGACGGAACCGAACTGGGCGACCGCCGCGTTGAGGAAGGAATTGCCGCTGCCCGTGCCGTAAGAGCCGTATCCGGAAATGCTGGCCGTTTCGTCCTCGAAAAACCAAATCGCGAGCTGGAGATCGTTGTTCGACGCTTGGCGTCCGCCGCCATAATTGTAGCCGGCCAACGAACCTTGGGCGAATTGCGAGTACAGCCAGGCGGTCCCGAACGAAAGCGGATCCTGACCGGCGACGGCGCCACCGCCGCCAAGCGTGGCCGCGTTCGACATCGAGAAATTATAGGGAGTGCCCGAAGTGAAAAACTCGGAGTATTCCAGGCAAAACGTTTCGAACGTATTCGCCGCCAGCTGGCTGATCGGCGCGTAGCCGGACGTGCTCAGACCGGAGCCCGATGCCGTGTAGGAACCGCCACCGAGGCCGTTGCCGTTGGAGCTGCTATTGAGCGTCAGGGTCACTGTCGCCGCAAACGCGCCGGAGGCCAAGGCCATCGTAGAAACGACCAAGGCGAGGGTCTTCGAGAGTTTGCCGTAAGGATTTTTCATATGAGGATCGGAGTTGAATTTGGACTGACTCCCCCTTCAGCCCAACGCGTGCCACCTCCGGACATCCGTCGGTTCCATTTACACAGACGACTGATCCGCATTATTTTGTGTCACTACGTACAGGCCATGCGGAATTACGTATCCAGAAATCATGACAAAATCGAGGACCGGTCTGTAAGCGAACCCGACATCCGGTGCAGGCACGGCGCAATTCCGTAAGATTCGCCGACAAGACGGCGCGAATCGAGTTCGCCCCGCCCGTAAACGGCGTCACGGGCGTACAACTACACCGCTCCGTCTGCAGGATCTACGCAGGAGCGAAAAGGCGATCGCGCTGCCACGCCGTGGCCGGACGCTACCAGACGAGCAGACCGCCCGCGAACGTGAGACCGGCGCCGACGCTGCAGAAGATGATCTTGTCGCCGGGTTGGAAAATTTCCTCTTGGGCGGCCCAGCCGAGGGCCATCGAGACCGAGGCGCCGCTGGTGTTGCCGTAACGCGAGATCGTCATGACCACTTTCTCGAAGGGAATGCCCACCCGTTTGCTCACCGCTTTCAAAATGCGCTCGTTCGCCTGATGCGGAACCACCCACGCGATGTCCTCCGGCTTCAACCGGTGTCGATTCAAGGTGGCTTCGATCTGATCCGCAAAACCCACCACGGCACTCTTAAACACCGACGCTCCGTTCATCTGCAGATAAAAATCCGCTTGATCGGCTCCTCCCGGCGCGAGGAACGGACGGGTCGCCCCGCCTCCCCGCCGTTGAATCGCCGTGAACTGGGTGGCGTCGCCCGAGAGCCCCATCCGATGCAGACGATGCCCACCCGGCGCGTCCGTGAGAATGGCCGCACCGGCACCGTCGCCGAACAAAAATGCCGTTTCGTGGTCATTCGGATTGGTGATGCGCGAAAGCAGTTCCGCCGTGACCACGATGAGGTTCTTCGCCGTGCCGCCACGGATGAAGGCCCGCCCGACCTCAAGCGCGTAAAGCCAGCCAGAACACGCCGCGTTCAAATCGAAGGCCATCGCCTTGGGAATCCCCAGGTGGAGGGCGAGCGCCGACGCCATCGCGGGCACCGGTTGATCGGGCAAGATCGTCGCGAGAATAATGCCGTCGATCTGCCCGGCGGTCATGCGGGCCTGCTCGAGCGCATGCCTCACCGCGGTCGCGGCGAGACTCGTGGCCGTTTCGTCGCCGTCGGCATACCGACGTTCCTTGATTCCCGTCAGCTTGAGCATCTCCGCTTCGGTCCGATCGGGAAAGGCGCGCAGAATTTCGCTGGTCGGCCGGATGTTCTTCGGCACCGCATACCCAACCCCGGCAATGCACACGGTCTCGACATTTGCAAAAAGTGCAGATTGCGCCGAACCCGCCATCGCGGGCGTCGCTACACCGGCCTTGGGACGTTGCGCGAGATACTTGGCCACGTCGTCGCCCGACACCCGTCCCCCGGGACCGGTCGCCGGCATGTCCGTCAACGTCTCCGGCACTAGTCCCGCCTCCTGCGCCAGTTTCACCGCGCGCGGGGTCCACGCCAAACCGGAAGTCGATGGCGGTGGTGTCGGGGCGATCCGCACGGGACGGAGCGGCGCGAGAATGACGGGCGGCACCGCGGAGGCGGAGGCCGCCGACGACGAACCGTTGGCGTATCCGGTTTTCTTGGACTCCGCCGACGACATTGCCGTCGAAAGGACTCCAGCGGCTACGGACGTATCCGCGACCAGCAAATGCCTGAGCGTAATATCCGCCGTCTCGATGCGTAGGAACGGTCCGCCGCTCGCCACGATATCGCCCGCTCGACACTGCACCGCGACCACTTTGCCGTCGCACGGCGCCTCATATTCGAACACCGATTTGTCGCTTTCCAGTTCGGCGATCTTTTCCCCTTTGGCGATCGCCGCGCCCGCCGTCACCTTAAGGTCGATGATGGTAAGCTCGCTGACGGTGGCGCCCATGGAGGGCATGGGGACGTCGATAAGGAAAGTATCCATGCGCAAAGTGATGCAAAAAGAAGGTGTCCGATCCGCGGGGCCGGTCAATGCCCGGGCACTTAAGCCCGCCCCGCCTAGGCCCGAGTCGCTCTCCAAATGATCAGGCAACGGGCGATTAACCCAGGTAGGTCCTTGGTGGAGATCATATTAGGTCCATCGCTAATCGCATGCTCTGGATCGGGATGCGTTTCGATAAACAAACCCTCGGCACCGGCTGCGAGGGCCGCGAACGACAGCGGGGCGACAAACTCGCGCTGTCCACTGCTCTTGCCAACGCCAGCCCCAGGCAGCTGAACCGCGTGCGTCGCGTCGAAAACCGTGGGATAGCCATTCTGCCGCATAATCGGGAACGATCGCATGTCGACCACGAGATTTTGATAGCCGAAGGTCGTCCCGCGTTCGGTCTGCCAGATCTCCTTGGCTCCGCCTTCCCGCAGTTTTCCGGTGACATGCACCATCTCCTGCGGCGAGAGAAACTGCCCTTTCTTCACATTGACGATCCGGCCGGTGGCCGCCGCGGCCAGCAGTAGGTCGGTCTGCCGACAGAGAAACGCCGGGATCTGGAGCGCATCGCAAACGGCTGCGGCCGCCGCGACCTGGTGGCTCTCGTGGACATCCGTGATCACCGGAAACCCGTAGTCCCGTTTTACCAAAGCCAAGAGGCGCAACCCTTCGTCCATCCCCGTGCCGCGGGGCCCGCCGAGCGACGTCCGGTTGGCTTTGTCGTAGGAGCCTTTGAAGACGATCGTCAACTCCGGATGCCCCCGCTGCAGCGCCGTCAAAGTCCCCGCCACGGACCGGCAGACCGCTTCGTTTTCCAACGAACACGGTCCGGAGATCAAGAGCAGTCGGGAGGCGTCGTAGAGCATGCGCGAGCTTACTTGCGGGGCCGCGCCTTGACGGCAGGCGCGGGCTTTTTCTTGGTCTTCTTCTGGTTTTTGAGGGCGGCGCCGATGAAGGCCGCGAAAAGCGGGTGGGGCGCGCTCGGCTTCGATTGAAACTCGGGGTGAAACTGAACGCCGACAAACCAAGGGTGGTCCTCGATTTCGACAATCTCGACGAGATTGCGCCGCGGATTGATGCCGCTCACGGACATCCCGGCCCGCTGCAACTGGCCGACGTAGGCATTGTTCACCTCGTAGCGGTGACGATGGCGCTCCCGCACCGAGGCTTTGCCGTACGCCTTGTACGCGTTCGTTCCCGGCGTCAATGCGCACTCATAACTGCCCAGGCGCATCGTCGCCCCCTTATCGATCACCTTCTTCTGCTCCTCCATCATATTGATGACCGGATGCGGCGACTTGTCGTCGAACTCCGTGGAGTTCGCCTCCGCCAGCTTCAACACGTTTCGGGAAAATTCGATCACTGCAATCTGCAGCCCCAGACAAAGCCCAAAATAGGGAACCCGATTCATGCGCGCATACCGCGCCGCCGCAATTTTCCCCTCAGTTCCGCGATCCCCAAATCCTCCCGGCACCAAGATGCCGTCGAGACCCCGCAGCAAAACGAGCCCACCCTTTTTCTCCAGGTCTTCCGCGTCGATGCGCACGATGCTGACGCGGGTATTGTTCGCGATGCCCGCGTGGGTGAGCGATTCGTAGACCGACTTATACGCGTCCTGAAGTTCGATGTATTTGCCGACGACCCCGATGCGAACCCCGTGCGCGGGATTAACCACCCGGCGGACAATTTCTTCCCACACGTTTTTCTGCGGGTGCGTCGGCTTCATCCCAAACAACTCCAAAACAAGATCGTCCATGCCCTCTTTCTGCAGCGCGAGGGGCAATTCGTAGATCGAATGAGGCACGTCTTGACACTCGATCACCGCTTTCACCGGGACATTGCAGAACATCGACAGCTTGTCGCGCAGCGATGCATCGAGGGGATGATCGCAGCGGCAAACCAGCACATCGGGCTGGATGCCGATTTCACGCAGTTTCGCCACCGATTGCTGCGTCGGCTTGGTCTTCAATTCGCCCGCCGCCTTCAAATAGGGGACAAGCGTGACGTGGATAAAAATCGTGTCGTTCGTGCCGACCTCCAAGGCAAACTGCCGCATCGCTTCGAGGAACGGTAAACCTTCGATATCTCCGGTCGTGCCGCCGATTTCCGTGATGAGAATATCGACGTCCTTCCCCCCGGAATAGATGCGTTCCTTGATCTCGTTCGTCACGTGCGGGATGACCTGAACGGTTTTGCCGAGGTAGTCGCCCCGCCGTTCCTTCTGAATGACGCTTTCGTAGACCTGCCCCGAAGTGAGGTTGTTCAGCCGCGAAAGTTTCCCGCTGGTGAAACGCTCGTAGTGACCCAGATCGAGATCCGTCTCCGCACCATCTTCCAGCACATACACTTCGCCATGTTGAAACGGGCTCATCGTGCCCGGATCGACGTTGAGATAGGGATCGAATTTCTGGATCCGGACCGTGAGTCCGCGCAGCTCGAGCAACGCGCCCAAGGCTGCCGCCGTCAGGCCTTTGCCCAACGAGGAAACGACTCCGCCCGTCACGAAGATGTACTTCATCGGAAAGGGTTAACCGGTCGGGTCTTGGAGGAGCAAGAAAAAGCCCTTCGCAGCGCGACGCGACTCGCCGAAGACCTCTCCAAAGTTTTCCTTGTCGCATCGGTCTAAATTAACGCAACCGTCTGCTTAAACGGTTGATCGGGGCGATTATACGCCGCTCTCATTTGCCAACGCTAAGTGAAAAAGAGCGCCAAGACGAGGCTCGCGCCGACGAGCACGACAAACAGGGTCACGAGGTACAGACTCCACTTCAGAATTTTGGCGAGCAACCAGAGAATCCCCACTCCGGCCACGAGGGCACACGCCAGCACAAACCACCGCGGGTAGTCCGAAAGCGAGCTCCCCGAGAACTCAGGCCATGTCATCTCCCGGGTAAATCGGGCGCGCCTCGCACCCGCGAGCCTAATGACGGAGGCGATTCGCCGCTTGCTCCGCGCAGGCGACTGCGGGCACGCTCGCCTTTCATGCAGTCGAAACCGCACCTTCTCGCCTGGATCACCTGCGATGGCGCCCACATCGATCCCAGCACAGGAAAACACACGCTTCTCGGTGTCTTCACCGGAACGCGAGCGCGCGAGTTTCCATTCGTTTACCCGTTCATGGTGTGGTTCTTGACCGTATCCGGTTGTTGGGCCGGAAAGCATAGCCTGCGCATTATGCTGGGTCTCACCCGATCCGAGATGCAACCGCTCATCGAAAGGACGTTCGAGTCGGAAGGGCCGTTCCAGCGCATCAATCTGATCAACGAAATGTGCAATCTGCCCTTCGCCCAACCGGCGGATTATTGCCTGTCGATCGAAGTGAACGGCGAACTGCTTCTCGCCACGAATTTTCCCGTCTCGAATTGATTTTGCGCGCCTCCTCCGACGCGCGTCTACTTCGTTTTCTTTACTCATGGCCAACGTTCCCTCTCTTTTCGACCTCATCGGCGTAGGTTCGCCCATCATGGATTTGCTCGCTCCCATCCCGGAGGCATTTCTCGAGCAGGTCGCAGGAGACAAGGGCGGAATGCTCCTCGTCGATCACGACGAGATGAAAACGATCCTCGACCGGCTTCCGTCCGTGCCTGCGCACTCGACTGGAGGCTCCGCGGCGAACGTGACCTTCAATGCCACCCGCCTCGGTCTGCGCACCACCTTCCTGGGAAAACTG
>Ga0335394_10000302_pt1 | contig 50355 bp, 50 predicted proteins | sample MAT03_FD_205741 | JGI IMG/M metagenome (GOLD analysis project Ga0335394, IMG submission 205741) | Freshwater microbial communities from Lake Fryxell liftoff mats and glacier meltwater in Antarctica - MAT-03 (spades assembly) (version 2) ... | reverse complement strand
AGAAGATTTGAGTGAGTTACTTTTTGATTTATCTAGTCAAGATAAACCTGTTAAATCCTTCGCATAATGTCCGCCAATAGCCTTCATAGCCTTGATTTAGCCTCTCGACAATTAATCCACCCTGCCCACCCCCCCTTAGTAAGGGAGGGGCTAAGACTTCATCTATAGCACATCTTTATAAAAATGGTATAAGACTACGTTGGTAAGTCCGTTCGCGATTGAGAGCATTAAGAGCCAAACGGCGCAAAATCGCAAAATTCCCTGGACTATGGAAAGAGCGAATGCGGCATGAATCCTCACCAAAAGTACAATCAAGAATCCAATGAGCCTGGTTTTCAATTCCCCAATGTTTTCGGATTGCCCGACCAATAAGTTGAGCATCACTGTGTAAAGAAGTCAAATAAAACTGAACTTCGCGAGTAGTTTTGTTCCAGAGATGACGGACTAGAACAACCATGACAACGCTTTGAAGTCCGGCCCAGAGTCGAGGTTGGTAAAGATTAGGGATAGCCGTAACGGGAACCGACCAGACTTGACGGATTTCCCGGCGGTGGTGTCCTTTTTCAAGGCGTTGGTCATAATTGACATCAATCCCTGGAAAATTTTGTGCCGCCGCATTTTTAAACCAAGTCGAGACTTGAGAATATAAAGTTGGATGATTAGCCTTGAGTGCCAAGACATAATCTCCTTTCTTATCAATAATCTTTTTAGCAATCTCCGTTTGTGTCCCCATCACATCAATAGTAATAATAGAGCCAGTGATATCCAGTAATTCTAATAATGCCGGAATAGCAGTAATTTCGTTGGATTTATCTTCGACTTTCAACTGTCCCAAAACTAGACGTTGTTCGCTCGACCAGGCACTAATGACATGGAGTGCTGATTGACTTTGATTGCGGTCACAGGAACCCCTAATTGTCTTTCCATCTAAGGGATAATCTCCCCTGCCATCTTTTTTACCAGGGTTTCTACCATTGGAAAAAACAACAATTTAACTCCTCTGGGTTGATGAACTCAAATACCCGTCGAAAGGTATCATCGGATGGAATTCCGTTTGGTAATTCTAAAAACTCTGCTAACCACGGTTGCTTGGCTTACCCATAATTTTCCATGTCTTCCCACCCTTGTGCTCCAGCGATAACGGCGAGAATCGCAATTACTAAGATATCTGTCAGTTGATGTTTCTTTGTTCTTTCCACTCTGGGATATTTGATACATTGAAAGTGCTGAACTAAACTTTGTTGAATACACCTGATGTCTGCCACTTCTGTTGGTTTTCTCTGAGTCAGAAAACTTTGATGAGCAGCGGCAGATTTATTGTCGAAACCCTGAGACATAAAACATATTTCCAGAAAATTTAAACTTCAGCATTGCTGTCATCTCACTATTTGTCAAGTACCTTTTCCCGATGGTTTTCTATGCTTATCTTGTTTGATTTGTCAAGTTCATATTATACCAAATTAGATGAGCTTACCCTGATCAATATCGCTGATGTTTATATTGAAAAATCCTCGATCGCCATAACCCAAGAACTAATCCCCGCAATCTTCCCGTCAACAAACGAAGGCCCGCCCAAATCTCCGCTAGCCGTAGCTATCTCATTTTTCCCCAAATTGCGATCGCGCAACATTGGGAAATGCCTCCCCAAAGCATCGTGTTCGCTAGTTTCTGCGTTAAAATCAAAGATTAATTGACTTCCCCAAATTCATTCCGACATATCTGATTATGTAGCATCTTTCAAAACATCAATTAAAGCATCATAGCGATTCTGTCCGCTATATCTTTTCGCCTCAGAATTCAAACTTTCAGCTTGTCCCTTTCCACCTAAACCGATATATCCATATCTAATTTTTATCAATACTTTGCCCACTTCATTTTTATTTCTATTTATCTCGTACTGTTCCATACTTGGCGGCGCCGCTTTTTTCAGCTTTAATATTGTTTCCGATACAGCCGGAAACGATATGAATTGGTTTGATAGCTATTCGAGACCTGACTTGTTCAAAAAGTCGGGCCTCGCGAGTATTTCGTTTGTGGAAGTTAGCTTATATCGTTTCCGGTTGCATCGGAATAATAAAATCGAGTCAACAGTTAACACTCAACCATTCAGTTTTTCGACCCGGAGTCAATAGTCAACAGCGATGCCCTGAGCGAATTCGAAGGGTCAACAGTCAATAATAATTCCGCTGCAACCGGAATTGTTATTACTTATTGCAACATTTTACTTCGATAATTCGACGTTAAGTTCGTTCACAACGCGACGTTTTAGCGGGAGTGATTTTGCTCTGGGCAGCAAATCAAATACTTTCCGAAAAGCATCATCTACTTGTTCAAATGGTATTTGTCCTTTCTCATTAAAAACTACTTTTCCCGATTGGTCGAGGATGAGAGTTTGAGGTACGAAACCCTCGTAATAATGGCTTGGTTCCGTGATTTTTGGTGACGGTTGTGGAGGCAAAGAGTCAATTGTTATGGGGATAAAATCGGCTTCGCGGCCGTAAAATTCTTGGAGTTGAGAGACGACAATCGCGTATTGCTTGGAGTCGCTGCTGTCATCAGTGTAAAAAACCAACAGTACAGGTTTATGGCGTTTGAAAGAATCTGCAATCTTGACTTTAGGAGGAACTAGGGAACCGTTGCCGGCGTAGAGGGCAAATATTGTACCGTCAAAGCGATCGTCGGTGAGAGTTGCTAAGGCTGGTGGCGTGCCGGTTAGCAGTATCAAGCTAAGTGCGATCGCCACTGTTAAAAAACTGGCTGACACGATTCGCCGCAGCAAGCCCAGGCCAGTAGCAGGAGTAACAATTGAATTTTTGTTCTCAGGAAATATCATAGGTTGTTGGCAGTTGCTGTAAGGAAAGCGAAATCAGATGCAAAAACTTTCCTAAGTTTATCAGCAAAATGTAGGCAAATGTTGGTGAGTAGGTTAAAGTAGTTTCGGCTCGACTATCATAAATTGCTGATAGTGGCGTGCGACAAGGCGATTATACTGACCGGAGAGCACTATTTGCGATCGGCTTTCAGGGCCGGGCTGGAAGTGTCCGCGCCCCAATAAAATTTATTTGTGGGATGGACTTCAAGCTTCCCAGAAGGGTGCAAAATCTTAAATCCAATTGATAACTAGAAACTGACAACTGGGAATTCACAACTAATGATAGCTTTGCTTGACGCACTCCTCGCCCAAACGCCCGCTGCTGATGTTTCCGGGCCCGCTCAAATCAATCTGGTGCAGGCCTTTGTTTTAGGAATTGTACAAGGATTAACCGAGTTTTTGCCCATCAGCAGCACCGCTCATTTAAAGGTAGTGCCGATCGCCCTGGGGTGGGGCGATCCGGGGGTTGCTTATACTGCTGTTATTCAGTTGGGCAGCATTGTGGCAGTGCTTTGGTATTTCTGGAAAGACTTGACAACTATAACTTTGGGTGCTGTAGATGCCGTGGTGCGGCGCGACTACAAATCGCAAGAGTTTCAAATAGCGCTGGGAATTGTTTTGGGAACAATACCTATACTCTTTTTTGGGCTGCTAATCAAGGCATTGGTTCCAGATTTTGACAAGTCGCCGCTGAGAAGTTTGGCCAGCATCGCCATTGCTTCGATCGTCATGTCGCTACTTTTAGCAACAGCAGAAAAAATTGGCAAGCGCAATCGCACTTATGAAAAGTTAACTGTCTCAGACGGCATTTTTATGGGATTAGCTCAAGCAATAGCCTTGATTCCGGGGTGTTCGCGATCGGGTTCCACTCTCACAGCAGGATTGTTCATGGGATTGGAAAGAGCCGCCGCCGCGCGGTTTTCTTTTTTATTGGGAATTCCGGCAATTACTCTGGCTGGATTAGTGGAATTGAAGGATGCTTTAGGAGAAGGAATCAGCGATGCTGAAGTTGCAGCTTTGATAGTGGGAACAATTTCGGCATTTGTGTTTTCTTATTTGTCAATCGCGTGGCTGATCAAGTTTCTGCAAACTCAAAACACCTGGGTGTTTGTGTGGTATCGGCTAGCTTTTGGCGTGGCCATTTTAACGGCGATCGCAGGTGGAGCCGTGCGAAACTAAAATAGAAATTCGATAGCAGTAGGAGCGACTTATGTCGCTCTGAACTCGGTCTAATTAATAACTGGAACGCCCAATTACAATCTATTTTTTCGTAAAAAAACATAAAATCTCAAAATCAACGACTCTTTTGATGGTTAAAAATCCCTTTAGATAGGTAAATTTGAGATAAAATGTGCGTGCTTTTAATGATGAAGGCGAACATTTTTTCCGTTTTTTATTTAATTTTATCTTAGGACTCTTCTTTGATTTACCCCACCTTCCGCACTTCAAAATGTAATATGTAATTATTACACTTGTTTGGTAGTTTTGCAAACACCAAAACAGAAAAAACTAAGTATTTATACGCAAAAAAACGTCAAATAACTCAGAATTGTCGTATTACTTGGTATACTACAAGTTGACGTGCGGAATGTGGGATTTACATAAGTCATTTACCCGCCCTATAGTAAGTAATGAAAATCTGAAAAACTATTAAATTATCTGATTATGATAATCTTTAATTATAACTCAGAATTCTTAAAAAAGAGGTTTGGGTTCTAAGTATTCTATTTTTTAGCGCTTAGTAGTGCGATCGACCTTTGGGGAGTTGTTGCAGTTTATCGAAGTCTCCTAACATTGTTAAGGGCTTTTTCATAGTTATTTTTATCTCCTTGCTTCTGAAATAAGTCTGCTGCTTTCTGAAAATCTTGAATTGCACCCTGCTTGTTTCCTAATTCAGAGCGGGCAAATCCCCGGTTGCCGTAGGCTTCGGCATAGTTAGGATTAATTCGTAAAGCTTGGTTGTAATCGGCTACAGCACCCTGCTTGTCTCCTAAGTCAGAGCGGACAACTCCCCGGTTTAAGTAAGGTTTAGCAAAGTTAGGATTAATTCGTAAAGCTTGGTTATACTCCGCTACAGCACCCTTGTTGTCTCCTAAACGATAGCGATAAATTCCCCGGTTGTTGTAGGCTTCGGCAAAGTTAGGATTAATTCGTAAAGCTTGGTTATAATCCGCTACAGCGCCATTGTTGTCTCCTAATTCAGATCGCACCATTCCCCGGTTGTTGTAGGCTTTGGCATAGTTAGGATTAATTCGTAAAGCTTGGTTGTAATCGGCTACAGCACCCTGCTTGTCTCCTAATTCAGAGCGTGAAATTCCCCGGTTGTAGTAGGCTTGGGCATAGTTAGGATTAATTCGTAAAGCTTGGTTGTAATCGGCTACAGCACCCTGCTTGTCTCCTAAGTCAGAGCGAACAGATCCTCGATTACTATAGGCTTCGGCATAATTAGGATTAAGCACAATTGCTTGGCTGTAAGCGGCTAAAGCGGCCTGATAATCTCCTTTTTGATACTTTTCATTACCCTGAATAAAGAAATCCTCAGCTTTCGTCCCAGCCGCCACAGCAGCACTAGGAACTTTAGCAGATATAGCGACAACTGCGGTTGGTTGTGCGATCGCACTTATTGCAACTACACCAATTAACGCGATGGAAAATTTGTGAGAGAACTTCATGAATTTTGCCTGTCAATAAAAAAGGAGATTTGTTGCAGTTTATTGAAGTTGTTTCAGATGGTTAAGGGCTTTTTGATAGCTATCTTTATCTCCTTGCTTCTGATATAAGTCTGCTGCTTTCTGAAAGTCTTGAATCGCACCCTGCTTGTCTCCTAAGCCACGGCGGGCAAGTCCCCGGTTGTAGTAGGCATTAACATGGTTAGGATCAATTCGCAAAGCTTGGTTGTAATCGGCTACAGCACCCTGCTTGTCTCCTAACTTAAAGCGGGCAAGTCCCCGGTTGTTGTAGGCTTGGGCATAGTTAGGATTAATTCGTAAAGCTTGGTTATAATCGGCTACCGCACCCTGCTTGTCTCCTAAGTCAGAGCGGGCAATTCCTCGGTTGTAGTAGGCTTTGGCATAGTTAGGATTAATTCGTAAAGCTTGGTTGTAATCGGCTACCGCACCCTGCTTGTCTCCTAATTTAGAGCGGGCAATTCCCCGGTTGTGGTAGGCTTGGGCATAGTTAGGATTAAGCGCAATTGCTTGAGTGTAAGCGGCTATAGCACCTTTATAATCTCCTTTTTGATACTTATCCTCACCCTGAATAAAAAAATCCTCAGCTTTCGTCCCTGCCGCCAAATCTGAGTTGGAAATCTTCGCGACGCTGTACTTTTGACTGTTGGTAAACTCTACAACTGTTAAGTCAACTTTTGGCAGTTTTTTCAAGGTAGCGTCAGCATCACTCCCCTGCTTCAGAGTGAATAGCAAAGTCCTATTCGTACCAGTATCCTCTTGATTAACAGCAGCGCACATCACGGGTTCTGCATTCAGAATCCCAGTGTTAATATATTTGAGAGTGCCGTTGTTAAAAAAGCTATCATTTGCCGCACTACTGGGTTGACAAAAAACTACACTTGTGGTACAAGCAACTAACCCGGTTACGAGTCCTGTCAAGATTTTGAATTTCATAAATTAAAGATTTTTGCTTTATTCTGTCACAGCTCAGCTAAATTCACAACCCAGAACTAACCCTGATTCTAAAGGCGATCGACTTTAGCAAACTGCTATGCTAAAGAGAGAAAACTAACACTGCCATCAATCTCAAAATGCTACTTGTTCCTACGGCTGAACCAATTCCGCTGGTGGCTGATGCAAACGGTGTGATTCGCGTTAGCAGAACCCGCGTCACCCTAGATACACTCATTACAGCTTTTCTTGAAGGATGCACAGCAGAAGAAATCAGGGAACAGTACCCGTCTCTTCAACTTTCCGATATTTATTTTGCGCTCGGCTACTACTTGCGACACCAATCCGAAGTTGACGCTTATCTGATGGAACGTCAACGTCTTGCTGCAGAAGTTCAGCAGTCAGCAGAAAGGCGTTTTAACCCAGTTGGAATACGCGATCGTCTATTAGCAAGACGCAACCAAAAAGGGTAGTTTTATATGCTGCGATTCTTGGCCGACGAGAACTTTAACAATCAGATTGTCCGAGGTATTCTGCGGCGGAATCCCGACGTTGATATTGTCCGCGTTCAAGATATGGGGTTGATCGAAGCAGACGACCCAACTGTCTTAGAATGGGCAGCGCTGCAAGGGCGCGTGGTACTAACTCACGATGTAGCAACGATGACCAACTTCGCCTATGAGCGAATGCAAGCAGGTCTTGCAATGCCTGGGTTATTTGAAGTCAGTCGCCGTGTTTCCGTAGGTTTGGCGATCGAGGAAATTTTGCTAATAGCTGAGTGCAGTCTGGAAGGAGAATGGGAAGGGCAAGTGCGATTTTTACCTTTACGCTAACGAGCTTAGCAAACTATGTCAATACCGAAAAAAGGAACAAGAAAAATAATTGTTGATAGGGAGCCTTTTATCTGGCTAATCCGAAGACAAGCTACTTATACACAAGCATACTACGATTGCGGGAATCTTCATGTTGCTATTGAACACGCTGAAAAACCAGGTTCGGTGTTAGTTATCCTCACCGATCGACCTCATCCTCAAGGTTTGACTTCAACTAACGAAGTGAAACCAGTAACACCCTCTGATACAGCACAATGGATACGCCAAGCGGTGCAACTTGGATGGCAGCCTCAGCTACCTGGAATAACTTTTGAGGTGCGGATTGCAGGACTGTTTATGGAAAAAATATAATGCTGTATATTTAGCAACCCGACAAGTCAATTCAGTTAAAGACAATTAACTCGCCTAGACTGGCAGAAGCGCTCAGGCGAGCGCTTCTGTCAGCCTAGACAAGTTAAACTTTAAACATTCTCCGCTAACAAATAACAAATAACAAATAACTAACAACCATGAGCGACTTATCAATCCGGCCCGCCCTAATCACCAAAGTTATCCCCGATAGCATTGCCGCCGAAATGGGATTTGAACCCGGAGACTCAATCGTCGCCGTCAACGGTCAAAAACCCCGCGATTTAATTGACTATCAATTCCTGTGCGCTGATGAATTTCTAGAATTAGAAGTATTAGACACTAAAGGCAAAACTCACAAATTAGAAATAGAAAAAGATTACGACGAAGACTTGGGAGTGGAATTTGAAACCGCCCTATTTGATGGACTAATTCAGTGCAACAACCGCTGCCCTTTTTGCTTTATTGACCAACAACCACCGGGCAAGCGGGAAACTCTGTATCTTAAGGATGATGACTACCGACTTAGTTTTCTTTATGGTAGCTATCTCACTCTCACAAATCTGACTCAAAAAGAGTGGGACAGAATCGAACAAATGCGGCTTTCTCCTCTCTATGTTTCCGTACACGCTACGGAACCGGAAGTGCGAATTAGGCTGTTAAAAAATCTCCGCGCTGGGAAGATTCTCGAACAAATCAAATGGTTTCAAGAACGCCGCTTGCAAATTCATGCTCAAGTTGTTGTTTGTCCGGGGATTAATGATGGCGAACATTTAGAACGCACTTTGTTAGATTTGGCAAAGTTTCATACCGGAAATATCCCGGCTGTGGCATCGGTGGCTGTGGTGCCGGTGGGTTTAACTCGCTTTCGCCCTGCGGAAGATGAATTAATTGCAGTAACTGCGGAAAAAGCGCGAGAAGTAATCGAGCAAGTGCAGAAAATTCAAGTGCTTTTAAGTAAAGGAAAAGGTGGCGGAAAAACTAAGAAAAAGAGTTCAAAATCGCGCTGTATTTGGCTGGCTGATGAGTGGTTTTTAATAGCTGGTTTAGATTTGCCGTCGGCTGCTGATTACGAAGATTATCCCCAAATTGGTAACGGTGTGGGTTCGATTCGCCAGTTTATCCAGCAGTTTGAAACGGCTTTTGAGAAGCTGCAACCGCTGCCGGTTAACCCGCCGCGAGAGTTGGTTTGGGTGGTGGGGAATGCTGTTGAAAAAGCTTTTGAGCCGATCGTACAACAACTAAACCAAATTCCCGGCTTGTCCGTCAATATGGCCGCACTGTCCAGCCGCTACTGGGGACAAAGTATCACTGTCACGGGTTTGCTCACCGGACAAGATTTGCTGGAAGCTTTGCAGGGGCGAGACTTGGGAGATGGCATCCTGCTGCCTTCGGTGATGCTAAAACAGGGGGAACCGCGTTTTCTCGACGACATGACCCTAGAACAGCTCGAAAGCTCGCTGAAAACCCGGATTTTGCCGGTGAGCGGAGTAGAGGAACTAATCTCGGGGGCGATCGGTCTGGCAAATGCTGAAGTTAAATTCTAAATTTTGAATCGAACATTCAAAAGTTAAGATGAGTAGGGTAATTCTGACTTGTAACTGGCGAGTTCAGGCTACAAACTAGAAACTTGAAGCCAAATCTTGCTCTAAAATTGTCTCTAGGATTGCAGAGTAATTAAAAAATTATGCGTGTTTTTCGTCAAATCATCGTAGTCGGAGTGGGCGCTGCAATTACTTTCAGCAACGCCGCACAGAGTGCTTCAGCACAGCCCCCGGCTCAATCTCAGGACAGTTCCCCCCGCTTCAATCAGCTCGAATTAGGGCAGAAGGTTCGATCGACCTCGAACACAGCGCCAGAATCAGCATCAGAGGCCGAACAGTCGATCGCCCTTAACCCTCAAACCTCCGAGTCTCAGCAGCAAGGGGGAGCGAAGATCGCATCAACTCGAACCCAGCCCGAGCAAGCATCAAAGCCTCAACAGGCTGCTCCGGCTTCCCCATCAACTCTGTCTCAGGGCGGTTCCACACCACTAAGAGGTTTGGAACCGACAGAGGTTCAGCAGCCTTCCCCGAACCCTGCCAACAATGTTCCTGTGCCCAGTTCCCCGGTACCCATTCTCCGGGGCACTCCCAACGAAAGTTTCCCCCCTGTGCCTCCGAGGGGCATTTTAGACACCAAGCCTCCGGCTTCCCTGGAACCCAACCCGAATCCGCTGCTGTTTCCGACAAAGCCGGAGGATGTCAGGATCGAGCAAACAGAGTCAATTACCTTGCAGCAGGCGATCGACCTCGCCCGCCGCAACAGCCAAGTTTTGCAAATCGCCGGACAGCAAGTGGAACAAAGCAGATCCGCTTTGCGCGAACAGCAAGCTGCTCTTTATCCAGACCTGAATTTTCAAATGGACGCCAGCCGGTCTGTGACTGCCGGCGGAGAACTCGGAATCCGGGCTGGGCAGCGCCGCCTCAACGCTCTGGCTAACCGAACCGGGCAGCCCGCCGACCAAGCCGGCACAAATTTCGGCAGCAACAGTCTCAACAGCACTTTGCAGTTGAGCTATGACATCGATTTGTTCGGAAGACGGCGCGCTAACATTCGCGCGGCAGAGGAACAGTTGCGCCTTCGGGAATTGGATGTGGAACGCCAAGCCGAGGAACTCCGCTTCGACACTGCTGAGGCTTACTACAACTTGCAAAACTCCGACGGACAAGTTGCCATCCGCCAAGCTTCGGTGAGAAATGCCCAGCAAAGTTTGCGGGATGCCGAAGCTTTGGAACGGGCCGGGGTAGGAACCCGATTTGCTGTATTGCAGGCTCAGGCAAATTTGGCTAACGAAGTGCAACAACTGTCAGTTGCTCGTCGCGATCAGCGAGTTGCCCAGCGGCGGCTGGCTGAGATTTTGAATATCAGCCAGTCGGCGAACTTGACGGCGGCTGACCCGGTAGAGCAAGCGGGCTCTTGGAGGCTGTCTTTGGAAGAGAGTATCGTGCAGGCTTTTAAGAATCGCCCCGAGTTGGAACAGCAGTTGGTGCAGAGGGATATCAGCAAGCAGCAGAGGCGATCGATTCAGGCGGGGCGTTTGCCTCAACTGAGTGTTGGGGGTAGTTACAACGTGCTGGGACTAGACCCTGATAACCCCGATCCGTATACTTCTCGCGGCTGGGCCGATGGTTATTCGATCCGGGCGAGTCTGACTTGGAGTATCTTCGACGGGGGCGCGGCGAACGCGAGGGTAAAACAGCGGGATGCTGATATTACGATCGCCGAAAGTCGATTTGACCAACTCCGCAATCAGGTGCGCCGGGAAGTGGAACAAGCTTATTTTGGCTTGGAATCGAGTTTTGAGAATATCGAAACTTCTGAGGCGGGGGTTTTGCAGTCGAGGGAAGCTCTGCGTCTGGCGAGACTGCGGTTTCAAGCTGGCGTGGGTACTCAGACGGATGTGATTCAGGCGGAAACTGATTTGACTAGGGCTGAGAGAAACCGATTGTCGGCAATTGTCACCTACAACCTGGGGCTTTCGTCTCTCCAACGGGCTGTGAGTAATCTTCCGACGAATAACCTCTCGGATGCTCCTTGAGATTGAGTTGGGCCGATTCCCTACGGGATAGCTACGCTTGACGACCTTTAATTACAAAGGCAATTAGACATCGGGTGTTAAACGTCCGACACATTAGTTAATATTTTGTAATAGAGTTCCATGTCAACTGCGTTAGGGAATCGGCAATGGCCAATATCAAGTTTGTGAAGGAAAATCAGGAAGTCATCGCAGCAGACGGAGCCAATTTGAGGCTCAAAGCTCTAGAAAACCGCATCGATTTGTACACATTTTCGGGAAAGCTCATGAATTGCGGGGGCATCGGTCAATGTGGCACCTGCATTGTGGAAATTGTCGAGGGCAGTGAAAATCTGTCGCCCCGCACTGACTTTGAGAACCGCAAGCTCAAGAAAAAGCCCGAAAACTATCGGTTGGCTTGTCAAGCTATGGTCAATGGCCAGGTGAGTGTGAAGACTAAGCCCTAACTGCCAGTGGGCATTGGGCATTGGGCATTGGGCATTGGGCATTGGGCATTGGGCAAAAGGAAATAAAAATTCTTGGATTCTGAATTTTTATTTTTTACCTATTCCACTGTCTAGTGCTGGCTTCTGCTGTATTCAAGTTTGCCTTCTACCTTTGAGTGATATCCTAGTTGTGTGTGTTTTTCTATTTTCCGATAGAGGCGAGCGTCTTCATGGAAGTTAACGATTTAGGGTTTGTGGCAACCATTCTGTTTGTATTGGTTCCCAGTGTTTTTCTAATCATTCTGTACATTCAAACAGCTAGCCGTCAAGGTAGAAAAGATTAGCAACTGCTGCTATTTCTGTCTGGCTTTGCTGCTTGCAAAAAAAAGCGCCAACAGCTTTTTGCTGAGGCGCTTTTTTTGTTAACTGTTGAGTGTTAGCTGGTGACTCTTAACGATGAGATTCTAGCCGACTGTGCGGGCTAGTAAGACGGGACAGTTGGCATAAACTCGCACGTAGTCTGATAGCGAATTTCCCAGGAGTCGATCGATATCCACAAAGTTTTTGGCAACGTTGGGTCGCCGATCCGGGGAACCGATTACCAACAAGTCGGCATTCAAGTCGTCTGCTATCCGACAAATTTCTTCCCCTGGCTTGCCTGTAGCACTCACGCAGCGGTAGCTAACTCCCATTTGTTTGGTTAGTGCTACTGCTGGGGCCAATACAGAGTCTTTTTCAGCACTTGTTGTTAAATCGGTGCTGGATTTTCCCGTCAAATCTTTGGTGACGTGTACTAAAATTATCTCTCCGCCACTGACTTCTTTGACCAAAGATAGCGCAAGCTGTAATGACTGTTTGGCAGATTCTGATTTGTCTACCGCCACCATGACGCGCTTGATTTTTTTGACGTAGATGTCGTCTTTTACTAACAACATCGGTCGGGATGTTAGCTGGAAAACGTACTGGCTGACTGAGTTTTCCAAAATCGATTGCAGCCGTCCGAGTCCCCGGGAACCCATAATTACTAAGTCGGATTGCTCTTCTTCTGCGACTTGGCAAACTGTGGTTTTCGGGTCTCCCTGTTTGAGCCGGGGGTTGACTTTGCTGGGATCTATTTTCAAAGACTGGACTGCTTGTGCTAAAATCTTGCCTCCTTCTTCCAATTTCTCGGCCATGCCATCGGATGTTACTTGGGGCGGCACGACGTGCAAAACGGTGACAGAGGTTTGTTGCAAGGAAGGGATGTCCATCAACATATTAAACATCTCTTCGCACAAGCCGCGACCGGCGACGGCTACTAAAATTTTTTCTATCATGGTTTTGGCGGTAAAAACAGTTGAGTTTTCTTGTGCGACATTAAACTAGGGCGTTGGTACTCTAGTTTCTTACTGTCAAGCATAAGCCTGAAGTTTGTCTTATGATTTGTAGAAATGTAGCGTTTTGGAACGATTTGTAAAGTGTTAGAGAACGATCGAACTCAACCAGAACTCGCACCGGCTGGTGCTATTCAAAATCGGCCCGGGATGGACTCTGAGGGCTGGTTTGAATATTTGGTGCGAGTGTACCCTCACCATACTGACTACAGCGGTGTGGTTTGGCACGGGACTTATATTGCTTGGATGGAGGAAGCTAGGGTGGAAAGTTTGCGATCTCTTGGCATCGAGTATGCAGACTGGGTGGCGCAGGGTTTGGAATTGCCCGTGGTGGAACTTTCGCTGCGCTACCACCGCTCTGTACAAATGGGTCAATCTGTAGCAGTCAGAACGCGGATAGCTGCTAGCGAGGGCGTGAGGCTGCTTTGGGATTACGAAATTCGATCGGCTGAGACTCAGGAGTTATATGTGACAGCACAGGTAACTTTGGTTGGTGTCGATCGCGACAAGGGCAAGATTGTCCGGCAATTGCCACCGGCGCTGAAGGAGGCTTTGACAAGGCTTTCTGTTAAACCTTCAACCTAAGCTGCTGTTAACTATAAAAAATAGTTGGTACAGCCCTAGTAAGTAGAGTGCGTGAATTTTGAGTTATTCCCTTCGCCACCAAAATATTATTTGGTCACGCACTCTACACAACTGCCTTCTGCCTTCATGGGAACTTTTAATAATGTCAAAAAAACTGGGATTGCCAGAGCCAAATATTGAACTTCAGCGCCATATTTTGGAAAAAACCGAGTTAAATTCTGCCTTAACAACTGAAGACAAAACTCTTGTTTCGGGAAAGCCAGACAGTTTAAAAAACGGTGAATTAGCTGACAGTCAAGGCAAAATTTGGGCGATCGTCTCACTGTCAGCGGCGCTGCTAGCGGTGTCACTGGCTGCGATTTTTATTAGGTTGAGCGAACGGGAAATCAGCCCGAATGCTACTGTTTTTAACCGTTTGTGGATAGCAACTGTGGTATTTGGACTATGGAATGGTGCTGATGCTGCGCGCCGCCGAATGTCTGGGGCACAAGTTGAAGAGCGATCGAGCTACACTCTGCAGGATGTGATGCTGTTAACAGCGGTAGGCGTGGTTTCTTCTGCTTCTTTGGGTTTCTGGGCCTGGTCACTGACTCAGACTAATGTCGCTAATTCTACTGTACTGCGAAATTTAACTCCTTTATTTACTACTTTGGGGGGATGGCTGCTGTTGGGGCGGCGCTTTGACAGCAGGTTTTTGGTGGGACTGGCGGTGGCTTTGTCTGGCGCAATTGCGATCGGCATAGACGATTTGCAAACGGCGGGAGACACTCTTTTCGGCGACATTGCTGCTCTTTTATCAGCGATGTTTTATGCAGGAAATCTGCTGATTGCAGAACATTTGCGAACGAAGTTTCCGGCGACAACTATATTGATGTGGCGCTGTTTTATTGGCAGTATCTTGGTTTTGCCACTGGTTCTGCTGGCGGGCGATCGAGTTTTTCCTTATTCTTGGCAAGGATGGCTGGCTGTAATTGGTTTGGCGGTGATTTGTCAAGCTTTCGGCCAGGGACTGCTCATCCACAGTCTCGGTCGTTTGTCGTCGGGATTTGTCGCTCTTTTCCTGCTGCTAGAACCCGTGATTACTGCGATTATTGCCTGGGTGCTGTTTGCGGAAAGTTTGAGCTTGTTTAATTGGTTTGCTTTCTCCGTAGTTTTGGCGGGAATATATTTGGCAAAATCTAGCAGTTCGGCAGATAAAAAATAAAACACACAGGAAAAAAATTAAATGGTTGCAACATCAATTGGCATAAATCGCTGGCATTATGACTTTAGTTTACTGCCTCAATATTTGGAGGTGCTGTTTGCTAAATTGCGGATTGCTGTGGTGTTCGGCGGCGACTGCGATCGCCCTGGTTCTGTGATTTACAAAACTCACAATCCCCGCGCTTGGAAGAGTTACGAAGTCGTTGCCCGCGAGATTGCTAAAGCCTTAGCAGAAATTGGCTTTCAGCAAGTCTTTGTCATGCCTGATGACATGAATTTGCCGGAACAACTCAAACAAAAGAATATCCATTTAGTGTGGCTGAATACTGGCGGAGTCCAGGGCTACAATCCTGTTTGTCACACTCCCGCATTGTTGGAAATGTTGGGAATGCCTTATGTCGGTCACAATCCTTTAAATAGTTCAACTTTAGATAACAAACACGCTTTTAAACGGGAACTGCAATCAGTTGGAATTAAAACCGCTCCGTTTATGACTTGGCATCCTTCTCAAGGAATTTTGCAGCCTAATTTGCATCAGCGTTTTGCCATTGCTTTTGGTGACTATCAAGGGCCGTTTGTTGTCAAACCAGTATCCGGTCGCGCTTCGCTGCACGTTCATTTTGTAGACAAGATTGAGGGTTTATCTCAGGCGGTTTCGGAAGTTCACCGAGACACTCACAATACTGCTTTAATTGAAAAGTATTTGCCGGGACGAGAATTTTGTGTAGCGGTTTGTGGGTATGTTACTTATGCTAAAGGCAGATTTGATAAAAATACAAAACCCTTTGCTTTTTCGACTGTGGAGCGCGTGCTGGAGCCTGACGAACGCATATTTACTTCTATGGATAAAAAAGCGATTACTGCTGATCGAGGACGGTTGATGGGCGGTGAAGAACCTGAACTAAAACAAGAGTTAATTGAGTTAGCTCGAAAAATTTATTGGGAGTTTAGTTTGAACAGTTTGGTGCGGATCGATGTCCGAAGTGATGCTGATGGCTCGCTTTATGTTTTGGAAGCAAATCCCAAACCGGATCTGAAACATCCAGGGGAAAATGTGACGAGTCTAGTAGCTTTAGGTTTGGCGGAATACGGGATGAGTTATAACGATTTAATTTTTAGTTTATTGGCGGATAGGTTGGATTATTTGTTGACTCAGCATATCGAAATTATTCCTCATATTGTGGATTTGCTTTATTAATCCGACTTGCAGGGTGCGCTTCACCTTACCTGTAAACAAAAGGGATTTGTAAAGAAATATAAATTGTTGACCCAAGTGAACACAGGCTGGCAAGTTGTGATAGCTTTGAGTAAGATAGCGAGTTGTGGATGTCCATTTTTTGATCAGCATCAAAAGCACTCAATTTATATTAATTAGATAAAACAAATGGAAGCATTACTTTTATTCATAGGATTTGGAGGCGGGGCATTAGTCTGCTGGCTAATTTTGAATAAGCGAAATTCACGCAATTTGGTGCGGATGCAGGGCTCGCAGGGGGCTATATCGAATTTGGCTGCTCAGTTGGATGCCCGAACTTCGGAATTACGGCAAAAGGTGCAGAATGAAAATCAGCTAAATTCTGAATTGTCCCAGTTACAAAGTCGGTTGGAAACTGTGACTCGCGAGCAAGAATTGTTAACAAATCAAGTGTCGGAAATGGAAGGATTTTTGGCAGGAATTGCCCAGGATCGATCGCAAATTGATGCTCTGATTGCTGATTTGCAGTTTCAGCTAGAAAATGCTCAACAAGCTGAGTCCCAGTTAGCAGAAGTGGCAGAACTTAAAGATCAGTTAGAAGTTGCGGAGCAGGAGCGATCGCAACTTAACGCTCAATTGCTGGAAATGCAAGCAGAGTTAGAGACGGTTGATGCAGAACGTTCTCAATTTCACGCTCTGCTGTCGGAATTTGACAGTCAGTTGGAAACGGCTAGCCAAAGCAGATTGCAGGTACAGTACCAGTTGTCGGAAATTCAAATTAAGTTCGATCGCTCGATTGAAGAGCGGGAGCAACTTCAGTCTCAACTGTCGGGTTTGCAAGCTCAACTGGAATTAGGCGTAGCAGAGCGATCGCAACTGCAATCTCAGTTAGAAACAGCTAACAGAGAGCGATCGTACCTTTACTCTCAAATATCGGAATTTCAAAGCCAAATCGATACAGCTAATCAGGCTCAAAATCAACTGCAATCTCAAGTAGCGGAATTAGAAAATCATTTAGAAATCGTTTATCAAGAACGCTTGCAGCTAAATTCGCAGCTATCCGAATTGCCAACCACATCCCCAGCGGGCGAGCCAGAATCTCCAGAACGTGAAGTAGAGCCTACTTGAGTAGAAATCAAAGGAAAGAAATCCTCAGTACAAACTGGAGAATATTTAGGCAATCGGACATCATATTTACTCCTAAATTCCTAACAATCGAGCGGGATTTACCTTCATCATTAAATCAATTTCAGGTTGAGAAATACCTTCCGACATCAATTTTTTTACAAATAATTTGTAACCTTCCGCCGGCAAAGGATCTGGTTTCCTTCCTAAATCCGTGCTCATAACAAAATGATCCGCTCCGATTAGTTTGATCGCTGCTGCCATCTTACTAATCGAAACTTGATGCCAGTTTTTGTGTCCGTCATCAGCAGCATTTTCTCCCATCAAATCGTTGACAAATGCTAGTTCTAGAAAAGCTCCCATCTGGGCGGCTGTTTGCATATTTTCTAGAGACAAACCGGGTACATCCGCCATTGCGTGGGTAATCAGGATGTTCTTAATTTTGAGAAGGTTGGCTGCACCGACAACCGCCATCACTTCTTCTGAGGAAATATGACCCGTTTCCAATACCAAATTCTCTTTTGCTACAATCTTCAACACCGCTGCTGTTTCCGGTAAAACCTTGCGATTTTCCGCAACTTTAATCCCAATTCCCGACTTATGAAAAACCTGCAAATGATTCTCAGCATCAACCGTTGGCAGCCACACTATTTTACCGTATTTGCCGCCGATGCGGTGCATTGCGTCTACAGCGTCGGGATTAATGCCGCCGACAGCATGATTGAGAACAACTCCTCCGAAAACTTGGATTTCTGGTACTATTTTATTAACCAAAACTGCCCGCGCTGCTGTGCTGGCATAATGATTTTTCAATACAACAGCTTTCATCTTCGCCCTAGCAGCTAATTTCGCTACTGCAAAATCATCCAACCTGCGGGGAATCACATCAGGAGAAGAATGGATGTGAAAGTCGATCGCACCTTCAATAATACTCTCTTGTGAACTTACCAACTGCGACTGTCCGACAGCATAAACTGGCAAAGGAAAGGAAGAGAAAACTAGCCAAAATACCGTTGTTATTCTTATGATGTAAACTGCCGAATTGTAAACCGCCGAATTGTAAACCGCCGAATATAATTCGGGGCTACACAAACGAAGTCCGCCTGCGCGGACTGAAGAGTGGGATTTAAATAATTTATAGAAAAGATTGAATCGCATTTGCTAAAGCTGCTGCATTCTCTTCGTGTATACCCAAAGAACCCGAAATAACTCGCGATTCAACACCCGGTAATTCCCTTAATGCTTCCATTTCAGCCTTTGATTTTGGCGGCGCATTTTCAGCAATTACAACCATCACCGGCACAGGTAATTGGTGAAATTTATCTGTAAATTCCGATCGCACTTTTGCCGGATCTAAACCACCAGTCACAAAGGCAGCGGAACCGTACCGAGCACCGGGTTTTTGCGTCACTTGCCATTTGCTTTGGATGAAATCGGGCGTGACTTTTGCAGCATCGGCGTAAACGTGGCGGCGGTACATCAAACTGAGGAATGACGGCGCAGTGTTGAGTTTGTATAGGAATTGTCCCAGTAAGGGCGATCGTACTAATTCTCTCACCATTCCATGCCACCCGCTTTGCTGTTTGCTCATCGTCGGCAAAGGCCCGCGCCAAGTCGGCGCAGCTAACACAATCTTTGACCAAACATTCGGCTTTGATTGCGCTAATTGCATCGCATAACCCGCAGCGTGACCGGCAGCAACTACAGCAACCGGACGATTAAAAATTGCCTCAACAAAATCCTTGAGAAATTGATGATATAATTGCGGTTGATAGTCGGTTCGCGGGCGATCCGATTCGCCAAAACCGGGCCAATCTAAGCTCACAACTTGAAAGTTAGAAGCTAACAATTCTGCTAAAGGACGCATTTCTTCTCGCGTGGAAACCGTACTGAAAGCAGGCAGTAGCAATACAGGATTTCCCTGTCCTCTGGTTTCGTAAATAACTTTGATTTGCGTTTCTTTCCAATTCCAGATATATTCTTGAACTGCGGCAGGATAGTTACCAGAACCTGATTTTGTTAAATTTGTAGTTTGAGTCATGACTGTTTATTCTTTTAATTTGCTTCGGCTTGCTTGCTCAATTCACAAGCAAGTGCCTTATTTTTCATCATTTGAAAGATGTTGTAAAATCCGTTAGCGCGGGAAGGTGTCAGACTCACATTCAATCCCGTGTCTTGAATAAAATCTGGGGTAATGGTGACTATTTCAGCAGGCGTTAATCCGCTCAAACCTTCCACCAGCAAGCCAACTAATCCTTTGACTAACTGAGCGTCTGAATCGCCTTGATACAAAACTTTTCCGTCTGCCAAATTTGCAGTAATATAAACTTGCGACACGCAGCCAGAAACTTTGTTTTCCGGCAGTTTATCGCTTTCTGGAAATGCTGGGAGTCGCTTGGCATACCACAGCAGTTGTTCGTAGCGCTGTTTCGGATCGGAATGTCGCTGAAAGCGCTGGACGATTTTAGCTAGGGTTGCGGGTAGCGCGGTATTTGCGGACATGATTCACTCGTAGCGGTTTACTTCGTTAATATTATACATTTAATTTTGCCGACGGGTGCGATCGCCTGCTCATCTGCTCCCACTCAAGCCTTCTTCAGGTGAATCGATTATTGTTATTGTAGTTAACGAGTTCGAGCATTCAAAACAGAGGAAATATAGTATTTAGTGCTGTTAATCAAGATTGTGGTGCAATGTAGTGACTCTGCAAAAGATCTGGTTAAAATATCGAGTTTTTCAGGCAGTTGTATTCTTAGGATTGGGTTTGCTATTAACCATCGCCCTTTCGCTTTCTTTTGGTGCGGTGCCGATGAGTGCCGATCAATTGTGGCAAGCATTTCTGCACCAAGGTGATGCTGTCAATCAAACGATTTTCTGGGAATTGCGTTTGCCCAGAGTTGCGGCAGCGATGACAGTTAGTGCGGCTTTAGGAATGTCGGGGGCTTTGCTGTAAGGTTTGCTCCGCAACGGTTTAGCTGATCCTTTTGTATTAGGAATTTCGGCGGGTGCGGGGTTGGTTGCGATTACCATGCTGACTTTGGGAATATTTCAAACTTGGGTGCCTTTGGCGGCTTGGATAGGTGCTATTTTAACTTCGATGCTGGTCTACTTTTTGGGAAAAACTAAAACGGGGATTTCTGTGGAACGTTTGGTTTTAGCTGGTGTGGCTGTGAGTTCTCTGTTTGGGGCAATACAAACTACACTGTTGCTGTTAGCTGAAGACAGCCGTTTGCAAGCTGCTTTGAATTGGTTGATCGGCAGTTTTAACGGTCGCGGTTGGTCGGATTTGCAGGTGGCTGCACCTTATATTTTGGCTGCTTTTCTGTTAGGATGTTTTTTGGGCAGAGCGATAAATTTGCTGGCTTTGGGCGACGATTTAGCTGTTGGTTTGGGGGTTTCGCTGGTACGATCGCGCTTATTGATTGGCGGAGTTGCTACTCTGCTGGCTGCTAGTGCTGTCAGCATCGGCGGATTGATTGGTTTTGTGGGATTAGTTGTGCCTCACGGAGTGCGTTTGTTGGTTGGTAATGATTATCGGTTTGTGTTGCCTATGAGTGCGATCGGCGGTGCTTGGGTGTTGACTTTTGCTGATTTTTTGGCTCGTTTGGGTGCCGTAGAATTGCCTGTGGGTACGGTTACGGCTTTGTTGGGTTCTCCGCTGTTTGTTTGGCTGCTTTATCGGCGTTCTAGTCAGTAGTCATCAGTCATTAGTCATTAGTCACTCGCGCTTCAACTGTCAACTGTCAACTGTCAACTGTCAACTGTCAACTGTCAACTGTCAACTGTCAACTGTATCTTATGTCTTTAGAAATTCAAAATTTAACTGGTGGTTACGGCGAAGTTGCGATCGCCCATAACATCACTTTATCTTTACAACCTGGTGAGTGGTTGAGTCTCATCGGTGCCAACGGTTCTGGTAAGTCTACTTTCTTGAAGTTAGTTAGCCGCATCCTAACTCCGCAGCAAGGAAGTGTGTTGCTTGATGGCAAAGCAATTCATACTCAACCTGCGGCTGTTGTAGCTCAAAAATTAGCTATTTTGCCGCAGCAGCAAACAGTACCGGAAGGTTTGACGGTACGGCAATTAGTTAGTTTAGGACGTTTTCCTCATCAGGGTTGGTGGCAGTGGGAATTGAGCAAGGAAGATGCAGAAAAGGTGGAAGTTGCTATCAGTCAAACGGGGATTGAGAAATTTCGAGATCGCCCTGTCGAACAACTCTCAGGAGGCGAACGCCAGCGCGCTTTTCTCACCTTAGCTTTGGCTCAAAATCCGCAAGTTTTGCTATTAGATGAACCTACTACTTAGATATTTGCTATCAGTTGCAATTGTTAGAACTGCTTAATCAACTCAATCAAAAACACAAATTGACGATTATTACGGTGCTGCATGAAATTAATTTAGCTGCTAGGTACAGTTCGCGGATTGCTATGTTAAATAAAGGAGAACTTTTTTGTGTAGGAACTCCGGCACAAGTTTTAACTCCTGATAATTTAGCTGAGATTTTTGGCTTAGAAGCTATCATTTTAGAAACTTCTGTAGGCTTGCAGATTTGTGCGATCGATCCTACTATTCACACTTAATAAATTTATACTAAATATAAACTTCTGCTCGCACTAAGTGCTCTATTTATTCATAATTATTTCTATTAACTGATTGCCGCAATCCGGTGTTCTATCTGAGTGCCAAAGGCTTTAAACTATTGCCTAGTATTGATTCCCAAGGGTGGAATAAAACTTAAGAGATACTTAAAAAATCCGTATTCAGGCAAGAAAGGCGGTTTTTTATACAAAATCTACCGTAAACTATTGATATTTAAATCATTAAGCGCTAAAGTGCGATCGAACTTCCCGTCAATTCTGTCTCAACCTGGCCTAAACTTGCAGTAACTCCCGCCTAAACTATGTACAAAACTTTGTTTTCTCGTACCGCTATCCTGTTGCTGAGTTTAGCATTTACCGCTTGCTCCGCTGTTACTTCACCCCAAATTCAGCAATCAACTCCTGCTGGTTCGCCAGTTAATCAACCACAAACAACTAACAGTGAATCAGCACAAAAAGTTGTAGCTTTAACACCTTTAACCGCCGATATTATCCATCAACTCGATCCAACCAAACTTGTAGGAATTCCCGGCAGCAAATTAGTCAGCAGCAACCCCAAATTTACAGGAATTACCGCAGTAACTGCCGAACGTACCCCTCCCAATTTGGAAAAAATCATCGCATTGAAACCGGATTTGGTGGTAGGTGCGTCGAGATTTCACGACCAAACAATGCAAAAATTGCAACAGCTTGGAATTAAAACTTTACTGACTCAAGTTGATAGCTGGAAATCCCTAGAAGAGTTAACAACCACTTTAGCTAAATCCCTCAATACGAATCCCGAACTTCTGTTAAAATGCTACCAAACATTTTTAGCAGACATCCCAAATCAAAGCCCCGACACTTTAGTTTTGGTAAGCAGACAACCGATTTTATCGCCAAATCAAAGCAGTTGGGCTGGAGATTTGCTGGGTAAGTTTAACGTGAAAAATGTCGCAGCCCAATTGCAAGGAGATAGCCCCGTTTGAGGCTACGTGACGCTTTCAGCGGAAAAGGTTTAGAGGCTAATCCTGAAGTTATCATTTTAGTCGATCGGGGAGAAGGAATTTTAGACCAATTTAAATCTGATTCATTTTGGAATAAACTAACAGCAACGGTAGTCCTGCATAGTCAGTATAATTAATGGTTTTAAGTGATAGATAAACTGGCGTTATACTCATGAATAAAATACAAAATAGCTCCAATATGATTGGAGATTTTTTTAGAGAAAGAAAGAGTCTTTCTCCCCAATCGAGATATTCTTTGTCTCAGGGTATTATTAAATCTTTCTATATAGTTTTTCTGACCAGTATCCTTTCCTACAGCTCTGTGTCTTTTTTTAGAAAAAACTATTCCGTAAGCACTCCAAAAGTCTGTATAACTGACAGCACATTGACGATAAACTGCCGGTAGAGAATCCCACAATCCCCTCGCGCCAGCTTCATCTCTTTTACCAATATATACTCCTACAATCTCTTTAGCCAACACATCAATTGCTAACCAAATCCACTGCTTGTTACCCTTGTCTCCTACAAATGACCACATTTCATCACATTGAATAGTTAGCTTTCCCTTTTTTTTCGACTTCACTTCCACTTGTCTCTTGACGGCTCCTAACTTTTTATTAACATAGTATTGTAGCCACCTTGGGGAAACTCCGGTAGCCCTAACAATTCCAGCCAGAGATATTTTTTCTAATAAAAGTCTATCTATTAACTCTCTTGTGTCTTCCGAAATCGGCTGATGTCTGGGAGCTATCACAAATTGTCTGGCACAATCTCGACATTTAAAACTTTGTTTGCCAGTGTGAGTGTGACCATTTTTTACAATATATTGAGAGTCGCACCTGGGGCATTTCATAAGCTAAAAGTTAAGGCAGATTGAGTAAGTAAATTATAACAGTTTTTCCTGACTATGCAGGACTACCTTTTGCTGTTTGTCCGGGATCGGAAGTATGCTAGCAAAAAAACCGGCTTTCTGAGTGCGATCGTTGATCTTGCCATCCCGCTTCTGTTTCAAGCCCTAGATAAGGTTTTAGGTATTTTCCGGCGTTCGAGGGCAAAAAATCGAAGAAATCGAAATCGACGTTTCAATCCCTGATAGGGTTTTAGGTATTTTCCGGCTTAATGATACTATGGGAAAAAGAGTAAAAGATCGTTTCAATCCCTGATAGGGTTTTAGGTATTTTCCGGCTGCTGCTTTCTGCTCTTGATTTCCGCCAGTAAATCGTTTCAATCCCTGATAGGGTTTTAGGTATTTTCCGGCATTAAAGATATCCCTAAACTTGCGGCTGCCATTGTTTCAATCCCTGATAGGGTTTTAGGTATTTTCCGGCTTACTATGGAATGGATGACTTTAATTGTTGATTACGTCGTTTCAATCCCTGATAGGGTTTTAGGTATTTTCCGGCTTACACCGGTGGCGCGTGGAAAATTGTCTGCCGGACAACTGGTTTCAATCCCTGATAGGGTTTTAGGTATTTTCCGGCTGCCCGTTCCAGAAGCCTTGCTGTATTTGGTTTTCAACGTTCATTTGCGTCTGTATTAGCAAAAATACCATTTCAGCCTCCGGCCTGTCAATACCCTATTTAGACTTTCCCCCTCAAACCCTTATCAGATGAAGGCTTCAGCAATTGCGTCTGCCGTTTGCCCCAGGAATCAGCCTCAAACCCTTACAGAAATTGGATTACAGCCGACAAAATTAACCCCTCGAATTTTACACCCAGTAACAGACGCAATTTTCCCAAAAATATAGGTCGCCCCCAAAACCCGCAGACAGCCACAATTCTCTCCATAATTATAAGCTGTCGAGCAAAATAGATCAGAACCCTTAAACTTCAAACCATGACCCAAACCTTAATTCCCGTAATACTTGCCGGCGGTAAAGGCGAACGCTTCTGGCCCCTCAGCCGCAAGCAGCGCCCCAAGCAGTTTTTGAGTCTCGACGGTAGCGGCAAGAGTTTGCTGCAAGCTACAGCGGAAAGACTATTAACATTAGGTAACGGCTGGGACGATTTGTGGGTGGTAACGTCGGAAATGTTGGCTGCGGGAGTCCGGGAACAGTTGCCGCTTTTACCTCCTGAGAATTTGCTGGCGGAACCGGAGGGCCGGGATACTGCGCCTGCGGTGGCTTGGACTGCTATAGAAACTGCCAAGCGTTACGGTGAGGATGCGGTAGTGGGTTTTTTCCCGGCGGATCACTGGATTGGGGAACCGGAGGAGTTTGTCAAGACTTTGGAGGCGGCGGCGGATTTGGCGAGAAATCAGGATGCGATCGCCACTTTGGGAGTCAAGCCGAGTTATGCTTCCACCGGCTACGGCTACATCGAACAAGGCGAGGAAATTGGCAGTTTTGGCGGTTTTCCGGCGTATCGGGTGGCGAGATTTACGGAAAAGCCCGATCGCACAACTGCGGAAGAATTTGTAGCCAGCGGCAAGTTTAGTTGGAACGGCGGAATTTTTGTATTTCGAGTTGGAACAGTCTTGACAGAATTGCGAAATCATGTACCGGAAATGATGGCAGCTTTGGAAACAAAAGGCGCGCAGGCGTACTCGGAATTACCCAAAATAAGTATCGATTACGCTTTGATGGAGAAGACGCAAAAGGCTTGTGTTCTGCCCGTAGGCTTTAGCTGGGACGATTTGGGTGATTGGAATGCGATCGGCCGTTTGCTGCAAGGAGATCAGCCGAATGTTGAGTTAGCAAAACACGTCGGAATTGATACCAAGGGCGGCATTTTTTATGCAGCAGATGAGAATGAAGTCATCGTTACTATTGGTTTAGAAGATGTGGTAGTTGTCAGAGATGGGAATGTGACTTTGATTGTGAAAAAGGACAGGACGCAGGAGATTAAACAGGTAATCAAGGTATTGGGAGAAGATGAAAAATTGAAAGATTTATTGTAAGCAACCGAGGACACGGCAATGCCGTGTCCCTACCCCAAAATAATGATTAATTATAGGGAAACGGCACTGGCGTGTCCTGATTTCTAAAGCTGAGTGCAACTTTTAGCCGCCGCCGCCTGTTGCTGGATCAGTCTAGCCGTTTTACCAACAGGTTGGGAAACTGTTAAATTCGATGTCGCTGACCGCTGAGCCAACAACTGAGATGGTGGCTCTAAACTGATATTTTTAGGCTGTTTCTCTGCCCTTTTCGTCGAAAACTGCGGCGCTGATTGCAAAAACTTTTCGATCGGAATTCCCCAACTCGATCGCACCATTAGCTCCCGCATTGGTTCACAGGGTTTCGATCCGTCCTGAAACACATAAGGATCTCCCCAAAGTGGATAAGCGTGCATTCCGTTCACAGCGACCACCTCGCCGCCAAAATTCAGCACAGGACCACCGCTCATGCCTTTTTCAATCTGATTGTCATAACCCAGTTGATAGCCGTCTTCGAGGGATTTTTCAGGTATTAGCGATACTCGTCCGGCAGTGAATTTCCATCCGGCTGAATTTGACTTGTCAGCCTCAAAAGGAAACCCGGCAGCATATACTTTATCCCCTTCTTTAACCGTTAAAGAACTGCCCAATACACCTATTTTGTATTCTAATTTGGTACTTGTAAACTGCAACAGTGCTAAATCTTTGCCTGCAAATTGACTTGCTAAATATCGCGTGGCGGAGTAAATTTTACCGTCGGGAGTTTGGATGCGATATGTTTTTCCTGACTGCAATACATGATCGTTTGTGATCGCAGTATAAACTTGTGCTTGCCGCTGAATGATAATCCCCGAACCCCAACTATCTCCAGAAAGCACTTTCACCGTAATTGAACGAGCTTTTTGAAGCATCGCTTTTTCTAATAAATCTCCCGCCCTCTGGGGAATGAATTCTCCCTGGTTCTTCCCTGACAATGGTTTTACGGGTTTTGCAGGCAAATTCAGCGGTTGAGTGGCTGGCGACTTCACAGGTGGCTTGCCTAGTTGAAATATAGATCTTTGAGGTTGCTGCGGTAAATTTGTGCGGACAATTTCTGCAACAGAGAAACCTCGATTGTGTACTTGAACTGCCACTCCGGTTAACAAACCAGCAGTACAAGTTAAGAAGGCTAGGGAAACCCAATTCATTAAAGTTACATAATTAGAAGGAAGAAGGAAGAAGGAAGAAGGAAGAATGCTTATAGCGTTTCCTTAGCTGATCAGGTACAACCAATCCTTATCCATTAAGGGTTTTAGCTCTAAAAATGTACCTCACTTGACTGAGAAACGCTATATACAGTAAGTTTTCAGATAGCGAAACCTAACACCTTATTTTAAATGAAGAGTTGGGCGAAGTGAAACCTAGGGTTCGTGACCTTAACCCAACCTACATATTTTGGATTTTACTCCATTGAGAACCACTATATTACCAAACAGGACTATCAGATTGCGAATTTGGCTGTTCTTCTACAGCAGCTTGTTTTAGATATTCGCTCATATCTATATAAACACGAGACGTACTTTCATTTAGCGGCCCAGAGGCGCGGACGCGCACATCAAGTAAATTGTTTAATACTTGACTGGGATCGCTCCCTCGTTTTAGGGTGAACAGCAATCCAGTACAATCTCCTTCTACTCGATCGGCAACGCAAACTACTTGCTGGTTGTTCATAATACCAGTAGTCAGGTAGTTCAGTTTTCCATTTCGGAAGTATTGCTGAAATCTTGCTGATACTTCAAGACAGCGCCGTTCTGGACTGTAGCCTGCATCACGGAAACGATCGGAAGTCCACCGAATCACGGGTACGTCACCCCGATTAGTCCGAGCAATGGTTGCGGGAGCGCCGTTGCTCGTACCGCAGACAAAGGATCTGGTTTGAAGGCGGGTTTGAGCGCTAGCATGAGTCCCGATCGCACTTGCTGTAAGTGCGATCAATCCAGCGGCAATAATCGATCTCAATAGCTGGTGTTTTTCAATCATTATCACAACTCCTTGTGTTCAAAATTAACAGTTAAAAACTTCAAGTTAGAAACAAGAACTTTATTTAATTCTCTCTTCTAAATCTCTAGTTTTATGCCTTGAAAAATTACCATTCTTTTTCGGAAACGGTCGGGTTATTGGTTAGAGACTCAGGATTTCCTGACTGGATATTGCTCATATCCACCGGCGACGTACCCGGACGGCAAATCGGCTTCCCCTGAACGTAGAGGGGATCTGGCGGGCGGATGTTGCTGGCTTCATCGGTTTCGCAGACGATCGATACTGTGACAGGATTATTATTAGTAGCAGTTTCCGTCAAAAACACCGCTCCCACATAGGCTTTCTGGCTGGGGTTCAGAGGAATAGCATAGTGATATGCTCCCCTAGTAGTGGTGTGAATGGCAAAGTTGAACTTCGACATCGGAAGTTGAATGTTAAAAGAGCGTTGGAGCAAACTGACAGTACCGGTAAATGCACCGTTGCGCGTGCGGAAGGTTTGCTGGCCGCGAATTAAGGCTTGAATTGCTGATTCCGCTCCTGGCGATGCAGCTTGTCGCACCGCTTGAGGTGCGGGCTGAATGCGCGGCTCTGGTGTTGGCGCAGGTGTGGGTGTTGGTTGTTTTGCTTCTAGGGAGTTATTGGGTGCTGGACGTGTTTGGGGAACAGTCGGGGCGGGCTGCTGTGGCTTCACTCTGGCAACTTGGTTCCTCGGCAAAGATATTCCCAGTCCGCTGTTGAGTGCCATTTGGAACCCATCTTCATTCGCTGATGCTCCACTTAGAGATGCTGCTTTTTGAGCATCTTCATTGGCTCCTTCGCTGTCCCCGACTATGAGGCGCACTTCGCTGCGGCGGTTGTAGCCAACCGGGCTGTTGGGATCTAGGCGGATGGCTTGGGCTATGTCAGCGTTGGCTCCTATGTAGTCTTTGATTTGAGCTCGGCTGACACCCCGCAGTCCGTAGGCATCTGCAAAGCTAGAATTGATTTGGATAGCTCGATCGAAATCGGCGATCGCTTCTTTATGATTTCCCAATTGAGCGTTGCTAGCGCCACGAACGCGGTGAGCTTCGGCTAATTGGGGATTATTTTGAATAGCTTTGATCGCATTTTCTAGAGCTGCTCTGTAATTTTTTTGAGCGAAGTTTGCGTAAGCTAAACCGTTGAAAACATCGGCCGAGTTTTGATTGAATCGCATTCCTTGGCTGAAGTCTGCGATCGCCCCTTGATAATTTTGCCGTTTGAGTTTTTCTTTTCCCTGTTCGGCGTAAGCTTTAGGAGCGAGTTCGACAAAGGTGTTGATGGGAATTCCCAAGTTTACCCAAGCTTTAACTACTTGATCTTCTGTGCTCCCCTCTGTACGTCCGTGAATGCCAATCACACGGCCACGAAGATCGAGAATCGGCCCTCCGCTCATGCCCTGACGAGTTGGGTTTGTATAGATTAATTCATAGCCATCATTAACCCGTTCGCGAGCAGAAATTTGTCCTGCTGTCATCTGACGGATCTGTCTTGTAATAGTTTCGCCCGGTTTTGGCCAGCCGGAAACGTAGACTTGTTCTCCGACTGTGACTGTTTTAGAATCTCCCAATTGTGCTATCTCGTAATTGTTCGAGCTGACAAAAGGCACGATCGCCAAATCGACTCCCGGTAATTGGATAATGTTGTTGCTGTCCACCTGGTAGGACGTGCGATCGGGCGCGACAATTTTTGATTCGCCTCCTCCGGTTGTTACGTGTTTGGCAGTCAGTACATAATAGGTACTGCCTTCTCTAGCAATAATTATCCCTGAACCCTGATTTTGTCCTTCGATTAATACTGTAATTTTCTCCGCAATTTTGTTGACTTGTTCTGCTGTTTGTGCTAAAGCATTTTGCGTCTGTACGATCGCTATTGTTGCACCGATCAGCGCTGCTGAAAGTCCGTATTTAAACTTAATTGTCATAGGATGCTCCGTGTTTAATCTTAAGGAATAATTTTTGATTTTGAGCGACCTACTCATCGACATAATTTTCACCACAAAGGACGCTCCGGCTCAGGTTCGCCTTTGATGCTACCGGGAGATGCGGGAGTCGCGAAAATATTTCGATCGCCTGGAACTGCGACTGTTGCGGGAAATCCGTTTAGCCAAACATTCATCTGAATATAAACAGGAAATCCTGGCACTTTTTCATGGGATTTGGAAAGTTGAGTGTCCGAACCCCAAAGATGTGGCAATTGCTCATACAAATCTCTTCCTGATTCAGAATTAAACACCTTTTCTGCCGAGTAAATACCACATTGAATGATGGTGCAGCCAGCTAATAGCTGGCTGCCATCAGTAGGTTGAACGCAACTTATTTGCAGTTTTTCAGCCATTTGTTCGCATTGCGATCGAGAATTAATTCCTAACACTTGCAATTCCTCGGATACCCACCTAATTACAGGTATATTGCTCTGGGCTGTTTGAGCTATAATTGCTGGCTCGTCATTAATTATACCGCAAAAAAAAGTTAATTCTTGAGCGTGGCTGACACTACTAAAACTAATTGTGCTTGCCAAAGTAAATGCTAATTTTGTGGGAATTGAACTTAATACTTTAAGTTTCACCAATCACCTCCTTTTCCCTAAACAACTGTCTCATATTTCACGAAACGAAATTTGACATTTTTTTTGAGTAGGGCGGTTTTTTTCAAGAAGTCATCAAGAACTTATTACTTGCAGAGCACTTTGCTCCCTTCTACCCGCCACTACCAATCAAAACTCATCTTAAAAAAGTGGGTTGCTACTATCAGAACCCACAGACTGCGGGGATGCAGATTCGGTAGGTTGGGTTTGGATATATTCGCCCATATCGATGTAAAGTCGATCGTTCATTTCGACATCTACTCGGCTAGAGTTCGCGCTTTCGTTGAGCGAATTTGTGCTAGCTCGATCGCGCAAATTCAACAGGCGTTTTAATGTGTCTCGCGCATCGCTGCCCGGTTTAATTGTAAATAACAAGCCGTTGTTGGGCAAGTCGCGGGCACAGTCGCCACCCTTAGTGTGGGCAACGCAAACTACAGGTTGTCGGTTGATAACTCCTGTTGTCAGGTATTTGAGCATTCCTGCTTTGTGATACTGTTGAAATCTGCCAGATACCAGTTCGCACCGGCGCTCAGCATCGAATCCAGAGTCTGAGAAACTATTAGAAACCCACTTAATTACTGTGACATTGCCTTGTGGTCTTTGCAAAATAGTTGCTGGCTGACCTCCACTTTTGCCACAGACGAAGCCTGTGGTTTGGGCGGCTGTCGGACTGCTAGCGACAATAGTGGTAGCAAAGGCGATCGCAGATGCAGTAATTAGCGATATCCGTGAGTGAAGTTTCATTGGCAATTTTATTCCTTATTTATTTGATGGATTTCTGGGAGGGAAATGATTGCTGATTCTGGGTAGATATGAAATCAAGGCGACTTGTCCCAGCGAGTTTGGGAATGGATAACTGACTCGAAGCAAACATCCTGATTCAACCTGCTATCGCTGTCGAGTGACTATTTTTGTATATCTGCCTGTTGAGTGTAATTATAAAGCAAAACTTAGAAATCAAATTTAAAGATTTAGGCAAGAACAGGACTGATATCAAGTCCGGTTGACTACTTATAAATACTGTAAAGGCATTGAACACTTGTACTGATCGTAATATTACGCAGTTCGTCAAATCACAAATCTTAAATCCCAAATCTCAAATCCCAAATCCCCAATCTAAATTAGAAGAGGGGTTTGTCGTCTTTAGGAGTTGGAGAATTGGGGAGAGAGGGCGAAGGTTTTGGTGCTGGTGCGGGTTCGGTACCATCAGGTGAGAATCTAAAAAGGTCGTCTTGAGCAGTTGGTGTTACTTCGGGGCTGGAGGCTTCGGGGCTGGAGGCCTGGCGGATGGAAATTTCAATGTCTTGAATTTGACGATCGCACTCTGCTAAATGAGCTTTCACTTTGTCAGCAACGAAGGAATCGGAAGCAATTGCTTTGAGTTTGTCTGCAGCTTGAGTCCACACAGCTTTCTGTTTTGATAATTCGGTTTCTTTTGGCGCCTCGGCTGTGATCGCAAGAGCTTCTTCTAATTGTTTCTGAGCTTGTTGTTCTCTTGTCAAATGTGCTTCCATCGCCGTCAACTCGCTTTGATAGGAAGGCAACAGCTTTTGGGCATCGGCGTATACTTTGGCCGTTGGCAGAATGCTGGATAGTTGGTCGATCGCGTTTTTCAGGCGATCGCGAGCCGTCTGCAATTCTTGGTCTGTTTGAGCATTTTGCCCTAAAACACGAGCATCAGCAGCCTGTTTGACGGCGCTGCTGTAACTTTCGTTAAAGGGTTTATCCGCAGCACAATTATTCAGAGCGCCGCACAAAAAACCGATGCGAGGCGACTCCAGACTGGCAATCGTACCTACTAGCAGCAGAGTTGGCAGGAGAATCAGGGCGATCGTTTTCCTAGATGGATTGCCAGTATTTTGATTCCGATGAGAATTTACAGGCTGGTATGGATTGCCTGTATTTTGACTCTCAGTAGAAAGTTGAGTCGGAGGTAGTCCAGGAGCGGAACTCACTTCAGTTTTTGATGAACTCATAATAGTTTTTCTTTGTGTTTGGCTGTTATCGAGAGCATTTAATACTTCTCTCGCAGACTGATAGCGATCGCTCGGTTTCTCCTCTAACATCTTATCCAGTATCATCCCCAGTCGATCGCTAACATTCGCAGCCCTCGAAGAGGAGCGCCAATTCCACTCCGAATTATTCATCAAATCCTTCGGTTCTTTACCAGTCAGCAAAACAATCGCCGTCACAGCCAAAGCATAAAGATCGCTGTTGGGATAACACTCGCCGCCCCGCAACTGTTCCGATGGAGCATAAGCTCCTTTTCCCACATGAGTAGATTGGTTTGAATTCCCAGTTGTGCCTAGCTGCGTCTCCGCATATTTAACCACACCGAAATCAATCAAAACTGGCTGTTGCTTGCCATTTAGCAGCATAATATTGTCCGGGGAAATATCTCGGTGAATAATCCCTTTTCCGTGAATATATCCGAGAACATCCAGAAGATTCCGCAGCCATTGAATAATCTCCTTTTCTGAAAATTTTTGACCTTCCAGTAGTAAATCCCAGTAAGTTTTACCATTGACAAATTCCTGCACAATAAACAAGCGCCCATTGTCATCAAACCACTCCAGAAACTCCGGAATGTGGCGGTGCTTAAGGTCGGATAAAATTTTTGCTTCTCGCTCAAATAGTTCGCGAGCTTTTCGCAATTCCTCTGGCTTAGTATTGCTGGGAGCAAACTCCTTGAGAACGCAGTTATGTTTTTTTTGTTGATCTAACGCTAAATAAGTGCGACCAAATCCACCTTGACCCAGAATTCGGTCAATTAGATAGCGATTTTTAATCAAAGTTCCAGCCGATAGTTCTGGTAATATCACTATTTACTAATCCTGCTTCTATAGTTCCTCTCTCGATCGAATTAATACCAATATGCTATAAATTTGTAGTAACTCATATCTTACACCCTTTTCAAAAAATTGTAGATACTGTCTTGACAAGTCAAGGGGTAGCGATCAAATAACTGGGGTCGAAAGGCTTTTGGGATTTTAAAATCCCAAAAGCTAAATGGACTAACTTTCGCATCAGCGCACCAATCACCTGCATTTTGACCTTGCCGCGACCCAACAATCGCTAGACGAGTAGCTTTGAGCAAGGGATTATAACGCATCGCCACCACCGCAGGCAGATACAAGGCTTTTCGCAGTCGGACGTTTCCCGTAAGTAAGTCGGCGCGAAAAAACGGGGAGCATGTCACTTTTGCGACGAGTATAAATACTCATCAAGACCAGAATAACTGTTTTAGCTATCATCAGTAAAATAGGCGATAATTATCATGTCTCCCCACTTGAGATAGAATCATGACACCCGAACAACAACAGGCAATTAAAACACATGTAGATGCTCTTTCTGCCATCCTGTATGCTGATTGTAATCCTGAATCCTTGCAGACATTAGAAGATATTGAACTCGCAGTCAGAGAGCAAGTTTTGACTCATGTGACACCGCATATCGGATTTTTTTTATCTCAGAAGCTAGCGGTACAAAAGCAGGAAGAATAAAGACATTAAAAAGTACTCTAGTACAGCTCGGCGTAAGTAGACAGACTATTTTTGTGGTAGAATAACATAGTTAGCTTAGACCCGTTTTGGTAGGTGATCAAGGAGTCATATATGCCCTTATTAATGCCTAAAACATTAAATTTAAGCGATGGCGAGCGTCATCAACTTCACCAGTTGATCAAGAGACACAACACGCCGCAACAGCTAGTGCTACGAGCCAAAATAATTCTCATGGCATCAGATGGTCAAAACCATCGTGAAATAGCCCGAAGCCTAGAGATTAACCTGCAGATGGCTAGTGAAGGGGCGAAACCGATGGTTGGAGAGCGAGGGAAAAGACTTATCGATTTTGCAAAAATTACAAGATCAAGAGCGTGTTGGTGCACCAGCAAAATTTAGCATGGAACAAGTAACCGAGTTATTTGCACTCGCCTGTTCCTCACCGTCCGATTATGGACGACCAATAAGTCATTGGACTGCGAGAGAACTGGCGGAGGAAATCATGAAACAAGGCATTATTGAAAGTATATCCGTCCGCCATGTTGGCAGATTAGAAGAAGCAGAACTTAAACCACACGCCTCGCGCTACTGGTTAACCCCCCCCTGTGGATGAAGAATTTGATGAAAAAGTCAAAGATATTACCGACTTATATCTGACTGCAATTGAACGTGCTCAACAAGGAGAACACACAATATCGGTTGATGAAATGACAGGAATTCAAGCTATTGAACGTCTCGAAAAAGACTTGCCAATGCTCCCCTGGTAAAGTTGCCTGAAGAGAGTTTGAATATATTCGTCATGGTACGCAGACCCTGATAGCTAATTTCAACATTGCGAATGGTAAGATTATCGAACCAACTTGCGGAGATTCGAGAGCAGAATCCGATTTTCTACTCAATATTCGTCACATCATTGAAACTGACCCGATGCCCAAAAATGGCATCTGATTATGGATTGTCTGAATACTCACCAATCTGAATCACTGGTGCGTTTGGTCGCCGAAAAAGAAGGTTTAGATATCGACCTCGGTATTAAGGGGAAAAGCGGCATACTTAAATCCATGAAATCCCGCGCTGTTTTTTTAAGTGACCCAACACATCAAATTGTTTTCCATTACACACCAAAACATTCTTCGTGGCTTAATCAAATAGAGATTTGGTTCAGCATTTTGGTACGGAAATTACTCAAAAGAGCAAGTTTCACCAGTCAGTACGATCTGAAAAATCGCATCCTCAATTTTATCAACTACTTTAATCAAACAATGGCCAAACCTTTTAAGTGGACATATAAGGGTAAAGTCTTGGCTGTTTAATAGTCTGTTTATTTGTGCCGAACTGTACTAGCCCGATCGCTCCGATATTTTGCCAACTCAGACCGAAAGCATCCAGGATACAAGCCCCCGGATTCATCCGTGGAGAAATAAAAAACCTGTATCCGATAAACAAGCCCCCGAATTTATCCGTGGGGTCAATGCTTCAATTCTAAAATCTAAAATCTAAAATCGATTGACTTGTTCGAGTCGTGCCGGAGGCAGAAGCCTGTCGCTACAACGATAGGATTAGGTTGATGCGGGCCCCACTGGCGATCGCTCCTCACAAACAGCACGGCCAGTACGTCTTTAAGGCTATGGCTTGGTAGGATTAGTAGGACGAGAGGAAGTGGATAAAATGAGCGCTAGCAGCAATTCAACTGAAATTAAGTTCGGAACCGATGGGTGGCGGGGACTGATTGCCCATGACTTTACTTTTGCCAACGTGCGAAAAGTCACCCGGGCGATCGCCAGTTACCTAGAAACCGCTTACACAAAAGACCGCCCAGTTCTAGTCTCCTACGATACCCGCTTTCTGGCAGACGAGTTCGCCCGCACGGCGGCTGAAGTATTGGCAGATTTGGGATGGACTGTGAAAGTGGTCGATCGAGATTGCCCCACACCAGTCATCGCCTACAGCGCCAAGCATCTCAACTCCGCAGGAGCCCTGATGTTCACTGCTTCCCACAATCCCGCACCTTACTGCGGCATCAAATACATCCCCGACTACGCCGGCCCGGCTACCCCGGAAATTACTGATACAATTGTGGCAAATATTGCTGGTGCTTCTGATGCCCCGGCGAAAGGCAGTCACAACGATAAAATTTCCACTTTTGACCCGAAACCCGAATATCTGAAGTTTCTTTATACTTTGATCGATGTGGAGCGGATTCGCTCTGCTAAGTTGAAGGTGAAGTACGACGCTCTTTATTCGACTTCTCGCGGCTATCTCGACGGGGTTTTGGAACACTGCGGCTGCGATGTCGAAAGTTTTCACACCTACCGCGACGTGCTGTTTGGCGGCGGAATGCCCGAACCCAAGGGCGAACAGTTAGTCGAGTTGGTGGAAGCTGTTAAAAAGGATTCGGCTGATTTAGGTTTGGCTACCGATGGCGATGCCGATCGCTTTGGTATTGTTGATGAGTTGGGAAATGTCTTGACTCCAAACACCGTGCTGTTGCTGTTGGCCCGCCACTTGGTTAAGAATAAAGGCTTGACTGGGGCGATCGTCCGTACAGTTGCAACTACCCACTTGCTGGACAATTTGGCCGCCAAATACGGTTTAACAATCTACGAAACCGCAGTCGGCTTTAAATACATCGGCGAAAAAATGCGGGAAACAGCGGTACTCATCGGTGGCGAAGAGTCTGGCGGTTTGAGCGTTTTGGGTCACATCCCCGAAAAAGACGGGATTTTGGCTGATATGCTAGTTGCTGAGGCGATCGCCTATGAAGGCAAACCGCTTTCTCAGCTAGTCGAAGAAGCCATTAAAGAAGCCGACGGCCCCCTCTACAACAAACGCTTGGACTTGCACCTAGATGACGCGCACAAAGCAGCCATTTTGGACTCTTTTACCAAGAATCCCCCGACGGAAATAGCGGGTATTGGTGTTAAGGAAATCGGCCGCAAAGACGGGATTAAACTTTATCTTGAAGACGGCGGTTGGGTATTGCTGCGGCCTTCGGGAACCGAACCCCTGATGCGCGTTTACATGGAAACAAATTCTGTGGAAAAAGAAACCAAAGTTGCCGAATACATGGAAAAGGTAATTTCCCAGTTAGAACCTGTTTAAATTTCCACCTATTCCAACGCGGGGTTTTTCTCTACCGCTTGAGATTGTGAGGTGCCCGCGGAGCACCTCACGTCTTTTTGATAACTCTTGCAGATATTCTGAACATTAATCATCGATAATGGTCAGCTAGTTATATACAGCACTTCCGGCTGCTATGAGGTACACAGACAGTATCGAAAGTTAGGACAGGAAAGGGATACGAGTAAAACTGTGCTTCATAATAGCCGGAAGTGCTGTATTTGCAATACACGTGGATTTGTTAAAGTTTGGGATTGGTAAATTTATTTATTTTTAATTTTTAATTAATTAAAAATTTTCCTAATTTTTTTCCGCATCTACTTGACTTTTTCCCTAATCTTATTGTATATTATTAAATAATGGAATGTTTAAAAAAATAAAAATTTTACACAGATTTAGATTGTCAAACAAGTATAAGCTAATCCGCCTTTAAATTGCATGGTCAAATAAATTTTCACTCTTGTGGGGAGTAGGGGTTGGGCAGGAGAGCCCGCCCTCAAAATACAATTTAAATGCACAACAGCTTATAAGTTAAATTATTAGCCTGTCAACCCTTTTATGAAAACAATTCCTCTGCTCGCCATTAGTTTTTTAGTAGCAATTTTAGCAAGCGCGATCGGCATTATCTCAGTCCAGAACGCTGCCCCAGTATCCTTAAACTTTATCTTTTTTCAATCGATACAACTGCCCGTAGGAGTAGTATTGGCAATGAGCATTAGTGCAGGACTGATCGGAGGTGCGCTACTGCAACCGCTGTGGAACCTTTCAGATTCCCAAAACTCTCGTCGTAAATTTCAGGCAAATCCAGAAGAATCAGACACCGTACAATATTAAATAGAGTTGACCCGTTAGAGGGAATATACCTGACCGTCAATCAGCAGCCGAGTAATTCCCTTAGCTCGCAAATAAGGTGCTGTTTTTTGCAGCATACTGCTGTCAGGAATCTTGAAAACTCTTTGATTGCGAGTAGCAAATCGGCGGGCCACTCGGTGATTGTCAAATACTGCCAGGGTTTTCTCGCGAATTTCCGCCGCCGGAATTTGACCCAGTTCTCCAAAAGCTTTTAGAGGTCTGGTGATTAACTCTGCCGCCCGATCGACCACCAAATAACAAATTTTGGGCAGAGATGCTTCGCTTAAAGGCAAAACTTGAATTAGTCCTGTACCCCGAAGCTCGATCAACTCGCCCGACGATAGTGAACCCAGGAGACTTCCTTCAAACAGAGAGTCTTCATCCTCTACATCTTCGTTGAAGTCCTCATCTAAATCGTCTTCATCATCCTCATCATCCTCATTATCCTCGTCGTCCTCGAAATCCCTAAAGTCTTCACCTGCCAGCAGCCCTTCTGCTGGCAGCATTGCCTTTAGTTCATCAGTCACAACAGCGCGGTGGCTTTGATCGGCAAGATTGGCTGCTTGGACATCTGGCAAATCAGAAACATCCAAATCCGACTCTCTATTCCCTCGAATTTCGAGTTCTGCAACTGGTTCAGGGACTGCTCCAGAACGCTTTCGGATTGTCGGTCTCGAATTTGAGGCTGACGGGAGGACAGGGACTGACTCCGACAGGGGGACAGCTACAGGATCGATTTCGCCATCGGCCGACGACTCAGTAGTCGCCTCTGTCGGTTCAGAAACACTGCTGCGATCGGACAAACGCTTTTGTTTTTGCTGGACTAGAAATTCGTATTCCGGCTCCGACAAAGCACCCTGAAGGATGCGCCTCACAGTCGAACTGCTCACTCCGTAGCGCTTTGCCAGAGTGATAGTATTCTCCTTTGACTGTCGGTACAGCCTGATGAGTTCGCGTTTGTCTGAATCGGAGAGTTTTGTAGGCGTCATGCCAAGTTTCCCAGCAAAAAGACGTAAAAAGACGCAGGCTAGGAGTCAGCGAACTGTGATTTTTCATCTTCGATTTCAAGCTCAGAGATGCCGACAAGGGCAAAGAAGCTTTCGCGTCCCCATCGCTTGCCAAAGCAACCCCAATCTCCAATCGCTACGCTGCGCGACGAGTGCGCCTGCTCTGGCGAGAACGGGTTGAGATGTCATGTTCCAAGATAGCTCCAATTCCAAACAGGATGGCGCTGAAAACAAAAAAGACTTCCAGCAAACTGCCGCTTTGATAACTACCCTCAGCCTGAGTATCGCGCCATTTAAAGTACATATCTGCGATGTAAAGCGAAAAAGTTGCAGCCGCAATCATCCTCCAAGATTGGGAAAAACGTCCTCCCCAAAACGCCAGCAGCAGTGCAGTAGCAATAATCAGCAGAAAAACGTCCCCGACGATGTAAAACAAATTGATTGCATTTTTGTGAGGCGCCAGTTGCTTGTCTAGTGCCATCACCCATCCGGGAGCTTTGATTTCTGCTTCTTCTTCTTCTGGTGCTGATACAGCATCGGTCGCGGCTCCTTTTGCCTGTATCTTGGACGAATTGTCCAAACCAGGCGCTCTTCCTGTGGCAGCGGTTGCTGGTGTAGATGTCACTACTTCTTCTTGAGTTGCTGCCGGAGCCATTCCTAGCTGGGCCCTCCAAGAGTCAGGTGCAGCAACCCAGATAGCTACAGCAATCCCGAAGGCTGCAATTCCCGCTAACAAAGCCCACTGCCAAATTTCTAGATTCAGCCGCTTGGAAGTCACAGCTACAACCATGCCCCCGATCAGGACCACATAGCTGCCCAGATAAAACGCATCTGCGGGAGACACGTCCGGGTCTAACTCGAAATAGAGTTCCCAAATCCCGAACAGCACGCCGCCTATGAAATAAAACAGCATCCCCAGACCAATGCCCAGCCAGACGTTGCGCCCACTGACCATGTGCGGGCTTTGCCAGTTTCTAAAACAGACTAAAGCCGCTCCGAAGTATGCTCCGCATTCAAAAATATAAGTGCCGATCGAGTACCAAAGAGGTAAACCATCTTCTGCTGAGAGGGGGACGCTGAACAGCAAAAAGAACAGCAGCGCCATTACAGCCCAGACAATGCCCGCAATCACTAGGGTCTGAGCTGACAGTAAAGATGGAGATGTAGATGACTTTTCTGAAGTGCTACTCATAGGGATTCCACGAGACCTAACTAGCGGTTGAACGCACCCCATCTCAATTTTTGATTGTAGATGAGGATTCTTTCGCAAAAGAACCTTTGTCTGACGCTCCCGGAACAACTGGCGTCCTCAGCGTGTCGTTGGGACTTTTGCCCTCGTACACTCTAGAAAGACTAAGCAAGAATAATATCTATTTACTAATTCAAGGAATTAGTCGTTAGTCGATCTTGTACCCGGAAATATAATGATAGAAATACGGTATATGTCTCCACCTTTAAGGCTTTTACAGTACCCAATCTATCTCTGAAATTCTACCCTCAAATGTTGAGGGATCGGTTTTTTTGCTTTCACACTTCCCCACTCATATCAATGATTGTGGGTGGGGACTGCGATCGAAACTGAGTTAAATTGCGCGACCATAGGTGGCATCCAAACCGAATCAACAATTTGGTTGTCAATACAAGTTGGCCATCCAACCTGTATATCGCGTACCCCCTACAGTGCAATTATCTAAGCTCAATTATCTGGACCCAATTGTCTGAGCAATTGTCCAAGATTTTCTATCCTGCGATCCACAATTTGTTGAGGGCTGATTGTTTCAGCCAATCTAGAAACTGAGTCCGATCCGGTGCTGGCATATCTTGCAGCACATCGCTCACTCCCTCCGCGAAGTCCGTATTGCCAAAATATGATTTGCCCAAGCGGTGGAGTTCTTGCAATAAGGTCTTGAGATGCTGCTCTTGCCAAGGAGGCACCTTGTGATTTTGCAAGGGACTAACGGTTAGCCAGTTTTTTATCGCATCAGGGGAGTCTGCCTGGGGGAAGTTTCCCTGCTGAAATACCTTGGCGATATCTTTCTGAAACGATGTGGCTTGCCTTGCGCCTAAGAGGTCTTCTACATCGAAGTAAACAGCTTGGAGGAGCAGCAGACAAGCCTGCGCGAACAGTGGTGCTTTGGCTGCTTCATTCCCTGCCGGTTCTTCACCGGCAAGCTGATCTAAACGGACTTTTCCCCAGACGCTATATCGATCCGGCTCTTCTAGCAGAACACAGGCTTTGCCTCGGTTGTCGGTTAAGTCCCGCCACAAGGCTCTGGCGTCTTCTGCTTGCTTGCCGTTGAAGGCGCTGATTAGGCGAAAAGTCTGCCCCTGATAATTGAGAATGGGAATTTGTTGATCCCGTTTTGGGTGTTGAAAATTGGTTATTTCAACATCCTGCCGTTTCAGAATAAACATGACACTGCGATTTGACTCCTGTCATGGCCGAGGTGCTGTGCTTTTGACACTCCCCATGCCTAAAGGCGAAGGGATTCTTGATTCAGCGAGTCCACTTAAATTAGCAGGATTGCTCCCGATCACCCAAAGATGGTTCTCTCCTCAAGCGTTCCATACTTTTTTGCTAACAAATGCTAACAAATATCTAAGCTGAGATTGTCTCTCAGCCTTGGCGTATAAATCAATGCACGAAGGAAAATCCCCCGCGCACAATTTACGACTGCTGTACTGGCAACGCTTGATTTTCGCGCTCGTGCCGAGCGGGCGATTGACTGTTTTGCTTTGATGCCGTAGAGGAAGCTTATATAGAGGCTCCGTACCATCAGGGATTTTCACCTGAGTCTTTCAATCCTAGTTCTACCACATTTTTATCAAATATCAAGTCGAGCAGAATGTTAGCCAACATAACTCAATATCAGCAAATTAGTCATAAAAATACTCGATAAGTGAGAAACTCAGTGGCTTCAGCCCGCTCGTGGAAAACGATCCGGCGGTTTCAACCGCCTTGAATCCCCTTGCGGGGAGAGGGGTATGGTTGCCCCTCTTGGAGGTATGCTTGCCTCCTTCACCCTTTCGGGGTAATGTTCGCTTTGTGCCTTGGTTATAAAGGCTTGTCGTTGCTCGCAGCAGTGTTTCAGTGACTTTAAAACTGTTTAGCTACAAGCGACAGAGCGGAAAACTAGCGTCGCATTCTCCGGTGTCGTGACCCCAATAACGTAGTCAGTGAAGACTTCGGTGGGTCAGTACAGCTTGGTTCGATTTTTCTTACAAGCTCAGTGGCTTGAGCCAAGAGTTACTGACCCGAGTTCACGTCCTACCAAGTTTTGATTGTAAATTTACAATTGTGCTGTTTGCAGGTGAGTCCCTCCAGCTTGTGTCAGATACAGTCTTGGAGGCACAGGCACTCTCATCACCTTGGTTTTTTTTCCCGAACCATCGCGCTGCACGCCATATTTTTGTAGATCAAAGCGGTTTCTGCGTAAGTCATCACATAATTTACTTGCTCGATCGCACACTACACCTATACAATAATCTTGTTAGCGATTTTTGAGTTGGGTGCGTAACTCAGTTGGATAGAGTAGCTGCCTTCTAAGCAGCGAGCCGCAGGTTCAAGTCCTGCCGTACCCGTTAAGCAAAATTAATGATATCAAGGGTTTCAGCTATTTTCTGCCGCCAAGTAAAGAGCGGCTGAGATCTTATTTGCTTCGGATTTGTTTCGGATGCCCGAATCCTTACAAAAGCCCCGCCTGCCAAACTGGGCGAATCTGCCTGCTTCTGGGCGATCGACACTGCTACCCTTCTGAGTATATGCTTGCCACAGCCGATGTGATATCATAAAAAGTCTATTGTGTCAATAGCCTGGAGCCTTTGATGTTCAAACAGCACCAGCAGCAGGTTGTGGGCCGAGTAGCCCTCAGGGGTTATCCTTAGTAATCAGGCTAGTTTCCGATAGGTTTGGATATGTTCCCAACAACTCTATTTCATATTCCCCAAAATTTAATGCTATTACTCGACCGCAGCGCGATCGACCGATTAAAGCCCCTATTCGCGCAAGCAAGCGGAATGCCTATAGTTGCATCGGAAAATACGGCAACAATTGCGCTCGTATTGGTTGCTCTGGGAATTCTGGGTTGGGGATTTTATCGCGCCAGACCTTTTGGCAAACTGGGAATTTTGGCTTGGTTGCAGTCTGTTGCGCTGATGAGTCCCTGGCTGCTGTTCTTTGGTTTGTTCGGCGCCGGAATTTACCTCAATCTAGTTGCGGTATTGTTGCTGCTGGTGGCATCCACGGGATTATACATTTATCTGGGCCGGCAATTGCGTAAGGCTGCATCGGATGCAGTGCTGCCCCGGCCGGATGCTGCTGAGGTAAAGTCCCAAAGCGATGCTTTCTCCGCTCCTGAGTCGCAGCGACCACCAGGCCCAGAAACCATTAAAATCGTCACTTCCTCGCCTGCGAATAATGAATCAGAAATAATTCCCGTTCCAGTGGAAGACCTCAAGGCTATTAAAGGCATATTTGGAATTGATACTTTCTTTGCCACAGAAACAATTCCCTATCAAGATGGGGTAATTCTCAAAGGCAATCTCCGGGGAGACCCAGAACAAGTACACTCACGTTTGACGGCAAGTTTGGAAGAAAAATTAAACGATCGCTACCGCCTATTTTTAGTAGAAAATCAGGACGACAAGCCGGTAGTTATTATCTTGCCCAGCACCAACGACCCGCAGCCAACGACCGTGTCTCAAAAAATCCTAGCAGTCGTGCTGCTGCTAGCAACAATTGCTACTAGCTTAGAGACAGGCGGTTTGCTGCTAGGTTTCGATTTCTTTAACTCGCCGGCTAGATATCTAGAAGTTCTGCCAATTGCAGCCGGAATTTGGGCGGTTTTAGGCTCTGGGGAAATTGCTCGCCGAGTGCTGGCAAATCGGTACAAGGTGGGCTTGAGTTGGCCGTTTTTTATACCAACTTTGCAGATAGGTTGTTTTGGGGCGATCGACCGTTTTGAGTCGCTGCTGCCCAACCGTAAAGTTTTGTTTGACATCGCTTTTGCCGGGTCAGCGGCTGGGGGAATAGTTTCTCTGCTAATGCTGGTAACGGGTTTGCTGCTGTCTCACCCCGGCAGTTTGTTTCAAATTCCTGCAGAATTTTTCAAGGGCTCGGTTTTGGTGGGAACTTTGGCAAAAGTGGTTTTGGGTTCGGCGTTGCAGCAGCAGATTGTTGACGTTCACCCGCTGGTAGTTATCGGTTGGTTGGGCTTGGTAATAACGGCGATTAATTTGATGCCGGCGGGACAGTTGGACGGGGGTAGAATCGTGCAAGCCATCTACGGTCGGAAAATAGCCAGTCGCACTACTTTGGCGACTTTTGTGGTGCTGGCCATCGTTTCTTTAGTTAATCCTTTGGCTCTGTATTGGGCGATCGTGATTCTGATTTTACAGCGGAATCTGGAACGGCCGAGCCTCAACGAGCTGACTGAGCCTGACGACGCTCGCGCGGCTTTGGGTTTGCTAGCTTTGTTCTTGATGATTGCTGCCCTGTTGCCGTTGACTCCGGCTTTGGCTGGCCGTCTGGGCATCGGGAACTAGCAGTAGTCGGGCATCTTTGGTAATAGGCTCTTGGGTTGCGGTAAATTAGTGGAATCTAGGAATTGACCGATCGAACTGGGGAACTGAAGGGCGATCGGGTTCCTAACTACTAATTTCCAATTAAGACCCGCGCCCAGGGCAATTTATCTACTACCAAAAGTTGATTTTTTTATAACCCAAAATTTGTTTAAACTTGAGCGATTAAGTTTAAATAACTTATCTAAGCCTATAGGATAAAGTCATGGCTAATCAACTTCCTCCTGTATTGGTAACTTTTGATGCAGATGTTTTAATGACTGGCAGAACCCAAGTGTGGCAAGAATATGCCAAGGTGGGAACTTGCTATATCCCGGAAGTAGTGTACGACGAAATAGATCGTCTGACAGGGCAAGCGGTGGAAAAAGCTCAAGAGCAAGTAGCTAGAGAGTTTATGCGATTTTTTGCCGACAGTGGCTGGATTGCAACTGACGCTCAGGAAACACACCGAGCTCTCGAACCTTCAATCAAAAATCAAAGCAAGCCAGCAATGCTGGTAGTGGCGACGGCTCAGTGCGTTTACGGTTTGGCGACCGAACACCCGGACGCATTGGTGATTTTTGTGTCCAACAGCCAGCCTCTGCTGAAGCGGCTGGCTTCTGTAGGCGCTACGAATCTCTGCGGGATTACCGGGGCCATGCTGTTAAATTGGGCGAGGAAAGGGGAACGCCCGCCGGCGGCGACTCAGCAATTGCAAAGTTTGATGCGTACCCTCGCCGATCGGCAATCGACTCAACGCTCTAACAGTAGAATACAGGATGCCGCTGTTGGCAAAACCGGGACATCTACTAGCAAGTTCACGATGCGTGGCGATTCCGAGTTGAAGTCGCCCAGCAGTTCTACTAAAACTAATCAAATGGGTTTGAGTGGGAGCCCCCGTGCGAGTTCGCGCGCCAAAAAGCCGGTACCCAGTCGCGAGGAGTCCAGAGATTACGAGCCGGCTGTATATCGCATCAAACATATTACGGCTCCGAAAAAAAGGGACAGCGGTTTTCTGTCTAACCTGTTCAATTTTTTGGGAGCGATATTTTTCTTGACGGTAGCGATCGGTATTTTGTGGCGAGTGTTCGATGTTAAGGGTTTTAGAAAGACTTTTGTGCCGGCTCTACCGCAGCCTGTGCAACAGTTCGTTAAGTCGATCGATCCTAAATAATCGACTATGCGACTCTTTTAACAATGTTGAACTGGAACGAAATAATTAATGGATTGGCCTTAGCTTTGGCGGGTTTTGCTTATGCTACATTCTTTTCTGTAGTTCTTCCCATCAGATATTACGATTCTGGGATATCAGTTTGGGCCATAGGAATTGCGATCGCCCTTACTGTAGCAGCAATGAATTGGCTGCTATCTGAATCATTGCTGACTGGGTGGAGTTGGGTAGCTGCATTATTTGGTTTTCAGATACCGCTGATGATTTTTTGTAGCCTATTTTTGGGAGATGGGCTGTTGCTGCCGAGTTTGTTATTTTTCGGAACTATGATAGTAGGAGTTGCGAGCGTTTATACCAATTTTTCGCAACAAAAAACACTGTTAATTGTGAGTTTATGTACAGTGTTTTTCCTAACTTTAATGTACTTATCTCTCATTGGTGGCTATGTGCTCAGAGGCAAAAATCCGTTTGAGGGTTCTTCAAAGCAGATGCTACCGCTGTTGAATCAAAAGGTAGAAATTTGCACCGACGATCCCAAACAATTGCAGTTGAATGGTAAAACTGGGGAACTCACGCAGATCGATCGCTACGAAGTGACAGTCAAGCTGGATAATGATAAAATATTCTGGCCCTATGTCCAGGTTTGGTGGGAAGATGTCAAGCCTGCTAACTAACAGAAATCCTCAGAATTGTTCATTTCCCTCCCCGCATTCTGTCAAGCAATTTTAATAAACCCGCACTGACTAAGCCTCCTGCAATTCCCAGAATCAGACTCAACACGAGAACTTGAGTAGCTGACATGGGATTTTGCGGGCTAGCGGGGCTTTTGATTTGGCTGGCGTAGATGCTGGCGGCGACTCCGCTGGTGCCAATGCCCACGCCCACTGTACCAATGGTAAAGTTTAAAGTGCGATCGGTCCTAGCCCGCTCAATCTCGATAATCCCCTCTACAGTTTCGATCGCATTTTCCAACAACCGCAATCCCGCACTCAAACTTCTATTATCCGCTTTAACTTGCGTGATATACCTTTCTTGAGCAAACTCGCTGAAATCCGTCATAAAATCTAACTCATTTTCTTGATTTCCGATTGTCTTGGCTATTGTTTTTAGCCGTTTATCGTAGTTTTTGAGATTAGTTTCGATCGTACTTTCTTGTATTTCCAATTCACTAATATGATGAGCATAAGCTGAGAAAATTGTCAAGCAATCAACCAAGTTTTCCTGCAATTGTTTCAGGTCAACTTTAGCAGCATTGACTTGTTCTGGCAATTGACTGACAATCTCTTTAATCTTCCGAAAAGCATCCTTGAGATCCGACTTCAGTTGGCGGCTTTGTTGATAAGCCGAAATCACTTTATTGCGGTATCCAAATAATCGGATAAACTGCGGATAAAGTTTAGTTATTTTGTCACGGGTAGTGCTAATTGATGCCTCGCCACTGTTAGGAAACAAGCAAATTAACACATGATAATTTTGGCTGATATTTCCTCTGTCTCCCGGAGGTAGCCACAATTCATAAAGATTTGCCCCTAAAAATTTCCCCTCGACTTGGAAATCCCGATCCCATTTAGCATTCGGGACTAAATTAAGTTTATCGTAGCAATTATTAGCAGTTTCAAAAGCATCTTGGCTGCTAGTCAATTCACCCCAGACTAGCCAACTTTGACCGATAGTAGCAGGTTGATTAAAGCGCGAGATGATTGTTGATTTGAACCCTTCTAAAAAATCGATTTCTTTGGGTGCAAATTTCTTATCACTGTCGGGTTCTATTTTGCCGGATAAGTCAAACTGCACCGCATAAGTATCGCCTAATTTGACAGGATAAGCATAGCCATCGAGGGGAAATTCAAATGCTTCTACTTTTTTGTTGCCGAGTAAATCGATGTAATCACCGATTTCGGTTTCAGCTTGTTCGATTTGTGCTTGCTGGGGCTGGGAGAGTTTGTCGCCATAGATTTTTTGCCAAAACTGCTGGCGATTTTGGCTGATTTTGTCTTCACTTTGTCCGATACCGTCGGCTAAATCGTAGACAAATAAATCGACGGTAGGGTAAATCAGCCAATTTTCGTTAGTCATGGGCGAAACCGTTTGTAATTAATAATAATCTGGGCAATTACGGGGCGATTGGCCCTGCAACCATTGGTGTCAAGTTAAACTTGATCCGGCAATCCGGCAGGGGTTAAAACCCCTGCCTCAAAGCGAAAGTCCTCTAAAGAGGACTGTTAAACTCATTAGTCCTCTTTAGAGGACTTTCGCTATTAGCCAGGGACTTGAGTCCCTGGCGGTCTTTCGGGTTAAGCATACACCAATGCCCTACAACATATTCGATAAAATTGTATCCCGACTTGCTTGCACTGAATCCCCAGCTTGCAAGATTTTTCCGAGAAATTGTCTTAACCCTCGCGGCTTAACTTTGGTGTCGATTTGCTGGATGATTTTTGGCAAATTTGTTAAATCGCTGATATCGCTGGCGATGTTACCAGTTTCGGTGTTGGTAGTGTTTTCTTTTTCAGATTCACTATCCGGCAAAACATCTAATCCTAGGCTACGTTCATTGCTATGATATATCAACCAATTATGAGTCTCTTCATAAGCAGCTAGCAGAGGGGGATGCAATTCGGCAAGTCTTTCGATATCGATAGTTGTGAAAGTTTCATCAATTTTATTAAACTCTGATTGAACTGCTGCGGGTAGCGGTTCTGTTTGTTGGAGTACCGCGCCAATAAAAGCTGTAAAAATATCGTCTTTGTTGTTTTTCATTATAATCCCGTTAGAGTGAAGGCTGCCCAGTAATACGGATGTTGATAAGGTTGGTCTGATTCCATTTTAGCCAAGTTTTGCCGATTGCTTTTAAAGAATCGGCGCAGGCTAACTTCATCTTCAGAATGTTCGCTGCTGTTTTCGGAAATCTTGTCAATTTCCCGCTGACACCAAGCGGCTAAATCTTCGCCTGTGGCTGATTGCAGCCATTTTTGAGAATTTGCTAAGGCGACGGGTAGGGAATCGCCACCTTCTCGCCACCGTCGGTAAAAGTCTATCATTAATAACGTACTCGCCCCGGATTGGACTGGCCACAGGGTACTGACGACACAGCCAACTCCCGCGCACATGAAACCGCTGATTAATCCTACATATTCGGCGAGAATTGTTTGTTTGTCTGTGACTGCGGTTTCGCAGGCGGAAAGGCAGATTAATTTGTAGTTACTGAGGTTGAGTTGGATGATTTCTTTGACTGTTAATCGGTGAGTATCGCTTAAGTATAAAGTTGATTGTTGAGGATTGTCAAAATCATAGCTACCGTGTCCGGTAAAGTGAAAAATGTGGTGCGGCTGTGGCAATAATTTGGTGACTTCATCGAGGGTAGCTTTGTCTTCTCCCCGTCGGGTAGGGTTAGCAAACATTCGGCAAATGATTTCGGATTCTATCTCGGCGGCAGGTAAAGGGAGCAATTTTTTTCGTTTGCCGTTTTCATCAATGATTATACTGTTGGGATTTTCAATACTGAGGATATCATTTACTTCCCCTTCTTCAACCCGCGGAGGCGGGTTTTGTTTGTGTAGACGCGAATTCCATTCGCCGACTGTTGTATTTGCCGCTATATTTCCTGTATTTGCCGCAGTTGGAGAGTTCAACCGATGTTTTAAATTCAGCCCAAATTGAGCGCTAGGCAAATAGGTAATCACAAATTCACTGCTAAATAAAGCATGAATCGGGAAGCGGTGCAAGTCGCGGTGAGGAATCAGAATTAAGTTGGTAATGCCGTTTGATTGTAATTGCTGTTCGATGTGGGCAATCTGCAAAATATCTTTGAGCAATGCAAATTCACTGGGCATTCCCGCGCGCCAAGGATGGTTTTGTTTATTGGCTTTTTCCTGGGATTTTTCTTGATAATCGGCATATTGTTGATTCCATTTTTTCACCCATGCTTCAAATTCATCTGGGGATTTGCTCAACCAGTTTTCTGGTGACAGCAATCCATCGGATTTGATGATGAATGTTGTTAATGCTGCATCGCTGAGATGCCAGTAAATCGCGCAGGTTGTGGGATTGAGAAGTTGCTGAATTTGAGGGTGAGTGACTGTTGCTTCTGTCTCTTCTTGGTAATCGGGAATTGGTAAGGCGTTTAGCAGCCAAGACAGGCAGACATTTTTATCTTGTTCTGCTGTTTCTAAGGCTGCGGTTAATTTGCCAGACTGAATCAAAATATTTACGGTTAATTGTTCAAACCTAACCAATTTGTCGGCGAGTTGTTCTTCGCTGAGTTGGGAATAGTTTTTATTTGTCAGTAGGCGATGCAGTAAATCGGTTGCATCTCGCCGCAGTTTTTCCGCTGCTTCAAGTTCCTTTAAGCCGACTAAGGTTTTGATTAAAGCCTGCAAAATTTCTAGATGCAGTTTCAGGAAAGCTTCTTTAGTTAAGGTTTTGAGGGCTGCTTTGTAGCTGGTAGCGGCTTTACTCCAATAGGTATAGGGAGAATTGAGTTTTCCTCGACCATAGTGAGCATTTCCTAGTGCTTGATGCAGCTTTCCATATCCTTCGGGGTGGGTTTTTTCTTGGCAATACTGCAAGCCTGTTTCTAATGTGAATATTTCCCCTTCATAGCCGCGTCGATTGAGGTTGGGATTGGAAATGGTTCGAGTTACTGGTGGAGAAGCAGGGAATTGTAGCTGCAACATTTCATAAATCAAGTATCTATATTTAGGTGCGTTTATGACGGCATTACTTCGATTAATCCAGGCTTGGTGTTTATCTGGTTTGATTTCTAAAGCTTTGTCGTAGGATGCGATCGCCTCTTCAAACCTTCCTAACTTATGCAGTGCAACGCCCCGATTGTACCAAGCCTGGTCATCGTCTAGTTTGATTTTTAAGGCTTTGTCGTAGGATACGATCGCCTCTTCGTGTTTTT